>Ga0114931_10000283_pt1 | contig 59576 bp, 53 predicted proteins | sample 2SBtaG_FD_89579 | JGI IMG/M metagenome (GOLD analysis project Ga0114931, IMG submission 89579) | Deep subsurface microbial communities from Kolumbo volcano to uncover new lineages of life (NeLLi) - 2SBTROV14_V59a metaG | ecosystem: Environmental > Aquatic > Marine > Volcanic | place: Kolumbo... | reverse complement strand
GCCATCCGCTCCTGGATCGGGATCCCGACCGGACAACGGCCCGCACACGGGGCGCTGCAGCCGGCGCAGACGGACGCGTCCTTTTCCAACTTCGCATACAGGCGCATGGCCTCCTTCTCGTCGCCGTAGTCCTCGAAGTACATGCGGTGGCGCAACACGTCGTGGATCGCGAGCTGCTCGGGGCAGCTCGAGAGACACGCGCCGCAGTGGGGCGTGCAATGCGTCCCCGCGATCTGGCGGTCGTATTCCTCGAGCACGCTCACGTCGTGCGGCGTGATCCGCCGGCCGGAGGCCTGCAGGTACTCGTCGACGTGCTGGAACTCGAAGAACGAGATGATCGCGGCCGAGACGTTGGGGTTCGAGAGCACCCACTTGAGCGCGGCCTGGCTGTAGGCCGGTGCGTGGTCGCGGAAAGCCGTCAGATCCTGGTGCTTCGCGCCCTTGAGGGTCTTCATCGCGACGACGCCCATGTCCTGCTCCGCCACCGCGCGGTCGATCAACGCGGGCATCTCGGGCCAGGCGCCGTGATGATAGGCGAGCATCATCACGTCGAAGCGGCCGGAGTCGATCGCGGCCTCCACGACCTCGACGAGGTTGGGCGTATGCGACGAGAAGCCGAGGTAGCGGAGCTTTCCCTCCTGCTTCAGGCGGTCGACCGCTTCGTGGAGGTTCGGATCGAGCAGTCTCTCGACGGTGTCGCAGGCGTGGACGTGCGCCAGGTCCGCGTAGTCGGTGCCGAGCCGGGCGAGGCTCTCCTCGATGATGCGCTTGTATTCCGCGACCGGGGCGCCGGCTCCGAGATGGCCCCACGGCGTGCAGAACTTGGTCGCGAGAAAGACCCTGTCCCGCTGTCCCTTGATCGCGTCGGCGACCGCGGACTCGCTCCCGGTCGCCGAATAGTCGGGCGAGGTGTCGACGTAGTTGACGCCGCGGTCGATCGCGCGACGGACGATCTCGACGCCCTTGCGCTCGCCGACGAGCCGGCCGATGCGCCCCGCGCCGACGACGATATCCGAGACGGGCCAGTGGGTGCGGCCGAGACGGCGGTACCCGGTGTCGGGATCGATGCGCGCCCCCTTCCACTCCTCGGGGTACTCGGGGTGGGTCTGCACCGCCGGGACCTGGACGTTGCCGAGGTAGGTGTTCCAGCCGCCGTGCTTCTCGCCGAAGCCCAGGAACGCGCGCAGGCCGCCGATCCCGCTCGCGAGCGCGGTGGCGCCGAAGGCGGCGGCGCCGCCGCGCAGGACGCTGCGGCGCGTGGCGTCGGTCCCGGCCGCGGGCCTGCTGCCGAAACGGTACGTCACGACGATCAACCCGAGGAGCGCCACGGCCAGCCAGAACACGGCCGCGATCGCGTTCGGCCCGTGATAGAAGAGCCGGAAGAGGGACTCGATCAACCCGCCGAGCGGATAGGCGCTCCAGTCGAGCCCGACCGGGAGCGAGTACAGCAGCCCGCCGATCACGAAGAACCCGAACGCGGCGATCCCCAGCGTCCACGCGGCCAGGTGTGCGAATCGTGACATGGGAGCCCCTCCATCGGCCGAGTATATGCGGACGCTCCGCTTCACGGGGTCCAATTTCCCGCGACGGCAGCGGCGCGGTCGATCGCCGTGGCGTCGGCCGGGTCGATGTCGATCCAGACGTCGGATACGGGCCCGCCGCGAGTGGACGAAGCGCGGGCGGGCGGGACGATCTCGTCCGCGGCACCCGTCATCGCGACCCGCGGGCCGTCCGGACCGTGTGCCGGAGCCTGGGCCGGAACGTCCGGGTGGACGTCGTCGCGCCAGGCTTCGACGTAGGGCGCGAGGTCGGTTCCCGGCTCGACCAGCACCCCGAGCCGCAGCCGGCCGGCGCGCACGAGAGCCCCGGGCGCGCGCGCGCCGACCCAGAGCGGCGGCCCGCCGGGCCGCGCCGGCTTCGGAAAGACCTCGATGCCCTCGACCGCGAAGTGGACACCACGGTGGGAGATCGGGCCGTCGGACCAGGCCGCGCGCAGCAGCGCGACGGCCTCTTCGAAGCGATCGCCCCGGTCTGCGGCCTCGAGTCCGAAGCCGGCCAGCGCCGCGCGGTCGGCGCCGAGGCCGATCCCGAGCTCGAAGCGGCCGTCCGAGAGCGCGTCCACGGTGGCGCCGTCCTCGGCCGCGCGCAGCGGATGGTGGAACGGCAGCGGCAGCAACGCCGTCGCGATCGCGATCCGGGTCGTGCGCGCCGCGATCGCGGCACAGACCGGGAGCGCGGCCGGTACACCACCGGCACCGAGCCGCTCCGGGATCGCGACGAGACCGAGCCCGGCCGCCTCCGCCTCCACCGCGCGATCGACCATGCGCGCGATCCCGGCCGCATCGCCCGGGTGCGCGGGCACGATGCGGATCCCCACGCGCGGCGGGGTCGGGTCGCGAAGCGGGTCGGGCATCCGCCCGTATACTCGCCGAGATGGCCGCCACGCGCCGGATCACGGCCGAGCTGCACCGCGTGGAGGCGGTCCGGAGCGCAGACCGCTGCGGCGTGGTCCTGACGTTCCTGCCGACGAGCCGGGGCGCCCGCGACATCGACCGGATCGACGTCTTCGCCGCGCTCGGGCCGGGGCTCACGCTGGCATCCGCAGACGGCGTGGGCACGATGCTCCGCGTCGCGCGCGCCGCACGGGTATCCGCCCCGAAGGCCCCGGAGGCGTGGATCGACCGGCCGGACCGGGCCGCCGAACGCCTTGCCCCCGCGGTCGACCGCGCCTTCGCGCTCGACGTGGTCCGGCGGTTGCGGCTGCGCTTCGTGGCATGGTGCGAGGACGACACGATCGAGATCGAGCGCGTGCTCGACGTGCGCGAGGACGAAGACGCGTTCCACATCCGCTGCGTCGGTGCCCATGTGCCGATCCGCATCCCGCGCGCGAACGTGGTTCGACACGAGACCGTGCGCGAGATCTGGTACCAGGTGACCTGGATCGAGCGCGCCTAGCGGCGCTGCTACGCTCGCGCGATGGCCACCCCCCGCGAGATCACCGACCTCGGATCCCTGGACGACCTGGTCGGCGAGGATCTCGGCGTCTCGGACTGGCTCGAGATCACCCAGGATCGGATCGACCTCTTCGCCCGCGCGACCGGCGACGACCAGTGGATCCACACCGATCCGGAGCGTGCGAAGCGGGAATCGCCGTACGGCACGACGATCGCCCACGGCCACCTCACGATGTCGCTGGCGCCGATGATGCTCCAGCAGATCATCCATGTGCACGCGAGCATGCTGGTGAACCCGGGCGTCGAGCGCATCCGGCTGCGCACGCCGGTGAAGTGCGGCGACCGCGTGCGGATGCACTGCACGCTCAAGGCGCTCCGCAAGGTTCCGGGCGGCGGATTGCGCGCCACCCTCCACACCAGCTTCGAGGTGGAGGGGCAGAAGCGCCCGGCCGCGTTCGGCGACGTGCTGCTGGTCTATTTCCCCTGAGTCCCGGCTCGCATCCCGGACCGGTCTGCGTACACTGCCATCCCCGACAGGAGCATCCGCATGAAGCTCGGTGCCTTCATCATGCCGTCCCACCCGCCGGAGCGTTCGCTCATCGACGGCTACCGCTGGGACCTCGCGCATCTGGAGGAACTCGACCGGCTGGGCTTCCACGAAGCCTGGATCGGCGAGCACTACACCGCGCCGTGGGAACCGAACCCGGCGCCGGACCTGCTGATCGCGCAGGCCCTGCAGCGCACCGAGCGGATCAAGCTCTGCCCTGGAGCGCATCTGCTCCCCTACCACCACCCGGTCGAACTCGCCCACAGGGTGGCCTTTCTCGACCACATCGCGCAGGGCCGTTACATGCTGGGCGTCGGCATCAGCGCGCTACCCAGCGACCTGAAGCTGTTCGACATGGATGCCGAAGGCGGCGAGAACCGGCGCCGCACGCTCGAGTCGCTCGAGATCATGCTGCGCGTCTGGGAGGGAAAACCCTTCGAGTACGAGGGCGAGTTCTGGAACGTGCGGCCGCCGGGCACCGACTTCGACTTCCTGCGCCTGCACCTGCGGCCGTTCCAGGAGCCGCATCCGCCGATCGGGATCGCCGGGCTGTCACCGCGCTCGCCGACGCTCGAACTCGCCGGAGAGCGCGGCTACCTGCCGCTCTCGATCTCGCTGAACCCGCGCCATACCGCGTCGCACTGGGACTCGGTCGAGGCGGGTGCGCGGCGCAGCGGACGCACGCCCGACCGCAACGAATGGCGGCTCGTGCGCGAGGTCTACGTCGCACCGACGGACGAGGAGGCGAAGCGTCGCGCGCGCGAAGGCGCGATGGGCCGCTGCTGGCGCGAGTACCTGCTGCCCTTCTACGTCGGCAATGGCATGGGCGAGCATTTCAAGGTCGACCCGTCGGAACCCGACTCCGTACTCGACGTCGACTACCTGATCGAACACAACTGGTTCGTGGGCTCGCCCGAGACCGTCACCGACAAGATCGCGGCACTGCAGCGCGACACCGGCGGCTTCGGCGGGATGCTGGTGATGATCTACGACTTCAGCACCGAACCGGACTGGTGGAACGAGTCGCTCCGGCTGCTGGTGGACGAGGTCCTGCCGCAGTTCCCGGGCCCGGTGTAGCAGGACGGCCCGCTAGATCTTCGAGTACCCGGACCCGTCCCGATCGATCCCGATCCCCTGCGCCCGTTCGATCCAGCCGAATTCCCGGAGGATCTCCTGGCTGTAGGTCACGCGGCCCGCGACCCGGGCCGCCGGTTCGGTCGCGAGCAGCAGCACCGCGCGTGCCATCCATTCGACGGGTTCCGCACGCGGGTCGTCCATGCTCTCGACCAGATGGTGGTGGACCGTGCCGGGGGTGGCGACGACCTGGGAGGGGCTCACGCACGTGACCGAGATGCCCTCGTCGTAGACCTCGGATGCGAGCCCCTGCGTGAACCGTTCGAGCGCCGCCTTCTCGGCTCCGTAGAGGGTGGCACCGCGCAGACGGCGCACCTCGTCCGGGTAGGGCGCGCGGCCGGGGCCGATCGCGGCGCCGCTCGAGATGTTGACGTTCGCGCCGCTCCCGCGCTCGCGCATGTCGGCGAGCACGAGCTGCGAGAGATAGAACGCGGCGTGCAGGTTGACCGCGAACGAGCGCTGCCACTTGCCGATCGGAAAGTCCGCGATCGGGATGAAGTAGGTCAGGGCGGCGTTGTTCACGAGCACGTCGATCGGTCCGAGAGCGCTCCGCACCTGCGCGACGGCGGCGGCGCACTGATCCGGGTCGGAGACGTCGCAGACGACCGGCTGCGCGTCGCCACCCGCAGCGCGGATCGCCTCCACGGTGCGCTCGAGCGAACCCTCGAGCACCTTGTGGCTTCCCTCTACGAGGGTTCGCGCCGCACACGCGACGCTCGCGCCCTCGGCCGCGAAGAGCTCCGCAATCGCCTGGCCGATGCCGCGACTGGCACCCGTGACCAGCGCCACCTTGCCTTCGAGCCGACCCTGGGACATGGATCCGATCATAGGGGTCCCGGCCGGAACCCGGCAGCGACGCGGCCCGCGCGCTCCCGCGGCGAGGCCGCGGCTACTCCTCGCCGCTCCGCATCGCGTCGAGCGCGCCGCGCAACCGGGCCTCGTATGGCGCGGCATCGGCGCCCGCGATCATGCCTTCGCCGACCGGATCGCAGGCCACGCGCAGTGGTGCCCCGTCATCGAGGATCGCGGCCACGATCCTGCGCGCGGCCGCGTCGGCCGGCGTCTTCGCGCCCTCCGCGGCCTGGCGTCCCTGCCACGCCCACTGTGCCAGCGCGCCGTACCCCTCGTGCGCGGCGGCCTCGGGAACCCGCCGGGAACCCGCGAGCATGTCGGTCTCCACGGGACCCGGCATCACCTCGACCACGCGCACGCCGTGCGCCTGCATCTCGGCCTGCAGCGATTCGCCCAGCGCCGCGAGCGCGGCCTTGCTCGCGCGATAGACCGCGTAGAACGGCATCGGAAAGAGCAGCGATGCGGAGGTCACGTTGCAGACCACGGCGCGGTTCCTCTGCCCGAGTTCGGGCAGCGCGCGCCGCAGCGTCTCGACGACGCCGAACACGTTGGTCTCGAAGACCTCGCGCCACGCCTCGATCGGGGTCGTCTCCACCGGGAGGTACGCGGTCTCGACGCCGGCGTTGTTCACCAGGACCTGGAGACCCGTCGCCACCCGGATCGAGTCCGGATCCCGTACGTCGAGCCGCTCGACCGCGATCGTGCCCTCGAGCTCCCGGGCGAGCCGAGGGAGGTCGCGACCGGCCTCGGGGCTGCGCATCGTCGCCAACACGTCGAAGCCGCAGCGGGCGAGTTCGAGGGCGACGGCGCGGCCGAGCCCCCGGCTGGCACCGGTCACGAGCGCGGGGCCCTCGATCTCCACCTCAGCCGAGCCCGTAGATCCGGCGGACGTTCCCGCCGAGCACCTTGGCCCGGGTCTCCGCGCCGAGCGGCGCCACGAAGCGCTCGAGCGCCCGCACCCAGGTGCCCGGGTGGTCCGGATGCGGGTAGTCGGTCGCCCACATGAAGCGGTCCGACCCGACGTGATCGATCACGTGCGGAGCCGCCGTCTCGTCCGGGTCGCCGGAGATGAAGCACTGGCGCCGGAAGTAGTGGCTCGGCGGGTCCTTCAGCGGAATCACCGCGCGGGACGCGGTGTCGAAGATCGCGTCCATCCGGTCGAGGAACGCGCCGACCCAGCCGCAGCCGGACTCGAGCACCCCCAGCCGGAGATCCGGGAAGCGTTCGAGCGTGCCGAGCGCGAAGAACGACAGGAACGCCTGCTGCATCCCCTGACGCAACATCACGTTGTAGAAGAACGGCGACTCCCGGCGCAGCCCCTGGAAGCGGACCGGCGTCGCCCAGTCCGGCTCGAAGGTCGGGTGGATCGCCATCGGCACCCCGAGTTCGCTGGCCTTGCGCCAGAGCGCATCGTGGTCGGCGTCGCCGTGCGCCTTCTTCGTGTGAGTGAAGGGACAGACGAAGCCACCGCGGCAGCCATCGGCGACCGCGCGCTCCAGCTCGGCGGCGCTGCCTTCGGGATCGAGCAGGGTGAGGTGCGCGATCGGCACCAGGCGCCCGCCGGAGCCCCGGCAGAAGTCCGCGATCCAGCGGTTGTAGGCGCGTTGATAGGCCAGGGTCAGCTCGGGGTCCTGCAGCTCGCACTCCCAGAGCAGGCCGATCGTCGGGTAGAGGACGGTGCGCTCGAGGTTCTCCCGATCGAGCAGCGCAATGCGCTCCTTCGGATCGCCGGCCCCGAACGGCACGTGGTCCATGTAGCGGCGATCCGGGCCGGGCCGGACGTCCTCCTCTCCCATCGCGCCCATCAGGCCCAGCGAGCCCTGGTTCGTGCGCTCCGAGGGCCGGCCGTCGATCGAGAGGTACTCGAGTCCGGCCTCGTCGCACGCGATCCGCAGTGCGCGCGGGCGATGACGCTCCTCGAGGTACTCGTCCCAGAGACCGGCGGGCTCGAGCACGTGGCCGTCGGCATCGACCGTACCGTCGAAGGGGAAACGCTGGATCTCGTAGGCCATGGACCGCTCCTCGGGACCCGGATCCTATCGCAGCCGGATCCCACCGCAGCGGGACCCCAGCGCAGCCCGCATCCGCCGGGCCGCGATCGCTACGTGCCCAGGAAGGGCTCCACGTGCGAGAGGAAGCGGCCGAGCTGATCGTGGTGGACCCAGTGCCCGGCACCCTCGATGTTGACGAGGCGCGCGTCGCGGAACGCGGCCATGCGCCCGTCCTCCTCGGGATCGCGCGCCCAGCTCTCGGTTCCGCGCATCAACAGGACCGGACACGCGATGCGCGACCAGAGCCCGCGGGTGTCCTCGGCGCGGAAGCGCGCGGGCGCGAACGCGCGCACGTAGTTGTCGAACTTCCAGCTGAAGGTCCCGTCCTCGTTCCGGGCGACGCCGTGCACGGTGAGATGCCTGGCCTGCTCGCCGGAGAGGTGCGGATTCGCTTCCTGCATCCGCGCGGCCGCCTCCTCGGCGCTCGCATAACGTCTCGGCGTCCGGCCGGCGAGCGCCTGCATGCTCTCCACCCAGCTCCGGAGCCGCTCGTGGGCCGGCGTCTTCTCGAGCTGCTCCTGCATCTGCGGCGGGGGGCCCATCCCCTCGATCGCCACGAGCTTCGACACGCGATCGGGAAAGGTGCCGGCGTAGTGGAGGGTGACCGCGCCACCGAGCGAATGCCCCACGAGCGTGACCGGCTCGCCGCCGAGCGCCTCGACCAGCTGCGCCAGGTCGAGCACGAAGTCCCAGATCGCGTAGGTGCCTCCCAGGGCCCAGGCGCTGTCTCCGTGGCCGCGCAGGTCGGGTGCGATCACGCGATGGTCGTGCCGGAGCGCGCGGGCGACGTGATCCCAGCTGCGTGCGTGGTCCTTGCCACCGTGCACGAGGATGACCGTCGGCGCGGCTTCGTTTCCCCAATCGACGTAGTGGAGCCGCAGGCGCTGGGAGACGAAGAAGCTGGAGGTGGGGCCGATCACGTCGGTGGGTTCGCTCATCGCCGCGAGGGTAGCGAGCGTCGGCCATTGACGGCCTGCGCCCCCGCGCCGATCCTCGCGCCGTGAAGGTCGCTCTCGCGCAGTTGAACCCCACCGTCGGAGACCTCGGCGGCAACCGGAAACTAGCCCAGGAAGCGGCGGACCGCGCGGCCGCTGCCGGCGCCGAGCTGGTGGTCTTTCCAGAACTCGTCCTGACCGGATACCCGCCCCAGGATCTGCTGGAACGCGACGGCTTCGTCCGCGACCAGCTCCGGGAACTCGAGGCCCTGGCGGCCGGTGCGACGCACATCGCGATGTGTATCGGCGCGGTCGTCCCGGTCGAGGGGGGCGGGCACAAGCACCTGGCCAATGCTGCGGTGTTGTGCGCGGATGGCCGGCAGATAGCGGTCCAACACAAGACGCTGCTCCCGACCTACGACGTGTTCGACGAGAACCGCTACTTCGTTCCGGCCCGCGACCGCGCCGCCTGCGTGGTCGGCCAGCGGCGGCTGGGCCTGACCATCTGCGAGGACGCCTGGGTCGACGAGGTCGGCTACCACCGCGATCCGGTGGGCGACCTCGCGGCGGACGGCGCGGAACTCGTGCTCAACCTGTCGGCCTCCCCCTGGCACGTCGGGAAACCCGCGGGGCGGCGGCGCCTGTTCGCCGACATCGCCACGAAGCATTCCGTGCCGATCGTGTTCGTGAACCAGGTCGGGGGCAACGACGAACTCGTCTTCGACGGCGGCTCGTTCGTGGTCGATGCCGGCGGCCGGGTGCGGGCCACGCTGCCTCTCTTCGAGCCCGCCCTCGCGGTCGTGGACCTCGAGACGGCGCCGGCGGTCGCGCTGGATGACGTAGAGGACCCGGAACCGGTCGCGCAGCTCGCGCGCGGGCTGGTGCTCGGCATCCACGACTACTTCCGCAAGCAGGGCCTGCCGCCGGGCGCCGTGATCGGCCTGTCCGGTGGGATCGACTCGGCGGTGACGGCGTGGCTCGCAGTCGAGGCCCTCGGCGCCGACAACGTGACTGGCGTCGCGATGCCGGGGCCGTTCTCCTCGGAGCACAGCGTCGACGACGCCCTCGCGCTGGCCGGGAACCTCGGCATCTCGTGCCGCACGGTGGACATCCGCGCCGTCTACGAGGGCTACCGCGCGATCTTCCGCGATCTGTTCGGCGAACGCGGCGACTACGGTCTCGCACAACAGAACATCCAGTCGCGCATCCGCGGGGCCACGTTGATGGCGGTCTCGAACGCGGAGAACCGGCTGGTCCTCGCCACGGGAAACAAGAGCGAACTGTCGGTGGGCTACTGCACGCTCTACGGCGACACCGTCGGCGGGCTCGCGGTGCTGGGCGACGTCTACAAGCGCGACGTGTACGCCCTCGCCCGCTTCGCGAACCGGGAACGGGAGGTGATCCCGCAGCGTACGATCGACAAGCCCCCGTCCGCGGAACTGGCACCCGGGCAACGCGACACGGACGACCTCCCGTCCTACGACGTGCTCGACGACGTGCTGAGCCAGGCCATCGAAGGCGGGCTGGGCGCCTCGGGCGTGGCCGCGCCACCGGGGAGCACGCGTGAATAGGCCGCGGCCATCGTCGGCCGGCTCGATCGCAACGAGTACAAGCGACGGCAGTCGCCGCTGGTGCTGCGCGTCTCGGAGAAGGCCTTCGGCGCGGGACGCCGGCTCCCGATCGTGCACAAGTACCGGCTCTGACGCCGGCCGAGGCGGCGGGCCACCCGGCGGCCGTCGGGTGCGACCTGGGCGATCGTCAGGCGGCGGGTTCTGCAGCGACCGTGCGGACGTGTTCGGCGCGGGCGCCGCGCGGACCCTCCTGGATCACGTACTCGACCGTATCGCCCTCGTTCATCTGGTCGTACTCGGAGCCGTTCATCCCGGAGCGGTGGAAGAAGACTTCCTTGCCGTCCTCGCCGCGGATGAATCCGAAGCCGCGGTCGCGCACCATCTTCTTGATCTTGCCCTTCGACTTCGGTCCGGTGGGCGCCGCGGTGGTGGGGCCCGTGTTGCGGCGGCCGCGGCCGCGGGAACGTCCGCGACGCGGTCCGGCATAGCGATCGCCCAGCACGAACTCGCTCTGGAAGAGGGCGGCCGGAACCGTCAGCGGCTCGTGCCCCTCGGTCTCGGCCTCGAGCAGGATCTCGTCGGTGTCGAAATCCACCTCGACCACGGTGTAGCGGAAGCGGGTGTTCTTGTGGGTGCACTGGGCGCCGGATTCGATCTCTTCGAGCGCGATCATGACGGTGCCTCCACGAATGGGCATGCGGGAACCCCTGCCGTGCGAGCCGTTCCGGGTTTGCAGCCTGGAACCCTGCGGGGCCCGCCCGGGAGCCGTCGGCGTCTGGGCGCCAGGCTCTCGCGGCACTGGGGAGGGCGCAAATTAGGCGATGGCCCGGGTCGGGTCAAACCCCGGGTCGTGGCCGCTACACTGCGCCAGCGCCTGGCGGGTCGTCCTCCGGGGCCTCCGAACCACCTGGAAAGCAAGGGGAATCGAGACCATGCAGACGCGGCAGCCGCGCCGCGCGGGGCACCGCACGAAGCGCCGGGGAGGGGTCGGATGAGCGGTCTTGGCCGGAGGATCCAGCGGCTGGCTGCGGCCGGGGTGATGCTGTCGCTGCTGGCCGGCGACGCGGGCGCGGCGGAGCCCCGGACCCTGCGGGTGGGCACCAGCGGCGACTATGCGCCGTTCAGCACGCTCGCGACCGACGGCACCCGGGCCGGGCTCGATATCCGCCTGCTGGAGAGCTTCGCGGCGCAGCGCGACCTCGCGCTCGAATGGGTCGACTTCCGCTGGCCCGACCTCGCGCGCGACCTGGCGGCCGGACGCTTCGACCTCGCCGCCAGCGGCATCACGGTACGCGCGGACCGGTCGCTGATCGGCGGGTTCACCGTGCCCTACGCGACGACCGGGGCCGTGGTCCTGGCGCGGCGGGAGGCGGCCCTGACGGAAGCGGCGCTGCGCGAACCCGGCCGCGTCCTGGCCGTGAACGCGGGCGGCCACCTCGAACGCGTGGCCCGGCTCCTCTTCCCGGCCGCCGAGATCCACGCGATCGCGGACAACCGCGCGGTGATCGCGGCGCTCCGGCGCGGCGAGGTCGAAGCCGTGGTCACGGACTCGGCCGAGGCGCCTTCGTGGGAGGCCGGCGACCCGCGGCCCGACCGGTTCGGCCCGTTCACGCGCGACCAGAAGGCGTTCTGGGTCTCGCCGTCCGAGCGCGAACTCGCGAGCGAACTCAGCGCCTGGCTCGTGGACCGCGAGACGGACGGGACGCTGAAACGCGCGCGCGCCGCGGTCGGGCTCGCGGGCGACGAGCGCCCGGGGCTGGCCCTCCACGCGCTGGTGACCGCGATCGCGGAGCGCCTGGCGCTCATGCCGGCCGTCGCCGAGGCCAAGCGCCGGGACGGCACGCCGGTCCACGTCCCCGAACGCGAGGCGATCGTGATCGCGTCCGCGGTGGAATCCGCGCGCAAGGCGGCGCGCGCGGCCGGCCTTCCGGGTGACGAGGACGAGGCGGTCGCGGCCTTCTTCGGCGAACTCGTCGCGGCGGCGCGCGCGGTGCAGGAGGCGGTCCTGGCCGGGCCGCCCGCGCCCCCCGGAGAAGTGCCGGACCTGGACACCGCACTGCGCCCGGCGCTCGTCCGGATCGGCGACCGCATCGGCGTGCTGTTGCCGCGTCTACCGGGCGCGGTCTCCGAACCCGCGGTCGATCGCGCGCTCGCACAACTCGTCGACCTTCCCGGCGTCGACGCCGAGCGCCGGCGGCGGCTCGTGGCCGCGATTTCCGCACTGGCCGCGGCGCCGAGACGTTAGGTCTGCACCGTCGGTCCCGCGCCCGGACCTACCGGAGTTTGCGGAGTGCGTGACGCAGCGCCACCGCGCGGAGATCGGAGGCCGCATCGTCGCGCGGCTTGCTCCTCGTCTTCGCGCTCTTCGCGGCCTTCGCACGGCTGGAGACGGCCTTGCGCGGCGCGGCCTTCTTGCGGGCGGCCGGTTTGCGGGCGGCCCCCTTCTTTGCCGCCTTCTTCCGGGTGGTCTTCGCGGCCTTCTTTCGCGTGGCCCTCTTCGTCGACTTCTTCGCAGCCATCGTGGCACGGCCCCCTGTGTGATGCGCGCGCATCTTAGCCGAGTCCGACGGCTGCGCGCGAAGCTTCCACCCCTCGATCAGTAGAAGGTGCAGCGCGTGCGATGGCGCGGGGTGGCCTTGATCCGCGGGCTCTGGCCGCGCGACCACAGCAGGGCGTCGAGCCGATGCGGGTCCGCCTGCCAGCCGCGCCGGCGGCACGAGGCCGAGAGCCGCTCGACCGCGGTCAGCGCGACCGCGCGGATCTCCACCTCGGCTTCGGATCCGGCCGGCAGCAGATCCCCGCGCTCGATGGCCAGGTCGAGACGCAGGTCGTAGACCAGCACCTTCAGCATCCTCAACGTGTGGGGCACGAGGTTATCGGCAAAGAGCGTCAGGCGGTCGAGATCGCGGAACTGCCCGGGGCCGCTGCCCCCGAACGCCTCGTGCAGGTCGGCGGCCGTGATCTGGGCCCGCTTGTAGAACGGCACGTCGAAGCCGTCGTAGTGGGCGACGTCGCGGTAGAAGGACATCCTGGCCAGGATCGCGACGAGGGCCTCGGCGCAGCCCGCGGCCTCCTCCACCGGACCCGCGAAGCGGCCCTGGTAGGTGCCGGCGAGGGTGTCCCCGAGTTCGTTCAACGCCTCCGCGTAGAGACCCATCAGCTCGGCTGCGGGCCCATCGCCGGGCTGGCCGAAGACCTCGGCGCAATCGGCCCGGGTGAGGGCCCGGAGTTCGGTGGCGCGCCAGGGACCGTGCTTCTCGAAGTGCTCGCGGAGCGCGGCCGACAGGGTCAGGTACCCCGACTTGCCGGCGCGTTTGCGGAGGTGGGGAAACCAGCCGGACCCGAAATTGATCGCGTTCATCGTGAACACGAACGCCAGCGTCGTCGCCGGATCGTCGAAGCCGGCATGGACCGGGTCGCGGCGCGGCGGCACCGGGCGCTCGCGCGAGAGCAGCGCCGCCAGTTGCTCGAGGGCCCCGTCGTCGATCTTGACCTGCCGCGCCCGCCGGGCGACCTCGGCCGAGGCTTCCCGCACGCGATCCAGGAGCCCCTCGCCCCGGGGCCCGCTCATCGGGGGTCGGCTCCGAGGATCGAGAGGGCCCCGCGCACGGCCTCGGCCCGGATCGGCAGCCGGCCCAGCGGCTCGCCGTCGACTTCGAAGGGCGCCGGGCCGCCGATCGGTTCGATCTCCACGACCCGGCCGCGGCGGAACACGACGCCCGGGACCTGGAGATGGGTGCCCTTGTAGAGCTTGCCCAGCTTCGGCAACAGCTCGGTCCGCGACATGCCCGGGATCACCACGCAGTCGAGCAACCCGTCATCGGCCGCGGCATCCGGGGCGATCGCCATCCCGCCGCCGAAGAAGCGGCCGTTGCAGGCGCTGGCCAACACGAAGCGGCCCTCGTGCACCACCGCACCGTCGACGCGGACGCGCCCCGCAAGGACCGGGTGCGCCAGGATCGCCCGCACCGTGGCCTGGGCGAAGGAGGCCGTGCCGCCCAGCCACTTGCCCCCGCGTTCCACCATGCCGGCGACCAGGCCCGCGAAGCCGGCGCTGATCTCGTTCACGAGCCAGCCCGACCGGTCGCTTCCGTCGAGACCTCGGTACCAGATGCGAGCGGCATCGATCCGGCGGACCGTTCCGCCCCGGATCCGTTCCAACGCACCGTCGAGATCCTTCGGCAGGTCCAGGGTGCGCATCAGGTCGCCACCAGTCCCGAGCGGGAGGAGCCCCAATTCGACGCGTCCGGCTTCGCCGCTCTCGAGCAGGCCCTCGGCCACCTCGTGGGCCGTGCCGTCGCCGCCGGCGGACAGGATCCGATCCACCCGGGGGGCGGCCTTCTTCGCGAGCGCTGCCGCGTGGCCGCGCCGCTCCGTCCACGCGGTCTCGACGGTGCCGAGTCGGGCGCGGATCCGGGGTTCGAGCGCCGGAAAACGGCGTCCATTGGCGCCGCCGCGGCTGGCCGGGTTCACGATGAGCAGGGTTCGGGGAGACACGCCGGGATGCTAACGACTCGGCACGGGCGGGTCGTCGCCGTCGGCGCGGTACGGATTCGCATCCCCTTTGGCGCCGCTACGCTCGGACCTCCATGGAAGAGCTTCGCCCGAACCCCGGCAGCCCCGGTCCGCGCCGCGGAGTGCGCATCCTGGCGGCCGTCGCGATCGGGGGCGCCTTCGTGTTCGCGCGCAGCGCCCTCGGCCTCGAATGGGGACTCGACAGCATCCGTGAAACGGTCGATCGGATGGGGCCCTGGGGGCCGGTCGTCTTCGTGACGATGGTCTCCTTCCGGCAGTTCCTGCTGCTCCCGCACATGCTCGTGCTCGTCGCCGGCGGTCTCGCGTTCGGGACCGTCGAGGGCACGGTCTACGGCGCGATCGGGATCCTGAACTCGGCCATGGGCATCTTCGCGCTCACCCGCTGGTTCGGCGCCGAGAGCGTGCGGGTGCGGCTCTCGCCACGGCTCCAGCCCGTGCTCGATCGCGCCGCCACGCGCGGCGGAGTCGGCACGCTCGCGCTCGTCAACGCCTACCCGTTCATGACGATCACGGTCTTCCACGCGGCGGCTGGACTGACGAAGATGCGCTTCTGGGCGTTCGCGGCCGCCATCGCGCTGACGTCGCCGATCCGGACCTGGACCTACGCGTACTTCGGGGCCGCGCTGATGGACGGCAGCCCGGTCCACGTCGCGGGAGCCACGGCCGTGGCCCTGCTGCTGCTGAGCCCGCTCCTCGTCCCGGACGTGCGCCGCCGGATCCGGCGGGAGTTCGCGCTGGATGCGCCCGGAGCCGACCGCTAGTCGCGCCTCAGCACGTTCAACGCGCTCCCGGCCCGGAACCAGCCCACCTGGTCTTCGTTCAGCGTGTGCGAGACGTCGAAGGTGTCGGTGGAGCCGTCGGCATGGTGGAGCGTGACCTCGAGGTCGACGTCGGGCGCCAGCTTCGAGAGGCCCGTGATCGAGATCCGGTCGGCCTCCTCGACCTTGTCGTAGTCGGCCGGGTTCCGGAACGTCAGCGGGAGCACGCCCTGCTTCTTGAGGTTGGTCTGGTGGATGCGCGCGAATCCCCGGACGATGACGGCCGCACAGCCCAGGTGACGCGGCTCCATCGCCGCGTGCTCGCGGCTCGATCCCTCGCCGTAGTTCTCGTCGCCCACGACGACCCAGCGAAGCCCGCGCGCCTTGTAGTCGCGCGCGATGGCCGGGAAGGGGACGCCCTTCTCGCCGGTCTCCTGGTTGAGCCCGGTTCCGGCGTCGCCGGTGAAGGCGTTGATGGCGCCGATGAACATGTTGTCGCTGATCTTGTCGAGGTGGCCGCGGTATCGGAGCCATGGACCGGCCATCGAGATGTGGTCGGTCGTGCACTTGCCCCGGGCCTTCAGCAGCAGCGGGAGCTTCTCGAAGTCGTTCCCATCCCAGGGTTCGAAGGGCTCGAGGAACGCCAGCCGCTCGGAGTCGTCCTTGATCTCGACGGTGACGCCGGACCGGTCGCCCTCGGGCGGCGCCTGGTAGCCCTCGTAGCTGAACACGAAACCGCCGTCCGGCACCTCGGGCGCAGGGGCGGGGGCCTCGAGCTTGAAGGTCGATCCGTCGGCGGCCTCGAGCTCGTCCGTCAGCGGATCGAATGCCAACGTGCCCGCTAGCGCGTACGCGACGCAGATCTCGGGCGAGCCGATGAACGCGAGCGTGTCGGGGTTGCCGTCGTTGCGCTTCGGGAAGTTTCGATTGAACGAGGTCAGGATCGAGTTCGCCATGCCGGGCGCGACATCGTCGCGCTTCCACTGGCCGATGCAGGGACCGCACGCGTTCGCGAGCACGACCGCACCGATGGCCTCGAGGTCCTGCATCTGGCCGTCGCGCAGGATGGTCTGGTGTACCTGCTCGCTCCCGGGCGTGCACCACAGGTCGGTCCGGGCCTTCGCCCCCTTCGCGGTGGCCTGGCGCGCGATGTCGGCCGCGCGGGAGACGTCCTCGTACGACGAGTTCGTGCAGCTCCCGATCAGGCACGAAGTCAGGTTCGTGGGGTAGCCCTGTTCGGCGCAATCGCTCGCCATCTTCGAGACCGGGCGCGCGAGATCGGGCGTGTGCGGACCGACGATGTGCGGCTCGAGCGTCGAGAGGTCGATCTCGATGATCTCGTCGAACACCTTCGCCGGGTCGGCCTCGACCTCGGCATCCGGCTGTAGCAGCGCGATGTACTCGGCCGCCAGGTCCGCGAGTTCGGAACGCTCGGTCGACCTCAGGTAGAGCGCCATGCGCTCGTCGTAGGGGAAGATGGAGGTCGTCGCCCCGAGCTCGGCGCCCATGTTCGCGATGGTCCCCTTGCCCGTGCACGAGAGCGACGCCGTACCCGGACCGAAGTACTCGACCACGCGGTTGGTCCCGCCCTTGACCGTGAGCAGGTCGCACACCTTCAGGATGACGTCCTTGGGCGCGGTCCAGCCGGAAAGCGCCCCGGTGAGACGCACGCCGACGAGCTTCGGGTACAGGACCTCCCACGGGAAGCCCGCCATCACGTCGACCGCATCCGCTCCCCCGACGCCGCAGGCGAACATCCCGAGACCGCCCGCGTTCGGCGTATGCGAATCGGTCCCGATCATCATCCCGCCCGGGAACGCGTACTTCTCCAGCACGACCTGGTGGATGATCCCGGCGCCGGGCCCCCAGAAGCCCAGCCCGTAGCGCGCCGACGCGCTCTGGAGGAAGTCGTAGACCTCGCCGTTGGTGACCCGTGCGGTCTCCATGTCCTTGGCCGCACCCCGATGCGCCTGGATCAGGTGGTCGCAGTGGACCGTGGTCGGCACCGCGGTCTCCTCGCGCCCGGACGAGATGAACTGGAGGATCGCCATCTGCGCGGTCGCGTCCTGCATCGCGACACGGTCGGGGCGCAGCTCGAGGTAGCTGTCGCCCGGCTCGAGGTCCTGGCCCTTCGGATCGTTCAGGTGGCCGAGCAGGATCTTCTCGGCATAGCCGAGCGGGCGGCCGAGGCGGTCCCGGACGATGGCGAGGTTGGCCTTCACGCGGTCGTAGGCGGCGCGCACGAATGCGGGCGTGGTTTCGATGGCGGGCATGGGGTCTCCTTGGCACGGCGCGACGCGTCGGCGCCGGGGCGCCTCCCGAGGGGCGCGGCAGAGAACCCATCCTAGCAGTTGCACGCGGCGCCTCCGGAGGACCGCGGGGCGTGCCGGGGCCCCGGGCACACCGGAGCGGTGGCCGCCTGCGGTACCCTGCGCAGCCATGGAACCCATCTCGAAGACGCTTCCCGGCGCCGACGGCAACCGCATCCACGCGCTCGAATGGAGCACGGACGGCGTGCCCCTGGTCCTCGTCCACGGCTTCGGCAACGATGCCCACATCTGGGACGACTTCGCGCCGCTCGCGGCCCCGCACTACCACGTGGTCGCGATCGATCTGCGCGGTCACGGCGATTCCGATCACGATCCCGAACGCCGCTACCGGTGGGAAGACCACGTGCGCGACCTCGAGACCGTGACCCAGGCACTCGGCTTCGAGCGCATGGTCCTGGTCGGTCACTCGCTGGGCGGCCGCACCTGCCTGCTCTACGCCGGGCGCCATCCCGAGCGCATGGCCGGCCTCGTCGTCGTGGACACCGGCCCCGAACACGACCCGCGCGGCCAGATCCGCATCCGCCAGGAGGTGGAGGGGCGGACCGCGACCGGGGGCGACGGCAGCCTCGCCTCCGTCGCGGAGTACGAACAGCTGCTGGCCCACAACTATCCGGCCGCGCAGCCGGCCGCGATCCGGCGGATGGCGCGGAGCGAGTTGAAGCAGCGAGAAGACGGGCGCTGGGTCCGCAAGGCGGACCCGGTCTTCATGATGGCGATCGCCGACGCCGGCCCGGAGGAACAGGCCGCCTACGAGGAGGAGACGCGCCAGAAGCTCTGGGACGCGTGCAGGACCGTCCCCTGCCCGACGCTGGTCGTGCGCGGCGCGGCGTCCGACATCCTGTCCGCCGAGACCGCGGACGAGATGGTCGACGAGGTCCTGCACAACGGGACCCTGGCCGTCGTCGCCCAGGCTGCCCATTCCGTGATGACGGACAACCCCGAGGGCTTCAACGAAGCGGTCGCCGCGTTCGTCCTCGGCTAGATCGCCCGCTTCCGGCCGTCCACCCACGCGAGGAGCGCGGGCAGGAAGATCAGGTTCGCCAGCAGCGTGGCCCCCACGCCGAGCGTCAGCAGCTGGCCGAGGCTGGCCATGCCCAGGTGCGTCGCGAAGCCGAGGCTCCCGAAGCTCGCGATGGTAGAGAGCGCGCTCCAGAGGATCGCTCGCGGCGTGCTGGTGGTGAGCAGGCCCGTCGCGGTGCGCTCCTCCTCGTTCCCGTCGCGGTGGCGATGGATCAGGTGGATGCCGCTGTCGATCCCGATGCCGACCAGCAGCGGCACGACGATCACGTCGGCGAAGTTGATGGAGAGACCGGCCAGCACCGAGATCGCGCTGACGACGGCGCCCGCCAGCAGCAGCGGCGCCAATACCAACAGCGTGTCGCGCACGCTGCGCCACAGCAAGAGCACGATCAGGGTGACCAGCAGCAACGCGGTCGAGAGGGCCTGACGGAGCGACTGCATGATCGTGCGCGACGCCTCGAACATGTACACCGATGCGCCGGCCGCGTCCGGCGCGCTCGCGCGCACGTCGGACACGAAGGTCGCGAGCGCGACATCGTCGTTCAGGTCCTGCGCGGGAACGACTTCGACCATCGCGCGGCCGTCGGCGGCGACCATCCGGTCGCGCAGGGAGGCGGGCAGGCTCGCGAGCGAGACCGGCGACGCCTCGAGCGCCCGGTCGAGACGCTCGACGCGGTCGAGGATCGCATCGACCAACGAGACCTTCAGCGCGTCGAGCGCCGCCGGTTCCGAGCCGGCCGTCGCCACGAAGCGGTCGATCGCCTCGCCGAGGCGCCGTGCGATCGCGGGCAGGCCGACGTCTCCGTCCCCACCCTCGATCTCGCGGAGCGCGTCGCGAAACGCGCGCATCGCGGCCAGGTTCCGTGCCACGTCGGGCGGAGGATCGGGCTCGCCCATCGGCGGCTCCATCACGAAGCCCAGCGTCTCGATGACCCCGAGCTTGTCGTCCTGTTCGTCGGGGACGTAGCTCGCGAGGGTGCGGACCTCTCCGACACTCTCGAGTGTCGAAAGCCTGCGGGCCTCTTCCACCGCGGCATCGAGATCGGGCTCCAGCACCTCGATGTTCCACGGGTTCGCGTTCCCCTCGGCGATGAGTTCCTGGAAGGCGCGCACGCTCTCGGTCCCGGGGTCCCGCACGTTCAACGGGTTCGCATCGAAGTCGAGGCGCGGCACGAACACCATCGAGACCGCACCGAGGGCGAGACCGCCTGCGACGACGCTTCGCGGCCAGCGCACGGGCCAGCGCGGCAGACCCAGGTGGTGACTCGTCGGAGTGCGCAGCGGCGCTTCCGTATCGCCGAGCGAGAGCGCGGCGGGCAGCACCGTGAGGCTCGCGAACAGCGACAGGCCCATCCCGGTCCCGGAGATGAGTCCGAGTTCGGCCACCCCGAGGTACGGCGTCGGCAGGAACGCAAAGAACCCGATCGCGGTGGTGCCCGCGCACAGCACGAGCGAGCCCCCGACGCTGCGCGCGGTCTCTTCGAGGGCGGCCGCGTGCGCGACGCCGCGGAAGTGGAGCTCCTGGTACCGCATGGTGAAGTGGATCGCGAAGTCGATCGCCAGGCCGATGAAGAGCACGACGAAGGTGACCGAGATCAGGTTCATGTGGCCGACGGCCAACGCCGCGAACCCGGCCGTCCAGAACAGACCGGCGAGGAGCGTGCCGATGGCGGCGAAGATGAGCCGCCAGGAGGCGACTGCGAGCCACAGGATCACGAAGACGAGGATGAACGAGGCCAGGCCCGCCAGGTTGGCCTGGCCGGCGACGGTCGCGAACTCCTCGGCCTCCAGTGCGAGTTCGCCCGTGATCGCGAGCCGGATGTCGTGCGCCGCATCGTCGCGCGACGCGAAGATCTCGCGAAGACTGTCGACCGCTTCTCCGCCGGGCACGAAGAGCCCGCGATCGAGCTGGGGCTTCACGATCACGAAGCGCCGCGCGCGGCCCTCGTCCGTCTGTCCCAGCACGAGGTCGCCGAATGCCGTTGGGTGGGACGGCCGCGTGCCAGCCTCGTGGAGGGCGTCGACCAGTCCGGCGAAGACGACGTCGAGGTCGAGCCCGCCGTCGGTGGACTCGTCGAGGTGCGACACCGCAAACTCGAGCTGCTCGAAGACTCCGCGCACGCTCGGGTCGCGCCGCAGGTCCGCGATGAACGGCTGGGCGCGCGTCAGCGTGTCCGAGAGGTCCTCGAGGGCGTCGAGGTCGAGGTAGAGCAGGCCGTTGCGGTCGAAGAAGTCTCCGAGCCCAGGGGTGTAGACGGCCGCGAACGGCGCTCCGTTGGCGTCGATCTGGGCCGCGAGGTCGAGCGCGGCGTCGGAGGCCGCGATCTCGGTCGGCCCGTCGACGACGACCAGGATCGTGTCGGCCCGAAGCGGCAGCGCCTCCTCCAGCGCGGCCTGCCGCTGACGGAAGGGCAGCGAGGCGTCGAAGAGCTCCTCGGTATCGGAAACGACCCCGAGCCGGAGGCCCGCCACCACGAGCGAGGCGACCGTGAATGCGAGGGCCCACGCCAACGTCCGATGCGGACGGGCCGACACGTACCGGACCCACCTCGCGATCGCCCGACCCAGCCCTTCTTCGATGGATGTCACGATGACCCTCACTAGCAGATGGACGCGCGGATGCCCGGCCCGTGTTCCGCGCAGGCGCCGGGCCGCTACGCTCGGGGCCATGCGTGCGCTCTTCGCCCTGACCCTCGGATGTGGCCTGCTGGCCGTCGCTCCCCCGCCCGCGGCGGCCGACACGCCGCCCGATTTCGAAGCCTCCCGGGCGCCGATCGAGGCGTTCTGCGGGACGTTGGGCGAGACGATGGCACAGGGCCAGGTGCTCGGGTTCGAAGGACGCCGCGCGAAGCTCGCACCCGCGATCGACGCCACCTACGACATCGCCTTCATGGCGTCGCGCGCGCTGGGGCGCAAGTGGCGCACGCTTTCGCCCGAGGACCAGGCGCGCTGGATCTCGGCCTTCCGCGATATCACGCTGAACACGTATGCAACCCGCTTCGCGAGTTCCTCCGGGGAGAAATTCTCGGTGGACGCGGTCGAGCCCTCTCGGCGCGGCACCGCCATCGTCTTCACCCGGATCCTTTCCCCGGACAGCGAGCCCGTCGACATCCGCTACCGCATGCGGCGCGACGCCGAGGGACACTGGCGCATCATCGACGTCTTCCTGAATGGCACCGTCAGCGAACTCGCGCTTCGCCACTCCGAGTACGCGTCCGTGATCGAGCGGGAGGGATTCCCGCACCTGCTCGAGTCGATCCGCGCCAAGATCGCGGCCGGAGACGACGCGCTCGATTGAGGCCGCGGGAACGTCGGTCAGTCCGGGTCGTCGCCGCATCCCAGGGCGTCGCGGCGCGCTTCGATCTGGGCGTCGCGGTCCATCAGGTAGGCGCCGCGCATCGCGGCGTAGAAGTCGACCGACGTCTGGCGCAACGCGTCGAGCCGATCCTTCTCGACGTCGTAGGCCGAAACGCCCCCGCTCGCGTTCACGAGGAAGACCGGGGCGCCGGCCAGCAGCCAGGTATCGGGCCGCAGCAACAGGTCCACCCCCTCGCCGACCGCGTCGCGCGCGGTCGCGGGGCCGAGAATGGGCAGCACCAGGTACGGCCCCGAAGGCGAGCCGTAGACGGCCAACGTCTCGCCGAAGTCGGACCGGTGGCGCTCCAGGCCCATCGACGTGGCCGGGTCGAAGAGACCCGCCACGCCCAGCGTCGTGTTCACCAGGAAGCGGCCCGCGGTCGATCCGGCGTCTACGACCGCTCCCTGGAGGACGTCGTTCGCGAAGGTGGCCGGTTCGTCGAGGTTGAGGAAGAAGCGCCGGACGGACTGGCGAACGGGATCGGGGACGGCGGCTTCGTAGGCCCGGGCGACCGGATCGAGCACGTACGCGAAGACGCCTTCGTTGAAGGCGAAGACGCGGCGGTTGCCCTCCCGGAAGGGATCGCGGGCGGCCGGGTCGGGACCGAACTCCTCGTCGTAGAGCCAGTCCTCGTCGTACGGCGCGGCGACCTCGGGCAACGGATCCTCCGCCCGCGCCGGTCCCGCCACCACGCAGGCCGCGAGCAGGCACGCGGCTGCCAGCGTGGGGCCGATGGAGCGGCGGCTCACGGCGCCGACCCGAGTGCGATGCGGCCCGCCAGGTCATCGACGAACTGCCGCGCCGTCCGGCCGGAACGCGACGAACGATCGAGCGCCCACCGCAGGGCGTCGGGACGCACGCGCTCCGGATCGACGTCGAGACCGGCCCGCGCGATGTGGTGCGCCACGATCCGCAGGTACGTCGGCTGGTCGAAGCCGAAGAAGCCGATCACGAGCCCGAAGCGATCGGCGAGCGCGAGCTTCTCGTCGAGGGCCTCGCCGAGCCGCACCTCTCCGTCGCCGTCGATCCGGACGGCCTGGTTCTCGCTCTGCTTCTCGGGCAGCAGGTGGCGCCGGTTGCTGGTCGCGATGATGCGGACGTTCGCGGGCGGACCCTCGAGGCTGCCCTCGAGCGCAGCCTTCAGTTCGCGGTAGCCGGAGTCGCCGTCGCCGAACGAGAGATCGTCGCAGAAGAGCAGGAAGCGCTGCGGCGCGCCGCGAAGCCGGGCCAGTACGTCCGGGAGATCGAGGAGATCGTCGCGCCGCACCTCGACCATGCGGAGCCCCCGCTCGAGGTAGCGGGTCAGCAGTCCGCGCACCGCGGACGACTTTCCCGTCCCGCGCTCCCCGTGGAGGAGGACGTGGTTCGAGGGGTGGCCGGCCAGGAACTGTTCGGTGTTGCGGACGAGCGTGGCCACCGCACCGTCGATGCCGACCAGATCGTCGAGGTCGTAGCGCGCGAAGTCCGGGATCGCCTGGAGGCGCCCGCGGCCGGGGGGCCCGACCCAGCGGAACGCGGGATGATCGGCGAAGAAGGCCGGAGGCGGCGGCGCGCCGAGGCGTTCTTCCAGCGCGCGCTCGCCGAGCGCGAGCACGCGGCGGATCTGGGACACGAGGGACGCGGACACGGCTGGAGTGTAGGGGCCCCCGGGGCCGGGACGCATACCGGGAAGGTGCTTCCGCGGCCGCGTAGACTGCGGGGATGCCGGACGATCGACCCCGCCCGACCCCGGCGCGTGCAACGGAGCCGCGCGCCCCCGGGCTCTGCGGCCGCTGCCGCCACGTCCGCGCGCAGGCGAGCGCGCGCGGCGGCGTCTTCTTCCGCTGCGCGCTGTCGGATCTCCGCGACGGCTTCCCGCGCTACCCACGGCTTCCGGTCCGCAGCTGCTCGGGGTTCGCCGCCGTCGCCGACGATTTCGAGTAGGCTCGTGGCTCCGGGCCCGACTCGCCGACAGGGAGACCCCATGCAGCGCTGGCACATCCTCTCCGCCATCGGCCGCGACCGCCCCGGCCTGGTCGCCGAGCTCGCGCAGCTCGTGCTCGACTGCGACGCCAACCTCGAAGACTCCCGGATGACGATCCTGGGCTCGGACTTCGCCGTGATCCTGCTCTGCTCGTCGCGCAACGCCGACACCAGCGACCGGCTCAACCTGGGCGCCAAGCGCCTCGAACGCGACCACGGGTTGACGATCCTGATCCGTACGCTGGACGACGGGCCCCGGCCGGCCGTGCCCGCACCCGGAAACCGCCTCTACCGCGTCGAAGCGGCCGGCGAGGACCGGGCCGGCATCGTCGCGTCGATCTGCGGCGTGCTCGCCGAACACGGCGTCAACATCACGGAGCTCCGGTCGACGAGTCGACCCGGCCCGGGCGGCTCGCCCCACTACCAGTTGAACATCGCGGCCGAGGTCCCGGAGGCACTGGACCCGAAGACCCTGCGCGACGCGCTTGCGGCCGAAGCCGACCGCCTGGTGCTCGACGTCGCGCTGATGCCGGACTGAGCCGGGCACGCCCCGCCCCGCCTAACGCCCTTCCGGATGCGCGGGGTCGACGCCCCCCGCCGAACCCTCGGGGAAGCTCCGGCCGACGGCGCCGTAGAGGACCTCGATGAAGCGGTAGGTGAGGCCCCAGACGACGTGGCGTTCGGGGTCGCCGACGACGATGCCCGGGAACTCCCAGGTGCCCGTCTGGTGGAACTTGCGTCGGACGTGGCGCTTCGGGTTCGCAAGCTCCCAGAGCGGAAAGAAGAAGGCGCTCTGGACCTCGCTCTCCTGCAGCACGAGTTCGCCCGGCGGCGCGCCGACGTGGTAGACGAAGGCCGAGATGACCATGCCGTTCGGCTGTCCGGCGTTGCGTCCCTGGAGATCGTCGATGCGGCCGAGCGGCTGCACGCCCTCGAGGGAGAGGCCGACCTCCTCGAAGGTCTCCCGCCGCGCCGCGTACTCGACGCTCGGGTCGTCCGGGTCCACACGGCCGCCCGGAAAGGCCATGTGGCCCGACCAGGGGTCGCTCTCCTTGTCGGCGCGGTGGATCAGCAGCACCTCGGGCGTCCCGCGGTCTTCGCGCAGCACCACGGCGACCGCGGCCCGGCGCTCGACGCCGTCTTCGACGAGGGTGGGCCGGTAGCGCGCGAGTTCGCGGCGGATGTTCTGGACCGACATGGCGGCAGGGTAGCGACTCCGCCGCGGGCTCAGTGGCAATCGAGCCCGAGCCACACCAGGCGTTCCTCGCCGTTGCGCGCGCGCTGCGCGAAGACGAGCGTTCGCGCGTCCGGCGACAGCGTGAGCCCGGACGGGGCCCCCCAGGCCTCGACCCCGGGCGGCAGCGCGATCGCGGTCAGCTCGCCGTCGCGTGGGCCCATGCGCAGCAGGGTGCCCTCCATCAGCCGTGCCGGGTCGCGCCCGGCCAGGCGCGGGAGGCGCGCCACCGCAAAGCCCAGGGCCTCTGGCAGCAGCGCCGCCGCGCGGATGGTCGAGGTCTCCGCCAGCGCCAACCAGCTGCCGTCGCGCGAGAACGCGACGGGGATGCCGGCGCCCAGGTGGTTGCCCAGGGAGCGGCGCTCGCCGGTCGCGGGGTCCAGGAGCTCGCCCCGGCGCGGGCCGAGCCCGTGGCCGTGGGCCAGCGCGAGCGCACGGCCGTCGGCGGACCAGGCCAACGGCACCACCCATCCCGCGCTGGCGCGATGGAGGTCCGTCTCGCCCGTCAGCTGGACCCCGCCGTGGCCAGTCTGGATGGCGGCGCGGCGCACGGTGGCCCGCCCGTTCTCGGCCCGCACCCAGACCATGCCGGAGCCGGTCGGATCGTAGAATGCGTCTGCGTCGATGTCGTCGCGGTACGTCACGCGCCGCGCCGGGTGGGCGGGGCCGGATTCGCCGCGCGTGTCGACGACCATCACCTCGGTCACGCCCGGGTGGCGCCACGTCGCATAGCGGTCGGTGTCGAACAGCAGGGCCGCACCGCCCGGGTGCGGCCGCGGGTGCCGGTTCTGCCCGGGCTCGCCGCACGTCCAACACACAGAAGTGTCGGTCTCGAGATCGACGCGGGTCACCTGGGCGCGGCCGTCCGGACCCGCGGCTTCGACCCAGACCACCCGGCCGTCCGGCGACAGCTGGGGACTCGTGCCGCGCGACGCGAGCACCCGCACGCTCGTGGGCGTGGTCGAACAGACCGGCTCCTGGCCCAGGGGCACACGGGAGTCGATGTCCCAGGCCGCCGCCCGGACCCGCTCGTCGGGTTCCAGCACGCCGCCGTCGGCCGCGGCCCACGAGCCGCCGACGAGGAGGGCCAGCGCGGTGCCGAGCGCGATCTCGAGGCCCCAGCGGCCGAGATGGCCCAGCGGCGACAGGCTGGGCGCCACCGTCCGGGTCTGCCGCCAGAAGGCGAACCCGACCCAGGCCACCGCGATGCCGGCGAAGACCCAGGCGGGAGGGCCGATCTCGAAGCGCACGGCCCAGACCGCGGGCCACGCCAGCCAGCCCGCCGTCGCCGCGCGCATCGCGTGGCCGGCACCGTCGGGGGCGTGGGCTTCGCGCCGGAGCGCCGCGACGTGGGTCAGCGCCACCATCGCCGCGCCACCGACGAGCGCTGCGAGGACGACCTCGCGCCGTCCCGCGCGGGGCATCAGCGCCCACAGCGCGAGAATGCCGAGCGGGGTTCCCGATACGAATGCCCACAACCGCCAGATCAAGCGAGCCTCCAGAGGACCGGCAGCGTACCGGGCGGCGGCCGGGTGCGCTGCCGGGTAGGCTGTGGCGGTCGATGGCCCACCTCCCGGTTCTTCCTGCCGAGGCCCGACGCATCCTCGACCTGGCGCGGAACGACCGCGCCGCGGCGCGGGCGGCGTTGGCCGAGCTCAGCGCGGACGATCAGGCGAAGCTCCTGTTGGAGACGCCGATCGCACGCCGCGCGGCGCTGCTCGACCTCGTGGACCGACCCGAGGAAGTCGTTCCACGGCTCCCGCCGGCCGACCTCTGCCTGATGGCGCGGTCGATCGGGCTGGAGGAGGCGGGCTGGCTCCTGACGTGCGCGACCGACGAGCAGATCCAGGCGTCGGTCGATCTCGATGCGTGGGACGGCTTCGTTCCCGACCGGAGGCGCTTCGGGCAATGGCTTGCGGCCTTCGCGGACGCGGGCGAGGAGACGATGCTGCGCGCGACGCGCGTCATCGACTTCGAAGTGCTGGTGCTGCAACTGCGCGAGCGCGCGTTCGTGGTGCTGAAGACCAACGAAGACGGCTGGGAGCCGCCGGTAGGTGGGCAGACCATCGACGGCGTCTTCTACTTCGTGCCGCGGGCGCCGGGCGATGACCTGGCCGACATCCTCGTGCTGGTGGAGACGCTCTTCGACAACGAATACTGGACGTACTTCCGGCTGGCGCAGGGCGCCATCTGGGAACTCGACCCGGAGTCGGAAGAGTGGGCCTACCGCTGGCGACGCGGGCGCATGCAGGACCTGGGCTTTCCGGACCCGGACGATGCGAAGCGCGTCTACGCGTTCGTTCGCGACGAGGACCTGGCGGACCTGCCGGCCCGGGATGCCCCCCCGGCGCCCGTGGAGGACGACGAACCGGATGCGGTGCTGCCGATGACGATGCCGTCGCTGCCGACGGAAGCGGACGCCGAGCACGCGATCTTCCGGGCGATGGCGGCGCTTCCCGAGGCCCTCCGCAACCGCACGCGGCACGAGTTCCTCACCCTCGCCAACCGGGTCGCGATCGCGGACGGGCTCCCGCTCGGCGAACCGGAAACGCTGGAGCGCAGCGTGACGCGGGCGGCCGAACGGGCCAGCCGCGGGCTCGAGCACCTGATGGACGCCCACGGGCTCTCGGGCCCGGACGTGCTGCGCCGCGTTTCGCTCGAGCGCCTCTTCCGCGTGGGCCATCGCCTCTCGCTGCGGTAGCAACCGCCGCGGCCCCGAATGCAAGGAGCCCGCGGGAGTGACACTCCCGCGGGCTCCGAAAAGGCAGGCGGCCTCGCCTAGAGGTCGACGGCCTTCAGCGTCTTGCGCTTGTTGCCGACGGCACGCGCTTCGGCGTCCTTGATCAGCTGGCGGACGGCCTTGTCGAGGGCGCCGTAGAACTCACCACCGACGTTGCACTTCTTGACCGCGTTCTTGGTGCGCGTCTTCGAGATGATCAGTTCCGCCGGGGCCTTCTTCCGTGCGGCCTTCTTCCTTGCTGCCATGAACTCGAACCTCCCACTCACCCGGCACCGTCGACATCGGAGGACCCATCGTCCTCGGCCGCGGTGGTTCGCCGGGCATTACCCCACGTTCATTCGTGAGCGAGGCGTCGATGGTACGGGTTCGTTCGTCGGAGTCAAAGGAAAAACGGCCCCGAGACGGCGTCTCGCGGCCGTTTTCGGGGGGATGGCGTCCGGCGGCACGGGACCCGCTGCCGCCGGTCCCACTGCGCGCCTATGCTGACGGTGTGGACCCGATCGACCTGCAAAGCGACACCGTCACCCAGCCCACGCCCGCGATGCGCCGCGCGATCGCCGAGGCCCCGGTCGGCGACGATGTCTACGGCGACGATCCGACCGTGAACCGCCTCCAGGCGCAGTTGGCCGAGCGGCTGGGCAAGGAGACGAGCCTCTTCTTTCCGTCGGGCACGATGGCCAACCAGGCCTGCCTGCGAACCCACACCCGGCCGGGCGACACCGTGCTCGCCTCGCGCGATTGCCACATCCTGCGCGCGGAAACCGGTGCGGCCGCGGCCCTCTCGGGCCTCCAGATCGAGATGCTGGGGCGCGGAGGCCGCGTCTCGGCCGCCGACGTGCGGGCCGGAATCCATCCCGACGAGATGCATCACTCGCGGACCCGGCTGCTGGCGCTCGAGAACACCCACAACTTCGGCGGCGGCATCGTGCTTCCGCAGGACGAGGTCGCCGCCGCCGCGGCGACCGCGCGCGAGTCCGGCCTGGCCGTCCACCTCGACGGCGCGCGGCTGTTCAATGCCGCGGTCGCGAGCGGGGTCGCCGCGGACCGGCTGGCTGCTCCCTTCGACACGGTCTCGGTCTGTCTCTCGAAGGGTCTCGGTGCGCCGGTCGGCTCCCTGGTCGCGGGCGATCGGGCCCTGATCGACGAGATGCGGCGCACGCGCAAGATGCTGGGCGGCGGCATGCGGCAGGCCGGCCTGCTCGCGGCGGCCGGCATCCACGCCCTCGACCACCACGTCGAACGGCTGGCCGAGGACCACGCGAACGCGCGGCGCCTGGCCGCAGGCCTAACGTCGTTGGGTGCCCGGATCGACGTCGCACCACAGACCAACATCGTGATGTTCAGCGTGCCCGACCCGGGGCGATTCCTTCGCGAGGCAGCGGCTCGCGCGGTGCGGGTGGGGGTCTCGGGCCCCGGACAGTTTCGGGCCGTGACCCATCTCGGTGTCGGGGAGGCCGCGATCGACGAGGCCCTCGCGCGACTCGAAGGCGTGATCGACTGATCCGTCCCCTTGCTCCGGGTGGAAACCCCGGGTATACGCTTCGATGTGACGCCGGTGGGCATCCGGCAGTCGGATGTCCGGGACCGGTGAAGGGACCGGGGGGTTCGGGCCGCTTGATCACGCTGGCCATGGCCACGGAGATCGCCGCGCCGCGCGAGACGGTGTGGGGTGCCATCTCCGATCCGGACCAGGAGTGCCATTGGCGGCCCGGCGTCTCGCGGCGCCTCGGCGACCGCGCGGCCTCGCGACAGCGGCTTCGCCACCGTTACCGCATCGACCTGCACGCGGTGCCGATCGTGCTCGAGGAAGCGCGCATCGCGACGGTGGCGCTCGAGAAGCTGCGCTCGGAGGTCCGCCTCGGACTCTTCCGATTCGAGGAGACCTTCTCCCTCACCGCGACCGGGCCGCAGCGGACACGGCTCGGGTTGAAGGTGACGGCGCCGAACCGCATGCCCGTGGTCGGCGGCAGCCTCGATCGCTTCGACGTGCGGCGCTTCGCAGCGGACCTCGCCTCCGTGAGCCTGCAGGCGGTTCGCGATTGGTGCGAGCGCGGCGAAGTCCGCGAGCGACCACTCCCGGCGCTGCCGGGTCTGGCGGAAGCCGCCGGGGCGAGCGTTCCGGTGCCGCCCGGGACCTCCGGCCGCTGACGCTACGTTCGGGCCATGATCGGAGCCATCGCCATCCTGGGCGGCGGAGCCGTCGGCCTGACATTGGCGGCGCGGCTCGCTCGTGCCGGCCACGAGGTCCACGTCGTGACGCGCCGGCCCGAAGCCGCCGCCGCGCTCGCGCGCGGCCTGGTGGCCGAGGACGCCGCCACCGGGGAGACCTTCACCGTCCCGGTAGGGGCCGGAACCCACGTCCCTCCGGGCCTGCCCGTGCTGTGCTGCACGCGCGGCGATGGCCTCGACGGCGCGATCGCGGCCGTCGCCGCAGCGGACGCGGAGACACCGACCGTGACCTTCCAGAACGACGTCGTATTCGAGCGGCGCGCCGCGGCCCGGCTCGTGAACGTGATCGGCGGCGTCTGGCGCGAGACCTGCACCGCGCTGGGCGACGCGCGCGTGCGCTTCCAGCCGACACGACGCGCGCGCGCGGTCCTCGGCCGCTTCCCCGAAGGCCGGTCCGACGTGGTCGACGATCTCGCAGCGCTGCTGCGCAGCGGCGACATCGACGTCGGGGTCTCCGAACGCATCTCGGAGGACAAGTGGCTGAAGCTGTGCGTCAACCTGACGAGCGCGCCGAACGCGTTGATTCGGCGCTCCGACCACTGCCTCGACGCCTTTGCCGAGGTCAAGGTCCGCCTGTTGGAGGAAGCGCGCGCCACGCTGCAGGCGGCCGGGATCGTGGCCCGCTCCTGCGACGGACGCGACCGCTCCCTCGACGAGGAGGTCGCCCACCATCGCGAGTCCGTGGCCCGGGGAACCAGCGCCCGGGCGATCCCGCTCTACAACCAGGTCTGGCGCAGCCTGCGCGACGGCACGCCGCTCGAAGCCGACGGCTACCACGAACGGATCATCTCCCTCGGCGCGGCCCACGGCGTCGCGACGCCGGCCAATCGGCACGTCCTGCGCGCGCTCCGGCGCGCCCACCGCGCGCGAACCGGCCCGGAGCAGCTCGCAGCCGCGGACCTCCTCGCCTAACGAGGCGTCTTCCGGTTCCGGCCGACGCGCCAGCGCCCGCCGGCCACCGCGAAGAGCGGGAGGAAGAGCAGGCCCAGCCTTGCGCCGGACACGACCCAGACCGCGGCGCCCGCCACGAGCCCGAGGGCGGCGCCCTTCCACCAGCCCATCGGCAGGCGGGTCACGCCGCGGCCTCCTCGCTCTCTTCGGGCGGCCTGGCCACCAGCGGCAGGTCGATGCGGAAGCGCGCTCCACCGGAGGGCGGACTGTCCACCTCGAGGGTGCCGCCGTGCCGCTCGACGATCCCGTGCGAGATCGAGAGCCCGAGCCCGGTCCCCTGCCCGACGGGTTTCGTGGTGAAGAACGGCTCGAAGATGCGCTCGCGCACCTGCGGCGGAATCCCCGGCCCGTCGTCCGCGATCTCGATCGTGACCCCGGCTTCGCTGGGCCGGGTCGAGACCCGGATCGTGCCCTTCCCCTCCAACGCGTCGCACGAATTCATCACCAGGTTCATGAAGACCTGGTTGAGCTGGGCGGGATAGCAACGCACCGGGGGCAGCTCGCCAAAGTCGGTCTCGACGCCGATGCCGCCCTTCAGCCGCGGCTCCATCAGGCCCAGCGTGCGCTCGATCTCCTCGTTGAGGTTCGCGTCGGACAGTTCCGCCTGGTCCATGCGCGAGAAGGCGCGCAGGTTGAGGACGATGCCCTTGACCCGCTCGGTTCCCTCGCGGCTCCGGGCCAGCAGCTTCTGGATGGCCTCGCGCGGGCGATCCGTCGGCTCTCCCCGCTCCTGCGCCGCCTCGAGCTTCTCGATGAAGCCATCGATCAGCTGGAGGTTCGCGTGGACGAAGCTGATCGGGTTGTTGAGCTCGTGGGCGACGCCGGCGACGAGCTGCCCGAGCGAGCGCATCTTCTCGCTCTGCATGAGTTGCGCCTGCGTGTCCTTCAGCTCGCGCGTCCGTTCCTCGACCCTGGCTTCGAGCGTCTCGTTGAGCTTCGCGATCTCGTCGAAGGCCTGCGCGTTCTCGATCGCGATTGCGCTCTGGTTCGCCAGCGTCCGCAGCAGCTGCCGGTCGTCCGGCCCGAGCCGCTCACCCGAGAGCTTGGCACCCACCGCGATCACTCCGAGGAGGTCGACGCCGAAGAGCACGGGGACCAGCAGCCGCACCTCGAGAAAGTCGAAGACGTCCCAGCATTGTTCCCGCGTCTCGGCGTCGGCCGCGTCGTCGAAGTCCGCCCGGGAGAGCTCCTGGCGGCGCATCCACAGGTGCTTACCGATGGGGTGGTCGACGGGCAGCACGAAGTCGCGATGCTCGGCGTCCCAGTCCCCGCGCCACGCGGTCGGGCGGAGCGTCCGCTCTTCGTCGTCCATCAACAGGACCATCGCGCGTTCGACGCCCATCGTATCCGTCACGGCCAGCAGCAGACGCTCGCTGATCTCGTTCAGCGAGAGCATCGAGACCATCGCCTCGGAGATCTCGCGGACCGCGTTGCGGTAGCCGGAGCGGTCGCGGTCGAACATCCGGTCGACCAGGGTCTGCAGCCGGTTGCGCAGCGGATTGAAGGCCAGGATCGCGAAGAACAGGAACGCGCCCTGGAAGTACGGCGAGTTCGCGTTGACGTCGAACTGCCCGAACGCGGTGTCCGCGGACGCGATCAGCGACGCGAAGAGGGCCGTGATCAAAAGGGTCGCCGCGCCGTAACCGGCCGACGAGCGCGCGACGCCGCGGATGTCGAACAGGTTGCCGCGCACGATCCCGTACCCGACGGCGAGCGGGAAGGCGATGGACCAGATCAGGGCGAACGAGTACGGCCAGTCGATGCGCCAGAGGCTGTAGGCCACAGTCATCAGCGCGATCGGGAGGAAGCTGACCAGCGTGCCCGTGAGCACGAGATCCGACGCGGCGGTGTCGGACCCGGTTCCTCGCATCCGCCAGCGCTCGTCGACCAGGATTCCGATCGCGATCACGCCGCCGAGCATGCTGGTGGCGAAGCTCGCGGTGGAGAGCCCCGGGATCGTCTGGCCGGAGAGGCGTTCGACCGTGACCAGCACGCCGAAGATGCCGGCGATCGCGTACGGCCCGTACCGGATGCGGCGGCGGCGCGCGACCCACGGAGGCTCGGTGGGGAACGTGGTGAACAGGTGCATCATCGTCGCGCCGATCAGCGGCAGGTTGGTGACCATGCGCTCGTAGCCGAGCGGGGCGTCGTACACGTTCACGGCGCTGAAGAGGCCGGTCGCCACCGCGCACGAGAAGAGCAGGAACGCCCAGGCCTCCGGCCGGTCCGGGCGCAGCCGCCAGACGAAGATCCCCACCGCGAGGTAGACGATGCCGGCGAGACAGAGCGCGGCGAAGATCGGGATGAGCACCCACTCGTACAGCGAGCGACGCTCGCGCGGGACCAGCGAGACCTCGTAGACGCGGCCCCCGTCGCCCTCGATCCGGTAGTGCACGGCCTTGCCGCGCTCGACGCGTTCCCAACCGCGGTGGCGGTACCAGTCGTGGATGGGCTCGCCGTCGACTTCCAACACACGGTCGCCGAACTCCACCCCGGCCGCCTCGGCCTGGTCGTTCATCGAGCCGACGACCGCGATCCCGCCCACCGCCGTGGTGTGGATCGGCGGCTCGACCGTGCGCGGCGAAGACACCTGCCCCCACACCGAGAGGCCGAGCGCGCCGATCGCCCAGACGATGGCGATGAGCGAGGTTCCCCGGCGCAGCCGTTGCGTCCCCTCCGGACTCATCGCGACGCCTCCGCGACCGCGTCGGCGAAGACCTCGGTGGGCGGCTCGAGGGGCAGCCGCACCCGGAAGATCGTGCCCCGGCCCGGCGTCGAGTCGACTTCCATCTCGCCGCCGTGGGCCTCGACGATGCCGTGGGAGATGGAGAGGCCGAGGCCGGTGCCCTGCCCCACCTCCTTGGTGGTATAGAACGGCTCGAAGATGCGTTCGCGCACCTGCTTCGACATCCCGGGGCCGTCGTCTTCGAACTTGAGGAGCACGGTTCCTCCCTCGGGGCGCGTTCGGATCACGATCCTACCGCGTCCGTCGAGGGCGTCGCAGGCGTTCATCAGCAGGTTCATGAAGACCTGGTTGAGCTGGCCCGCGAAGCAGCGCACCGGAGGCAGGTCGCCGAAGTCGCGCTCGATCTCGATCCCGCCCTTGAGTCGGGGCTCCATCAGGCCCAGGGTCCGGTCGATCTCCTCGTTCAACGACACCCGCTGGAGGTCGGCCTGGTCGGTCCGCGAGAAATCGCGCAGGTCCTGCACGATCTCCTTCACCCGCATCGTTCCCTCGCGGCTCCGGGACAGGAGCTTGGCGATCGCCTCGCGTGCCTTCTGCCTTCGCTCGGGCGGCAGGTCCGCCTGCGTCAGGCGCCCGACGTAGTCGTCCAGCAGCGCAAGGTTGGCGTGCACGAAGCCGATCGGATTGTTGAGCTCGTGCGCCACGCCGGCCACCAGTTGGCCCAGGGACCGCATCTTCTCGCTCTGCATCAGCTGGGCCTGTGTCTCGCGGAGCTCGCGCGTGCGTTCGTCGACCCGGGCCTCGAGCGTCCGGTTCAGCTGCGCGATCTCGTCGAACGCGCGCGCATTCTCGATCGCGATCGCGCTCTGGTTCGCCAGTGTGCGCAGGAGTTGGCGCTCGTCCGGACCGAGCCGCTCTCCGTTGAGCTTGCGGCCGACCGCGATCACGCCGAGCAGATCGACGCCGAAGAGGATCGGCACCAGCACCTCGACGTCGAGGAGGTCGAAGACGTCGCGGCACTGCTCCCGCATCTCGGCGTCCGGCTCCTCGTCGAAGTCGTCCCGCGACAGTTCCCGCCGCCGCATCCACAGGCTGCGGCATACGGGATGGTCGGGCTGCAGCACGAGTTCCTCGGCTTCCGGGTCCCAGTCGCCGCGGGACGCCTCGACGCGCAGCGCCGCTCCGTCGCGGTCGCCGATCAGCAGGACCAGCGCGCGCTCGACCCCCATCGTGGCGGTCAACGCGACCAGGATGCGGTCCACGATCTTGCGCGCCGACAGCATCGAGACCATGGCTTCGGAGATCTCGCGCACCGCTCGACGATAGGCGGCGCGGTCGCGATCGAAGAAGCGGTCGACCAGGGCCTGCGACCGCTCGCGCACCGGATTGAACGCCAGGATCGCCAGGAACACGAACGGGATCGAGAAGATCGGCGACGGCTCGTCCCCGCTCAGCCGCCGGAACGCCTCGGTTGCCGACGTGATGAGGAGCGCAAAGAGTCCGGTGATGGCCAGGGTCGCGGCGCCGTAGGCGGCCGAACTGCGCGCCGCGAGCCGGACGTCGAAGAGTTCCCGCCGGACGATCCCGTAGCCGACCGCGAGCGGGAAGATGAAGAAACCCAGGAAGCTCAACATCCACGGGAAGGGCGTGCCCCAGCGGACGTGCCAGAAGAGGATTCCCACCACCGGCAGGAAGGCCGCGCCAGCGCCGAGCAGCATCACGTCGGCGCGTGCGGCGGAGGGATGCCGCCGGTTGCGGATGCGCTCGCTCAGCACGATGCCCAGGCACACGAGCGTGATCAGGATCGGATACGCGGTGTCGACGGGCTCGACCCAGCGGGCGGCCGCGCCCAGCCAGGGATGCGCCACCGTGGTGGCCGCGAGCACCGCGGCCACGCCATACGCGGCCGGGCGCCAGAGCGGCTGGCGGATGATCCAGCCGGGCTCGATCGGGTAGGTCGTGAACAGGTGGAACGCGGTCGCGCCGACGAACGGAATCGTGACGCCCACGAGCAGCAGCACGAGCGGCGTGCCGGGACCCGCCAGGAAGAGCAGCGCGCTGGTGACGGAACAGAAGAGCAGGAGCGCCCACGATTCGCGCCGCTCGTGCTTCAGGCGCCAGACGGCGAAGCCGATCGCCAGGAAGGCGAAGCCCACGATCGGCACGCCCCAGTCGACCAGGTTCGCGAGCGGGAATGCGGGCGCGCCGGGGCCGCGCGGAATCAGCTCCGCCTCGTAGACGGTGCCGTCGGGGTGGCGGAAGCGCGCGTGGACCGGCGTGCCCTCCCGCAAGCCGAGCAGCCCGCCATGACGCGCCCACAGGGCCACCGCTTCGCCATCGATGGTCAGCAGCCGGTCGCGGGGCGCGACGCCGGCCGCCGCGGCACTGGGCGCGACGGAATGGACGACCACGATCCCGGCCAGGTTCGAGAACGCCACCGGCAGGGACGGACGCAGGAGCGTCTCGACCTTGGCGCGAAGCCCGGCCCCCACCGCCAGGATGGCCCAGAGCAGGGCCAGCAGCGCGGTCGCCTGCCGAAAACGCGTCGATGCCGTCGGGCTCATTCCATCTCCGGCACGGAGACGGATGGTACGGAACGCGTTGCAGGCGCGTCAAAGCGCGTCCCGCGGCGCCGGATCCGGATCGGTCCTAGGGAGCCAGTCTCGCCCGTTGGGCGGCCGCTTCGCGCTCGACGCGCTCGAGTACCTGCATCGGGTTGCGGCTCGGCCGGTAGCCGTAGCCGTTGCGCAGCGCGCGGCCCGGGTCGCCTTCGCCGCCCATCATCCGGGCCATCACGCGCGCCATCACCTCGCGGCGCTGCTCCTGGGCCTGCTTCACCGATGCGGGATTGCACGACGAGCCGCTCGGCAGCGAGATCGACCGGGCATTGGCGGAGAAGAGTTCCTTCGCCGACGGGGCCAGGTCCGGCGTCGACGACCCCGCGTACGCGACCTCGACACCACCCGCCCCGAGCGCGATCAGCGCCGCGAACGCGAGCACTGCGGGCGCCCTCCGGACGCAGCGGGGGACGCGACGGCTGGCGTCGTGCAGTTCGTGGACATCGATCATGGGAGCCTCCCGAAGTGGACCCGACCTCTCCCACCGCGTATCGGCAGCGGAGAGCCGGGGCTTGAGCACCGGACGTGCCGGTTCTCGTGTGCTTGCGCCGGTCTTGCCCCGAACCTGCCGGTGGGTGATGCCCGAACCCCGATCGAGGCTAGGCCGGCGCGTAGCGCAGCAGCGCGCGCGCGCCGGAGGCGAACCCGGCCCGCATCCTGGCCTCCCAGTCCGGAAACTCCTCCGGGTACCGGACCGCGTACGACTCCATCAGGCGCTCGAAGGCGGCCTGGTCCCGCTCCTCGCGGACGTGCGCATCGAACCGCGGGGCCCGCCGGAAGTCCTCGTTGTTCGAGAACCACCCCTTCCAGCGGCCGTGGTCGCCGACCCAGACACGGGCCCGGTCGAGGCCACGCGCGTGGGCCCGCGCCTTCCAGGTGGTCCGCGCGGTGAGGACGAGGACGCTGCCGGCGTCCCACGCGTACCAGACCTCGCCGTGGCAATGGCTCTCGGAGCCGTCGCGCAGCAGCGGCGACACGTAGACGAAGTGGCTGGTCTCGAGCAGCCGCACGGTGGCGTCCGGCAGTGCCGCGGCGGCCGGTGTCCACGCGCCCGGCAGCACGCAGGCGCCCGCGAACGCGAGCGTTCCCTTCAGGAACCGCCGCCGCTCGCTAGATGCCGGAGCCGTCCTTCTCTTCGCCCGCATGCAGCCCGCACTCCTTGTCTTCCGGATTCTCCCACCACCAGCGACCGGCCCGGATGTCCTCGCCGGGCTCGACCGCGCGTGTGCAGGGCGCACATCCGACGGTAGGGTATCCGCGCTGGTGCAACCGGTTCACCGGGACGCCATGGTCGCGCACGAACTTCATCACGTCCTCCCGGCTCCAGTCGACCAGGGGATTGATCTTGACCAGCCGCCCGCCCTCGCCGAGTTCGACCCGCGCGGTCCCGGTGCGCGTGACGTTCTGCTCGCGGCGCAAGCCGGTGACGTGCGCGTCGAGGTCGGCGAGGAAACGCCGATTGGGCTCGACCTTGCGGAGCCGGCAGCAGAGCTTCCGCTTCTCGAGGGATTCGTAGAAGAGGTTCTGGCCCTGTGCGCGCACCATCTCCTGGACCGCACCGGCGTCGGGCATCACGACTTCGACCGCGACGCCGTAACGGTCCCGCACCCGATCGACGAGATCGTGGGTCTCCTGCGGAAGGCGCCCGGTGTCGAGCATGTAGACGCGGGCCGAGGGCTCGAGCCGGGTGAGCATGTGGAGCAGCACCAGTCCCTCGGGATTCCCGAAGGAGCAGGACAGCGCCATCCGGGGATGAAAATTCCCGAGTCCCCAGATCAGGATCTCTTCCGCCGAGAGGGATTCCAGCCGACCGGACCGGATATCGTCCAACACTTCGGATTTCAATACTTTTCCGGACGTCCGGACGGTCTGGGAAGGTGCGGCGCTCATGCTTGGCACCTCATCGGCGCGGATTGGGTGGGCCTGGAGTCGCGAATCCATAGCACATCGATCCGGAATGATCGGAAATCGGCCGGAAGCCCGCCCGGGCGTGGGCGGGTTCCCGGGGCCGAGGCTGCGCTTGGGTTGCGCGTCGGTTGCGCCGATACGCGGGCGATGCCCGACGACCACACGATCGACCCGCGCGACCTGGCCTCGCTGGCCGCGCTGCGGCGCCTCTCGCAGGGCGCGGCGCATAGCCTGAACAACGCCTTCGCCGCCGCGCTCGGCGAGGTGGGATACCTGCTCGAGGAGCGCAAGGACGACGGCGAGGTCGTGGAGGCGTGCCAGATCATCCAGGAAGCGCTGGAGCGCAGCGTGGGAATCACGCGCGGCCTGCTGGCGCGGCGCGAGACCGCGAGCACGGACGACGAGACCGACCTCGACCGCCTGCTGACGTCGCTCGCGGGCCTGCTCTCCGAGACCCTGGGCCGCTCGCACCCGCTCCACCTCGTGCTCCCGCGCGAATGGATCGGCGTGGCCGTGGACCCCGTCGACATGGACCTGGTGCTGACCACGCTCATCCAGTTCGCGGCCGATGCTTCGGGCGAGATGTCGCGCCTCGAAGGCGTCCTCGACCGGTCAGAGAGCGACGCGCGCTTCACGCTGCACGTCACGTCGAACGACCTTCCGCCGGGTACCGCCGCCGCGATCGACGACCCGGACCGCGCCGCGACGCCCCTGCTGCGCAGCTGCCTCGCGACGGTGCGCGGCCTCGTGGACCGGGCCGGCGGATCGCTCCACGCGGAGCAGACGGCGCCCGACGGATGGGCCCTGGTGCTGCGGCTGCCCGCGATCGACTGACGGCCGTTCCGGGTCCGGCTGCGCGCTGCGAACGACGACTACGGACTGTCGGGCGCGGGCAGTTGCGACGTGAACTGGCTCATGTCGAAGTAGTCACGCCAGGCCGTGATCGCACCGCCATGCACCTCGAACGTGCCCATCACCGGGAGTTCGATCCATTCGCCCGCAATGCGGAAGCGGTCGGTGCGCTCGGTGAGGACCGCACCGCCGGCGGTTTCGGCGATCTCGTGCACGATCCACTCCACCGCCTCTGCGGCGCCGGCAAAACCCGTGATCGTGGCCCGGATCGCCTCGGCGCCGCTCACGGGGGCGACCGGGATGTTGTGGTAGACCGCGTCGGCGGCGAAGAAGGCCATCAGCTCGTCGATGTCGTTGCGGGACCAGGCTTCGATGAACGACAGGATGAGGTCGGTGTTCTCGGACATGGGCGCAGTCTACCGCGGCGCGCGGAGCCGCTAGGATCCGGGCTGGAGGACCGGCGGGCCTGGCACAGGCGCTTCACAACCTCGGCGCGATGGCGGTGCTGGCGACCGGGCTCCTCGGGCTCGTGCGCCCGGAGCTGCTCGCGCGAGCGATGGCCCTCGAGGCCCGCGAGCCCTTCGGACGCTCGGAGGTTCGAGCGCTCGGGGGCCTGCTGGCGGGAGCCGCGCTCTTCGCGCTGTGGACGCAGGACGCATTCGCGTTCGCGGCCCTCGGCGCCGCGTTCGTGGGTGCCCTCGCCGCGCGGTGGATCGACCTCGCGGCCGGGAACCGGGACCGGCGCGTCTGGTTCGGCATCTTCCTCGACGCCACGGTCGCAGTCTCGCTGCTGTTCCCGAGCGGCGCCTGAACCCGCCCGCCCGGTGCCGGGCGGATCGCGGGGCGCGATCGCGCGCCGACGCCGATGCGATGCGGGCTCAGGCCGCGCGCGGGTCCGCCGCCCCGGCGGCCACCAGCCGCTCGACGGTCTCCATGATCGTGTCGATCATCGCCTCCGCGTCCGGGTCGTCGCCAGCGCGGTCGAGCAGACCCGCGAGCTGTACCTGGAGCACCGCATTCACCGTCGGCGCCATCAGGTCCACGTCACACGGTGCCATCTCGCCCTCGCGGATGCCGTCGCTGATGACGGCCCGCATCGCGTCCATGCCCTCGGCCCAGGCCTCGCGCGCGCCGGCGCTCTTGGGATCGAGGCCCCAGGCGCGGCCCTCCTGCAGCAGGATGCGGAAGAAGGCGCGGTGTTCGACCAGGTAGGTGACGACGCGCCCGAGCCCGCGCCGCATGCGGTCGAGGGCCGTGCCCTCGCCCCCGACGATTTCGCGGATGGCTTCGGCGAGACCCTTCCCGCGGACCTCGAGGATCTCGCGGTAGATGTCGTCCTTGCCCTCGAAGGTGGCGTAGAGGGTCTTCAGCGAGACCCCGGCCTCGTTCGCCAGGTCCTGCATCGTCGCGGTGTCGAAGCCCTCCTCGGCGAAGACGCGCTCGGCGCACTCGAAGACGAGTTCGCGGTACATGCGCGCGCGGGCCGCGGCCAGGTTCGACTTCTTCCGGGGTCGGCTCAACGAGGGTTCTCCAGATGGACAACCTGGATTCTCACTTTCTCCGGATCAGAACGCAAGACCGCAAGGGCGAATCGCGACCCGGCTCGCCACGAACACGCGAGAAATCCCGTAAACTATGGAAAAGTAATGAAGAGTTTTGTTGCAGATTTTCGTTGCCGAATGATAATGACGGTATACAATATGGATAATTCGTATTCTCCTCTTTCACCCCGGCGCCCGCGGCCGCGCATGGAGACCGCCCCATGGCTCCCAGCACACCCCACCAGCTCAGCGACGGCGACGCCGTCTTCCTCTCGATGGAGACCGCGCGATCGAGCGGCCACGTCGGCGCCCTGATGGTGCTCGACCCGTCCACCGCGCCGGAAGGATTCGACTTCGACCGCGTCGTCGAACACGTGACGGCCCGCGTCGGCCTGATCCCGCGCTTCGGATGGAAGGTCCAGGAGGTGCCGCTCGGCCTCGATCGCCCCTACTGGGTCGAAGACCCGGACTTCGAGATCCGCGACCACGTGATCCGGACCGCGATCCCGGCGCCCGGAACACGGCGCGAACTGAACGCGCTGGCGGCGCGTCTGCACGCGCAGCCGCTCGACCCCACGCGCCCGCTCTGGCAGGTCTGGTGCATCGAGGGTCTCGAGGGCGGGAAGTTCGCGCTCTACATGAAGACCCATCACTGCCTGGTCGACGGCAGCGGCGGTGCCGGCCTCTCCGAGGTACTGGCCGACCTCTCGCCGCGGAGCGAGGGCCCGATCGCCGGTGCCGACGCCTACCAGGAAGCCGCCCCGGTCGCCCCGCGCCGCTTCGACGTCCTGACGCGCGCGGTACGCAACGGCATCGATCGCCGCGTCAAGACGGTGGGCCACGCGCGCCGGGGGCTCGCCTCCTTGTGGCGCGGCTCCAGGGAGGAACGCGAGGGCGCAGTGGGCGACGTGCCGGTGCTGCCGTTCAATGACGTGGTCTCGCGCGACCGCGTCTTGGGAACCGCGGTCCTCGACCTCGAACGCGTCCGCTCGTTGAAGAAGCGCTTCGACGTGACCGTGAACGACGTCGTGCTGGCGCTATCGGGCTCGGCCGTCCGGCGCTGGCTCCGCGAGCGTGACGCGCTCCCGGCGGACGCGGCCGTCGCGATGTGCCCGGTCTCCACGCGCGGCGATGCACGCGGACTCGGCAACGAGATCAGCAGCATGTCGGTCTCGCTCGCCACCGACATCGCGGACCCGGTCGCGCGGCTCCGCGCGATCCACGCGAGTTCGATCGTCGCCAAGGAGACCGTCGAAGCGGGCAGCTTCGACGTCCTGGCCGCGGTGGGCGAATGCATGGCGCCCGCCCTCGCACGCCTCGCGCTGATGGGCGCAGAGTCCGCACCGACCGCGGTGCCCCTTCCGGGAAACTTCGTGGTGTCGAACGTGCGCTCGGCGCCGATGCCGCTCTACCTCGCCGGCGCCCGCATCGAGACGATGATCCCGCTCTCGCTGCTGCAGGCCGGCATGGGGTTGAACGTGACCGTGATCAGCTATTGCGACCGGATCGACGTCGGCATCGTCGCCGACCCGCAGCTGGTGCCCGACGTCCAGGAGCTGGCGAGCGACTTCGAGCGAGCGCTCGACGAGCTCGAACTCGCGGCCGAAGGCGTCGCCCACCGCGCGGCCTGAGCCCGGATCCGGACCCGACGCGCTCGAGCGTCTGCTCCGCGAAATGAGGAAGCATCGCCTGGCGACCGACGCTCAGCCCTCGGACCACTCGAGGTAGTCCGGGGGGAAGCCGCCCCCGGCTTCGGCGGGCGTGTAGCGGGCATACAGCGCGCGCTCCAGATCGAGTTCGAAGAGCCATTCTGCGCCGCCCGTGGTGGCACCGGACGCGCGCTGATGTCGGGCCACGCGCTCCACCAGCGCCGCGTCTTCGCGGCGCGACACGGTCCCTGTGAGATAGAACTCGTCGTCGCCGCCTTCCATCGGGAATGCGTGAAACGCGAAGCGGCCGTCGCGGACGAGGTCTGCGCGCTTGGGCGACGGAAGGATCATCAGGTACAAGCCACCATCGACGATGTTGGCGCAGACCGGGTGGATGCGGGGGGCGCCGTCGGCGCGGACCGTGCCCAGGTACGCCAGGCCAGGCCCGGACTGGTAGAGGCGTTCCCGCCCGAGCGCGGCGATCTCGGGCGCTGCCGACGCGAACGCTTCCCAATTTGCCATCGCGGTACTTCTCCGGGAACGGATGCTAGGCCGTCTGCGCGATCCCCTGGAGCGCCAACTCGACCATGCCGTCGACCATGTCGGGATGGATCGTCGTGCCGCGGAAGAAGAGGCGGACGGCGACGGGCCCGACGATCAGATCGCTCGCCATTTCGACGTCGATGTCGGCTGAGAGCTCGCCGCGCGCGCGCGCACGTCGGAAGGCGGCGTCGAGCGGGCGGCGGCGGCCGCGCAACAGCGGGTCCATCAGCTGGCCGAGTTCCGGGTTGTGGCTGCGCTCGGCCGCGAGGCTCGGATAGACCGTGGCCAGCGGCGTCGCGAGGAAGTTCTCGAGGTACCGGCGCAGGATCTCCTTGAGATCGCCTTCGAGGGTCCCGGTGTCCGCGTCCTCGAAGGCCGGCAACTGGCCGAAGGCCTCGACCACCAGCGGCAGTTTGCTCGGCCAGCGGCGGTAGATCGTGGCCTTGCCGACGCCGGCGCGGCTGGCGACGCCTTCGACCGTGAGGGCCGAGAAGCCGACCTCGGAGAGCAGGTCGAGGGTGGCGTCGAGAATGGCCTGATGGGCCTCCTCGCTGCGCGGCCGGCCCGCGCTCGGAGAGGAATCCGCTTCGGGCGCGACGCGTGCGCTGTGGTCTCCCGAGCCCATCCGACCTCCGCCGCAGGTGCCCGACACGGGGGAACCTCGCCGAAATTTCTTCCAAATCAAGGGGTTTGGACGCCCCGGCCCGGCCTTACCGATGCCGGGGATTACGATACTATACGTCTCGATTTGTTTCACCCCGGGGCTCGGCGGGCCCGCGCGCCAGGGAACGACTCGCACCGGCGCCGAGCAGTAGAATCGCCCGTCCGCCCCGGCAACGGACACGACGTACGGCCGCGCATGGCCAGCCAGAGGAGCCCACGATGGTCGTCTACGACCCCTACATGGCCGAGGTCATCGAGAACCCCCACGCCATCTACGAGCAACTGCGCGCGGAGGAGCCCGTCTACTTCATCGAGCGCTTCGGGGCCTGGGCGCTCGCGCGGTTCGAGGACATCTGGACCGCGTCGATGGACAACGACCACTACACGGCGGCGCAGGGGACGACGTCGGCACACCTGCTGACGCGCGTGCAACCGCCGACGCCGATGATCAACCTGATGGATCCGCCGACCCACACCGAGATGCGCGCCCGGATCGCGGGCTTCTTCACGCCCGGGAAGGTGCGCCGGCACGAGGCCCAGATCCGGAAGTTCGTGGACGACGCGTGGTCCGCCATCGCCGGCAAGGACGAGGCCGACCTCTACAACGAGTTCGCGACCGAGGTCTCGGTCAAGGTCGCCTGCCTGGCCAACGGCTTTCCGCTCGAGGACGCCGCGTACTGCAACGACCTGGTCTGGCGCTTCTTCCGGCGCGATCCCGAGCAGGGAGAGGGCATGACCGCCGACGGGCTCGCCGCGATGGGCGAGCTCACCGCGTACTTCGCCGATCTCGTGCAGAAGCGGCGAGCGGGCAGCGGCGCCGGAGACAGCGTCGTCGACATCGTCTGCAACGCCGAGATCGGTGGACGCCTGTTCACCGACGAGGAAGCGGGCTCGCACCTGTCGATGTTCATGATCGGCGGTGCGGAGACCTTCCCCAAGACCTTCGCGAGCACCGCGCATCGGCTCTGGGAGCACAAGGACCAGCGCGCCGAGGTCGCCGCCGACCCCGCACTCGTCACCCCCGCGTACGAAGAAGTGCTCCGCTACGACATGCCGACGCAGTTCCTGATGCGGGCCGTCACCAAGGAACACCAGATCCGGGGCAAGACCCTCCTGCCCGGCCATTCGGTGATGTTCCTCTATCCCTCGGCGAACCGGGACGAGGAAGAGTTCGAGAACCCCGACGTCTTCGACATCCATCGGCGGCCGGCCCGGATCCTGACCTTCGGCCACGGCACGCACGCGTGCATCGGGCGACACTTCGCGAAGATGGAGGGGAAGCTCTGCATCGAGAAGCTGCTCGCCGAGGCTCCGGACTACGAGGTGCAGGCCGACCGGCTGTCGCGCATCCAGACCGAGTTCGTCCAGGGCTGGGAGACCATGCCCGTGACGCTGCGCCCCTAGTCCGGCACCCTGCCGGCTGATGCGCGCGACGCGCGCGACGGAGCCACCATTCCCAGCGAACGTTCCAGGGCGACGCTGCCGATCCTGTTCAGCGTCGTCATCGTCGATCTGATCGGGTTCGGCATCGTGGTTCCCGTGCTCCCGTTCTGGGCACGGGAGTTCGGCGCGTCGGGGCTCGAACTCGGGCTGGTCCTGTCGGCCTACGCCACTGCCCAGTTCGTGGCCGCGCCGCTGTGGGGACGGCTCTCGGACCGCATCGGCCGCCGCCCGGTGATGTTGTTGACGATCGCGGGGACCGCGGCCTCGCTCGCGGGCCTGGGCTTCGCCACCTCGATGGCGGGCCTCTTCGTCGCGCGACTCTTCGCCGGTGCCTTCGCCGCGAACGTGAGCGTCGCGACGGCCTACATCACCGACGTCACCGCGGAGGAGGAGCGGACGCGCTGGATGGGCATGGTTGGCGCGAGCTTCGCGGTGGGCTTCACGCTCGGCCCCCCGATCGGGGGCTTCCTCGGCAGCTTCGGCTACGACGTCCCGATGTTCTTCGCGGCCGGGCTCGCCACGGTCAACCTCGCCGCCGCGAGCTTCGTGCTGGCGGAACCCGAGCGCCGGACCAGCGCGGCCGAAGCCACCGCCCCCCGCGGCCGCTTCGAGTTGTTGAGGGACGCCACGGTACGGCGGCTCTTCGTCGCCTACCTGTTGTTCTCGCTCGCGGTGACGCAGCTCGAAGCGATGTTCCAGTACTACATGATCGACGCGTTCGGCTGGGACGTGATGCAGGTGGCCGGCATCCTCTTCGCGATGGCCATCGTGATCGGCGGCATCCAGGGCGGCGCGATGAAGCGGCTGAGCGAGCGCTTCCCGGAGCGCGGTCTCGTGACCGTGGGCGCCGCGATCATGGTGAGCGGCTTCTTCTTCCTCCCGATTCCGGCCACCGTCGGCTGGCTGCTGCTTCCGCTCTTCCTGCTCGCGGTCGGGCGCGGCATCTCGCAGCCCTCGCTGATGGCGCTCGCCTCGTTCCAGGCGGAGGCCAGCGACCGCGGCTCGGTGATGGGCACCTTCCAATCGGCCGCGTCGCTGGCACGGATCTTCGGCCCCGCGCTCGCGGGACTGCTGTACGACATCGCACATGGGCTCCCTTTCCGCCTCGGTGCGGCCCTGCTGGTCGGGATGACCCTCGTCGCGCTGAAGCTCCCGCGCGGCGCCGGGGGGAACGGTCCGCGCGCGGACGCTGGCCACGCAACGCCCGCGGCATGAGCCGTCCGGAAGGTGCGCCCGAGCACGGCGCGGCGGAGCCGAGCCCGCCCATGCGTGACACGCGTGCGTTCCGGCCCGGGCCCGCGACCTCGGCCTGGGTGCTCGCGATCCTGCTGCTGGCCTATGTGCTGAACTTCGTCGATCGCCAGGTGCTCGCGCTCGTCCTCGAAGACGTGAAGGCCGACCTCTCGCTGACCGACGCACAGCTCGGCTGGTTGCTGGGGCCTGCGTTCTCGCTGTTCTACACAGTGGCCGGGTTCCCGATCGCGCGGCTCGCCGATACCTGGTCGCGCAAGGGAGTCCTCGCCGCGAGTCTCGCCGTCTGGAGTGCGATGACCGCGTTCTGCGGCTCTGCGGTCGGATTCGGGCAGCTCCTCGTGGCGCGCTTCGGGGTCGCCGTGGGCGAGGCCGGCGGAACGCCGCCCTCGCATTCCCTGATCTCGGACTACTTCCCGCCGGAGCGGCGCGCCACCGCGCTCGCGATCTACGGCTGGGGCATCTTCTTCGGCACCGGCTTCGGCTTCGTGCTGGGCGGGCTCGTCGTCGAGGCCTTCGACTGGCGCACCGCGTTCTACGTGGCCGGCGCGCTCGGGCTCCCGGTCGTGGCACTCCTGTTGCTGACGGTCGAGTAGCCGCCGCCCGGCGCGCGCGAGGGCCGCGCCCGCGCGGCGGCTCCGACGCTGCGCGAGGTCGTCCGCCTCATCACGCGGACCCGGTCGTTCGTCTGGTTGCTGGCCGCAGCCGCGTGCCAGGCGTTCCTGGGCTACACGGTGCTGGGATGGGGCGCGACCTTCCTGCGCCGCGTCTTCGACCTGTCGGCGTCGGAGGCGGGCTGGCAGTTCGGCATCGCCGCGGCGGCGGCCGGCGCGATCGGCATCACGATCGGCGGCGTCTGGGCGGACCGCGCGGCGGCGCGGGACGGGCGCTGGTACGGCTGGATCTCGGCGATCTCGTCCTTCTCCGCACTTCCGTTCGCGCTGCTCTTCGCCTGGGCCGACGATTCCGGGCTGGCCGTCGCGGCCTTTGCGATCTTCTACCTGCTCAACAACGTCTACGTGAGTTCGCTGTGGGCGATGGCACAGAACCTCGTCCCGCCGCGCATGCGATCGACCGCATCGGCCACGCAACTCTCGGTCCTCAACATCGTCGGGCTCGGCGGGGGGCCCCTGATGGCGGGTTATGTGAGCGACTTCCTCGAACCGACGCGGGGCGCGGACGGTCTGCGCGTGGCGCTCACGGTGGCGGCCCTCGTCGGCGCCCTCGCGGGAGTATTCTTCCTGGTCTGCGCCCGCACGCTGGGGGAAGACCTCGCGGGCGCCCACGTGGAGGAGACCCCATGACCCCGGTCCCGTTCCTTCGAGATCGCCAGCGCGTCTTCGTGCGCCAACGGAAGGAGTGGACCGAGATCCTCACCGGCTGGGAGACGCGCAACCAGTACGAGGTCCTCGGCGAAGATGGCGAAGCGATCGGCCGCATCGCCGAGCCCGGCGGCGGCCTGATGGACCACGTACGGCGCTTCTTCCTGCGCAGCCACCGGCCGCTCGACGTGGGCGTCTTCACGCCGGAGGGAGAGCAGGTCTTGCGGCTCTCCCGCGGCTTCTTCTTCCTGTTCTCGGATCTCTTCGTCGCGACGCCGGAGGGGCGCGAGATCGGCCGCGTCGAGCGTCGCTTCGGCGTCTTCCACCGGAAATACGACCTGAAGGATGGCCACGGCCAGGTCTTCGCCCGCATCGCGGGCCCGGTCTGGCGCATCTGGACGTTCCCCGTGGTCGGAGACGACGGGCACCGCCGCGCCACCATCCGCAAGAAGTGGGGAGGACTGCTTCGCGAGGTCTTCGCCGATGCGGACACCTTCGGAATCGACTTCGAACGAGCGGACTGGAGCGACGACGAGTGCGCGGTGATCTTCGCGGCCGGCCTCAGCATCGACTTCGACTTCTTCGAGAACAACCAGGGCAGCGGTGGCCTGCTCCCCTGGGGCGACTAGCACGAGCGGAGGGACCGGGTCCGCCGGTGCCGCGGAGCGCGCTAGAGCAGTTCGTAGTCCGCGGGCTCGGGGGCCCGCGTCTGTCGCCAGTACGCCAGCAGCGTCGAGGGCCAGTTCTGCGAGACCCGGCCGTAGCGGTTCTTGTACCAGGTGTTCACGCTCGCCGCGCCCCAGGCCTTGCGCAGGTTCTCGGCGTCGATCCGTTCGTTGTAGGCGTCGTGGACCTCGGGGCGGCAGTCCATCGCGGCGTGGCCGCCCTCGAAGAGCATCCGCAGACACGCGAGGATGTAGTCGACCTCGCACTCGGAGAAGTAGATGATGCTGCCGTTCACGACGATGTTCGTGTTCGGGCCGTACATCAGGAAGAAGTTCGGGAAGTGTGGCAGCGTGATGCCGAGGTAGGCACGGGCGTCGCCCTCCCACGCCTGGTGGAGGTCGAGACCGCCGCGGCCCACGACCTTCATCGGCACCAGGAACTCCGAGGCGGTGAAGCCGGTCCCGTAGACGATGACGTCGACCTCGATGTCGCGACCGTCGCGGGTCCGGATTCCGCTTTGCGTGATGCGCTCGATGCCCGCGGTCTCGAGCGTCACGTTCTCGCGTTTGAAGGTGGCGGGCAGGATGCCGTTGTCGCGCACGAAGCGCTTCGAGAGCGGCGGATAGTCGGGAACCATCTTGCGGAAGAGCGCTTCGTCGTCGCCGCACTGCTCCTTCAGGTAGAGCGTCAGCATCTCGCGGACTTCGTCGTTCGCGGCGCTGACGGAACGTTCCGGGTGCTCCCAGTCGTCGTCCACCTCGACCGTGGCCAGCAGGCCCTCGGACGTCGTCCAGAACAGCCAGAACCTGTACCACTGCGCATAGAACGGAACGTGCGTGAAGAGCCAGGTGAGGCCGGCGGGCACGACGTCGTGGTACTCGGGCGTCGGCAGCAACCAGGGTGCGGTCCGTTGGAAGACCGTGAGTTCCGCGGCCTCCTCCGCCACCGGCGGGATGAACTGGCACGCGCTCGCCCCGGTGCCGATGATGGCCACCCGCTTGCCGCGCAGCGCCACGTCGTGCCGCCAGCGCGCGGAGTGGAAGGAGGGACCGCCGAAGTCCCCGATCCCGTCGATTTCGGGCATCTTGGGGCGGTTCAGCTGGCCGACCGCGCACACGATCGCCTGGGCCTCGAGCGTGTCCGTCGACCCCTGCGGACCTCGCAGCGATAGGGTCCAGACGTTGCGCTCCTCGTCGTAGACCGCCTCCGTGGCCTCGGTCCCGAAGCGGATGTGCTCGCGCAGACCGAACTCGTCCGCGCAGGCGCGGAAGTAGTCGAGCAGCACGTCCTGGGTCGAGAAGAGCTGCGGCCAGTCGACCTTCTGCGCGAAGGAATAGCTGTAGAAGTGGTTCGGGACGTCGACCCGGCAGCCGGGGTAGACGTTGTCGTGCCAGGTCCCACCCACGTCGTCGCTCTTCTCGATCACGACGAAGGGCACTCCGGCCTGCTGCAGCCGGACGGCCGCGGCGAGCCCCGACATCCCGGCACCGATGATCGCGACGCGGAACGGGGTCCCGGGCGCGATCTCGTCCTTCCGCCACGAAGGCGCGCGCGCCTCCGCGCCCTCGAGCGCGAGTTCCGCGAGCAGGAGCGGCATGTAGGCGTCGAGGTCCTTCTCGTCGGCGAGGAAGGAGAGCAGCCGGCGCAGCCGCGCGGCGTCGGGACGCTGGGGCGCAGGACTCCCGACGTCGCGGAACGCGCGCAGCGCGTCGAGGCAGAGACGCCGCGCGCGTGCGATCTGGGACTCGTCGTAGCCGCCCTGGGGGCCCGCGGTGAACGAGCCGTCCGGCCGCAGATCTTCCCGCAGCAGCGAATCGTCGCCGGTCACGTGGGCCAGGGCGACGAGCAGGGCCGGAAGCTCGGCGTCCCCGACGATGGCCTCGAGCTCTGCGTCGTTCTCGGTGATGACTCCGGTGCGTGTCTCGATCGGCACGGCGGGGACCCTCCTTCTCCGGTCCGGCAGGACGCCCGACCTCCATCGACCCCGGATCGTACCAGCGCGGGCCAACCCCTGCGTGTCGCGCTGTTCCGGCCGCTCCCGAGCCGGGTCGACGTGGTATCAACCCCCCCCGGTCCTCCCGGAGCCTTCAGACTCCGATGGACCCGCTGGTGAAGCCGGACGATTCTCGACGAACCGACATCCCCGACCCACGACGTCCCTCGGCGGGGCTGGGCGGACGTGGAGGCCCGGATTGCAGCTGTCCACACTCTCGCGCGACGCCGCGCGATCCGCGCTGCACCGGATCGACGCCTGGGGAGTGGCCCTGATCGTCTGCTCGATCGCGCTCCTGGTCCACGACGCCGTCACGCCGCGGAACCTGCTGCTCGTGCTGGCCGTCACGGCCGCATACGGTCTCGGCTACGCCGTCAACGACTACTTCGATTCTCCGTTCGACGCACAGGAGGCGGGCAAGGCACGGCACAACTTCTTCGTCCGGCATCGCCTCTCCCCGCGCCGCGCGAGGGCCGTGTTCGCGGCCGCGGTCGCCGTTCCGCTCGGCGTCTTTGCCAGCTTCGGCGTGCGGGGCCTCCTGGTCGCGGCGACCTGCGTCCTGGTGATCTGGGCCTACTCCGCCCCGCCGCTCCGGCTCAAGTCGAGACCCGGACTCGATCTCCTGACCCATGCGCTCTTCGTGCAGACCTTCGCGTACTTCATCTGCGTGTTCCTGACGGGCGCCGGCTGGCTACGAGCCGATGCCTGGCTGCTGGCCATCAACTTCCTGGCGTCGCTCTCGGGGCAACTCGCCCAACAGGTGCGGGATTTCGATCTCGATTCCCGCACCGACGTGAACTTCGCGACGACGGTGGGCCTGCCCGCGACCGCGACGTGTCTGCAAGGGACCACCCTTGCCGTGGTCGTCACCGGCGTCGCGGGCTTCGTCGTCGGAGCGCTTCCGCTGATCCTCGCACCCCTCGCGCTGGGTTTCGGGTTCGCGGCCGCCCGGAGAATGCGTGGGGGAGAACGCCTGCCCTCTCCGGCCCAGATCTATCTGCCGACGACCTTGGCGCTGGCCTACACGGGCGTCCTCGTGTTCGCCCAGCTGCACTAGCCCGCCCGGCGTTCAATCTCCCGGCGACGCCGCCTCATCACGCATTCGCAGATCGCGGACGAAGTCGACGGCCGGGTGGAGCCTTCCGCCGGTGAGACGCGACCACCGCACCCGCGCGTGGAGACGAGCCCACCGCCGCGCCGTCTCCAGGCCGTAGGCGCGCAGGCGCCAGGAACGGATCTCCGGACCGACGGACTCCTGGCCGAGATGGCGTACCCACCGCGCCGCGTAGGGCCGGTCGTTCGCGCGCAGGACGCACGGACGGTCGCTCTGCACCGGGAAACGGGCGGGATCCTCGGGCGGCAACGCATCCATGATCCCCTTCAGCTCGTGCGCGAGGCCGTCGGAGTCGCCGGTCCACCCCAGGACCGTCTCGTCCATCGTCCGCACCACGTCACGCCAGCGGGCGACACCGGCGCCATAGATCAAGCCGCCGGCCTCCATGCGCTCGATTCCCCCACCCGCCCAGATCGCGTACTGCAGGTAGCTCGACACCACCCAGCATCGGAAGTACTGCTTCATCACCGCATGGCTTCGGAGCGACGCGGTCATGCCCGAGACGACCCGATCGACCTGTTCGAGTTCGAGCCGGAACGCTTCTTCGAGGGGGCGCAGTTCCGCCTCGGCCAGCGCGAGGGTGTAGTCGGCCCGCCGCAACAGCCCCCGAGCGAGCGCGACGAGACGGATCGAGAATGCGACCCCGAAGAGGATTCCCGAACTGAAGAGCGGGTCCACGAACGCCGCCGCATGGGGCGAGAGCACGAAGCCGGGGCCGGAGATCCGTCGCGAGCTGAACTGGAGCCGGTCCGTGCGCGCGATCGGCCGGGTCGGCTCCATCTCCCCCAGATGCGCAGCCACCGTGGGGAACCGCTCCACGATCGCGCGCAGCTCCGCTTCGGGCGAGACCCGTTCATCGAGCGGGTACCGGGCCCGGTCCAGCACCGTGCCGACGCTCGCGACCCCGTTGTCGAACCGGATCACCCAGATCCAGCCGCCGTCGAAGGCGTGGTGGATGGTTCCCGCGTCGCGGCGGAACCGGAACGCCGGGTCGGGCGCTTCGAGAACGTCCTCGACCGGATGCACGCCGCGGAAATGGCCGAAGATCGCGCGGGTATCCGTCCGCAGCGATGGCTCCCGGTCGCGGAGCCCGAACCGCCGGGCGAGCGGGGAGCCCGGGCCCGTGCAATCCACGACCAGCTTCACCTCGACCCGTCGAACCGTCCCTTCCGAGTCGAGGTCGAGCGCGACGCGGTCGACCCGGGGCTCGAAGCGCGTCATCGCGGTGTGATCGAGGTACGCGACGCCGTACTTCTCGAACAGCGAGACGAGATGCGCATCGGTGTCCGAGCGCAGCAGGTGGACGTCGGGACCTCGCGGCAACCCCAGCGACTCGAACATCAGCTGGTCGCCGGGCCGCAGCGGCTCGCCCGCCCGGTGGTGCCCGAACCAGAAGTGCTGCTTCGGCCAGGCGCCGCATCCGAGACGCTTCAATTCCGGGTACGAGCAGAGCTGCGCCAACTCGGGGACCCCCGAGCGCCGGGCCAGATGGTCGAACCCCAGCGTCGTCGTCGGAACGATCGACTCGCCGATCGCGAAGCGCGGGTGGCTGGCCCGTTCGACCACGAGTACGCTGAAACCCGAGCCTGCGAGCGCGAGCGCCGTGGTGCTACCGGCGATGCCACTGCCGAGGATCGCGACATCGTACGATCCGCCGACGTCGTTCGGATCCATCATGGCGAAGCCGTAGCCTGGAGGCGCAATGACCGCAAACCCGCGCTCCGATGCTCGACCCACCCTGCTGATCGCGGGTGGCGGCATCGCCGGGATGACCGCGGCGCACGAACTGCACCGGCACTTCGCCATCACGCTGATCGAGCGCAACCGGAGGCTTGGCGGAAAGTGCCGTTCGTGGCTCGATCCAGAAGCGCAGGTTCCCGTCGAACATGGCTGGCGCTTCTTCAACGCCACCTATCACAACCTGTTCGATACGCTCCGGCGCATTCCCTTTGGCGCGGGACGATCCGTCTTCGACAACCTGCGGCGCAAGCGCCAGCGTCCGGGGATCTACGTCCCCGCGCTCCTGAAGCGGCACGCGCCCTTCCGGGCCCGCGACCTCTGGGAGGCGGGCCGCGACGCCATCCGGTTGCTGCGGATACTCGGCTGGTCCGACGAGCGGATCCGGCGCTTCCACGCCACGGATCTCTTCGAAACCCACCTCGCACGCCCGGGGCGGAAGAACCTCGTCCACGGGCTGATCCGGGATTTCCTCGGAATCATCTGGTCCACGGACAAGAGCGGCTTCGACGTCCAGGTCACGCGGAACATGCTCGACAACTTCGTCGTGAACCGGCTCCGGCTCTTCAACCTGAACGGCCCGACGAGCGACACGTTCATCGAGCCCTGGCGCCGCCACCTCGAGGATCGCGGGGTCGAGATCCTTGCCGGCGCGCGGCTTTCGGCGCTGCGCGGCGACGGGGGAGCGCGAGTCGGAAGCGCCGCATGGGTCGACGACGCCTCCAGCGACGTCCACGAGCGATCGTTCGACTACTACCTGAGCGCGATCCCGAACGACGCTCTGCTGACGGTGCTCGGTTCCGACCTCCTCGACGCCGCGGGCGAACTCCGCTCCATCGATCGCTTCGAGCGAGCATGGCAGAACGGCGTGATGGTCTACACGCGCTCCCGACAGGACCTTCGGATGAACTCGTTCCACGAGCACCCGTGGAAGATCACCGTGGTCTCCCAGGCCGAGCACTGGGGCGTGGATCACGACTTCTCCCGCTACGGAACGGGCGATTCCGTTGGCACGATCGCCGACGTCCTGAGCTATGTCGTCACCGACTGGAACGCGGTCGGTCCCGCGACCGGAAAGATCGCTCGAGACTGCTCGCCGGACGAGATCTACGAAGAGTTGTGCTTCGCGAGCGAGGCGGATCCGGCCGTCGTCGCGAACTTCGACCGCCGCGACCACGTGGCGTTCCCATCGCCCGCAGGCGCCAGGCGCTGCGTCGTCGACGAGAGCCTCCGCTACGGCACGAAGGGAAGTCGGATCGTGGCGAACGAAGACACCGTGGTCACCTGCCCGCCCGGAACCTTCCACGCGATGCCGCGGGCAGAGACGCCGATCAGAAACCTGTTCCTGGCATCGACCTACTGCTTCAACGCGTTCGGTTGCTGCGCCACGATGGAGGGCGCCAACGAGACCGGCCGGCGAGCGGCCGGCGCGTTGCTGCGGGCGGTCGGATCCGACGAGCGGGTACCCGTGTTCGACGGAAAGCGAGCGGGCCTCGTGATGCGGCTCCTGCTCGCCCGGCGGCGTCGGGACGCACGCCGGCTCGGTGCAGCGAACGCGGGCGGGTCCATTCCCGCGTAGCGGCGCCGCGAGGTGCCGATCGCTGCTTCACGGGGACCCGGGAATCAATCTCCATTCGGCGGGGTCCGGCGCCTCTTCCCGGCCGAGCACGCGCACCCGCACGAAACGACGTGCGGCGAGCCCGAACGCGACGATCCCGATGCCGGCGACGCAACAGATCATGCCTTCCTCCTCCGTCAGATGCCCGACGGGACGAGCCGGATCTCGATCCGGTCTTCCAGGTCGAACGAGACGTCGGCCTTCCCGCTCGCGTCTGCCGTCACCTCGGTCTCGATCGTACCGTGGCTCCGGTAGCGCCGGCCGCGCTCGAGCTGCGAGAGGCCGATCGTCTCGCGACCCCCCTTCCCGCCCGGGTAGAACACCGCCTCGAGCCCTTGTCCATCGCTGACCGCCTTGGCCACCAGCACGTTCGGGTACTCCGCACGCTCGATCACGGGACCCGCGCTCCACTCCTTGGGCATGCCGTTCCGGGCCATGTCGAACACGCCGTTCATCCGGCTCGCCCGCGCACAGAGGAACCAGGCGTGGCCGATGACCGAAACGGCGGGGTGGTGCCGCACGCCGTCCATGAGGATGGAGGGGTATCGCTCCTCGATCAGCCGCGCGAGCCGGTCGCTCACGTCGGTGTCACCCATCTCGAGCGCGGCCGCGGCCACGATGCCCAGGGTCGTCGCGTCGGACGGCTTGTAGTTCCCCTTGTCGTAGTGGTCGGCGAGGCTCATGTCGATGCGGATCGCGTCTTCCTCGATGTGCACCAGATCCGCGCGGATGATCGCCCAGAGCCGGCGCGCGACGTCGGGAAGGAGTGCGTGGAGATAGAACGCAGCTCCCGCGTCGGCCATCGTCGAACTGTACCCGGGGTGCGCGAAGCCGGTCCGCGAGGAGCGGGCGGTGACGAGGCGGCCGTCGAGCGTCATGAACTCCTGGTCGATCGCCTCGCGGAAGCGCGGCTCCAGAGCCGTCCAGTAGTCGGTTCCGTACAGCCGGTCGCTGGTCTCGAGCGCGACACCGGCGAAGTTGTTGCACACGACGTAGACGAACCTGGGCTCGCACGGGAACAGGCAGAACGGACTGCGCTCCATGTTCTCCGCGAGGATCCGGTTGAACCCGGGGAGGTCGTAGACGTACTTCTCCGTCGGAGACTCGTGGAACGTCAGCGAGCCCGGCTCGTTGAACCGGTCGTCGCCCGTGTTGGAAGCGTAGAAGGCGACCATCGCCGCGTACCAGCCCGTGAACATCACGTCGTCGTGCGTGGATGTCGCGACCGGATCGGCGCCGAGGCGCAGGTTTCCCCACGCGTTCTCGTAGCGCCAATACTTCCAGACCGTCTTGAGACGCGCCTTCTCGATCAGGTTCCGCTGGGCTTCGGACAGGTAGCCGCGAAAGGCCGGCATCCGCGAATACTGGGCCAGGGACAGCGCATAGGAACTCGAGAAGATCGCGTAGCGCACGGCCGAGAAGAAGAACTGCTCGACCATGTCGAAGCCCTTGAACGAGTCCACGGGTTGGAGGCTGCGATCGAGGATGAAACGCAGCACTCCGAGGTCCTCGCGCGAGAGCTCCTCCACCTGCGGAAGGCCGGTCCCCGCGACCCGCGGCGTGAGGACGTGATGCGAGCGCTCGACGATCGCCTTCCGACGCTCGCGATTGCGCAACGCCGTCGCGAGACGCCAGCGCTGGAAGACGAGAACACCTCCCAGGAGGAGCGCGATCGTCGTCGGGACCACCCAGAGCGCTGCGGGCCAGGTCTCGTGATGATTCATCGCGCCGGCCCCCAGGGCCGTCCCGATCCACACGAGGGGCGGCGCGAGGATGTTTCCGGTGCTGAACCACAGCAGGAGCGCGCCGACGAAGAGCCCGAGAGAGAGCACCACGAGCCCGAGATGGGCCAACACGGAAAACCATCCGCCCGCGGCGAAGTAGAGGAAACCCCCACCCGGTGCCATCAGGCCGAGGCCCAGCGCCCGGGACCCCGAGGACGTCGAGAACAGCGCCAGCAGCAGGGATGCGGCGAAGAGCAGGCCGTACAGCGCGGCCGTGCGCCGGAGCCGCGCACGGGTGACCGGGCCGTAGAGGGTGTCCCGCTCCGGCAGGGGGGCTGTCTGGTAGGCACGCATCATGGGTCTCGCGGTTCCAGCCCGGTGCCCCCCATGCCGGATCCCGTCTCCGGAAACCCGCCGCCGACGCCTCGTGCATGATGTGTCGGGTACGCAGCGAAGGCAAGGGGGGGGCGCAGCCGCTCGTGCGAGACCGGATATCATGCGGAGGCCGCGACCCCGCAACGGGAGGCTCATCGGCCGGATGGGTCAATCATAAGCCACGACCAGGGACCAGAGCCGTCGACACGTCACGGTCCTGTTCGCGGACCTCGCGGACTACACACCGCTCGCGGAATCGCTCGGCGAGGAAGCGACCTTCCATCTCCTCAAGCAGGTGATGGCGCGGCTCATCGACGAGGTCGACGAGAACGGCGGGACCGTCCAGGATCTCGCCGGTGACGGGGTGCTGGCGGTTTTCGGCGCCCCGCGCGCGCTCGAAGACGCGCCGCTCCGCGCCTGTCGTACCGCGCTGCGCATGCAGGAGCGCATCGCCGCGCTCGCCAGGGAGACCGAGTTGCAGCCGGGGTTGCGGTTGCGGCTGCGCGTCGGGGTCAACAGTGGCCCGGTGATCCTGGGCGAACTGAACCGCGAGTTCAAGGTCGTGGGCGACACGGTCAACACCGCGGCGCGGATCCAGACCCTGGCCAGCCCGGGCCAGGTGATGCTCATCGACGCGACCTATCGCCTCGTGGCGCCGTTCGTCGAAGCGTCCGATGCGGGGGAGCACGCGCTCAAGGGAAAGAGCCGGCCCCAGCGGACCTGGGTGGTGGGGACGCTGAAAGAGACGATGACCCGGTTCGCGGCGCAGGTGGAGCGCGGCCTCACGCCGTTCGTCAACCGGAGCGCGGAACTCGGCGTTCTCGAGGCCTGCTGGCAGGACGCGCGCGCCGGAACGATGCGGCTGGTCGATCTCGCCGGAGAGGCGGGGATGGGGAAGTCGAGACTCGTCCATCACTTCCGGGAACGCGCGACCGGCGAAGACGACGCCGTCGTCGTCGGGCACTGCTCGGCCGAAGGCCGCAGCACGCCGTTCCTGCCCTTCGTCGAGATCGTCAAGAAGTCGTTCCGGCTGACGGATCTGCGCGACGCGGCCGGCGTGCGGGCGAGTCTCACCCGGGGCCTGGAGGCGCTCGATCTCCAGCCGGAAGAACACTGGCCCTACCTCGCGAACCTCGTCGGCGCCGATTCCGGCGACGTGCTCGCATCCGTCGATTCGGAGGCGATCGGCGTCCGGACGCGTGCGTCGCTGCGCAGGGTCCTGCAACAAAGCTGCCGCCGGCGACCGACGGTCCTCTACGTCGAGGATCTGCATTGGATCGATTCGGCGTCGGAGGCGGTGGTCACAGGGTTGCTCGAGAGCTGCGCCGACCACCGCCTGTTGATCATCGCCACGCGGCGGCCGGACCATCGGCCACCGTGGCTGACGGACGCGGCGGCCGCGGACCCCGGCTCACCGGTGACCTCGGTGTCGCTCGCCCCGCTGTCCGGGCGGCACAGCGCCGAACTGGCGACGGGACGGCTCGGCATGGCCGGCCTGAACCACGAACTCCGCCGGGTCCTGGTGGACAAGACGGGGGGCAATCCGCTGTTCCTCGAGGAACTCGCCAGCTACCTGCTCTCGTCGGGTCACATCGAAGCGGGAAGTGCGAACGATCCCGCGGCCCCGGATGGCTCCGGGGACGATGCATTGGCGTCGTTGTCGCTCTCGTCGGGCGGTGTCGCCGCGGCGGTGCCGGCGTCCCTCGAAGGATTGTTGCTCGAACGCATCGATCGCCTGGGCGACGCCGAACGCACGACGCTTCGGGTCGCTTCGGTGGTCGGGCGGCAGTTCGACGTGGCGTTGGTCCGGGAGGTCGCGGCGATCGAGGACGCGGCCTCCGTGTTGCAGGGCCTCGAGGCGCTGGACCTCGTGTTCTCGTCCTCGGACGCGAGCCGCTTCACGTTCAAGCACGCGCTCATCCGGGACGTCATCTACGGGAGCCTGCTCTCGGACGACCGGGAGCTTCTCCATCTCGAGATCGCGCGCGCGCTGGAGCGACGGCACGGGGAGCTGGCGTCCGACGCCGTCGAGGATCTCGCGCACCACTACTCGAAGACCGGCGAGGTCGCGAAGTCGGTGCACTACCTCTACCTCGGGGCGCAGCGGAGTCATCAACTCTTCGCCCTGGCCGAGGTCGAGCAGCGGCTGCGCAGCGCGCTCGCCCTCATCGAAGCCCACCCCGGCGCGGTGCAGGACGCGCTGGTCCTGGACGTCCTGCTGCTGCTGGCGCGGCTGCTGACGGACGAAGGAGATGCCGGCTTGATCGCCGATGTGTTCGAGCCGTACCGCGCACTCGCCGAATCGTCGGACCGCGAACGGCGGGGACGCTTCTACGTCCTGCTCGGTTTCTCGTTGAGCGTCTCCGGGCGACCCGCCGAGGGAAAGGAACTCCTCGTCCAGGCGCTCGCCCTCGCGGAACGACACGGGGATCCGGCCGCGTTGGCCCAGGCCTCGCTGTGGATGGCGATGCACTACGCGTACTGGGACGACGCCGATGTCGATGCCGGGAAGGAACTTCAGATCCATGCGGAGCGCGGACTGGAGAACGCGGTGCGCGCCGGGGATGCATGGGCTCAGGCCTATTGTCTCTACACGTTGGCCACCAACGCCATCGGCACACCGCGGCGTTGCCGGGCCGTCATCGATCGCCTCGTCGAACTCGACCGCGCAGGCGATGAACCGCTCGCGCGCCAGATTGCACTGGCCATGG
>Ga0114931_10000282_pt1 | contig 59605 bp, 50 predicted proteins | sample 2SBtaG_FD_89579 | JGI IMG/M metagenome (GOLD analysis project Ga0114931, IMG submission 89579) | Deep subsurface microbial communities from Kolumbo volcano to uncover new lineages of life (NeLLi) - 2SBTROV14_V59a metaG | ecosystem: Environmental > Aquatic > Marine > Volcanic | place: Kolumbo... | reverse complement strand
ATGGCTAATGGCGTGCGTAATTCGTGCGCCGCCACATTGATGAACTCGCTTTTCAGGTGATCCAGCGATTTCAGTTGGTCATAGGCAAGCTGTAAATCTTGAAACAATCGTGCATTTTCGTAGGCAGTTGCCACCTGTCCGGTCATCACACCCAAAAAGTTTTGCTCACTTTGTGAAAATGAACCGTTATTTTTGAAAAGCACCAAAACACCGTGCAATTTTGTCTGCCCGGCAATGGGCGCAGAAAGCGCACTCGACACGCCCAAATCTTCCAGAATAGCCAGCACCTCCGGTTCTGAGGTTGTAGATTTCTCGGCGTGGAGGGGTGTGTCGGTGGCGCGCACGGCAATTTTCAACCCGCGGGTTTCGATGATTTCCAGTTGGCGGGGGGTTAAATGCTGCTGGTGATGCAGTACAAAATCGCCGGAAGGGGCAACCAGATACAGTGCAACACTGTCCGCGCCAACTTCTGAGATAGCCAACCCCGACACCTTTCCCAACAGCAAGTCGATGTCGGTTGTGCTCATCAGCATTTTGTTAAATTCAAACAGTGGCAACAACGATTTAAGGCGGATATTTTCTTGCCGTAGCCGTTCTTTTTCAAATGCTCTGTCAATTGCCAAAGTCAGTTCTTCGGGGGCAAAGGGCTTGATGACAAATTCATCCACACCGAGGCGCAATGCTTTGATGGCAGTTTCCATTGTGCTGAAACCGGTCATTGTGATGCACATAATGTCCGGGTGTATTTTCTTGACTTCTTGTGCCGTTTCGAGTCCATCAATACCGGGCATTTTAATATCGGTCAACAACAGGTCGAAATGCTGTTCTTCTGCCACTTGGATGGCTTCCAAACCGCTGTGAACCACCGTCACATCATATTTTCTGCCCAATATTCGGCGGCAAACGTCTAAAATATACAGTTCGTCATCTGCGACTAAAATTTTTTCCATTATCCCCTGTCCCTCAGCAGGAAATGATTTTCCTAACTATTTTAAGTATAGGTTGCTTTGAGTAACCTGTCAATATACTGCACGGTCACAATATGCGCCGAGCGCTATTGAATTTCAAACGCAGCCGAGGCGACAACTTTGCCATCTATCGCCAATGAAACGGTGTACTTTCCCGGATTGAATCCGTCAATGGGTGCGAAAAATACCCACGCTGTTCCCGCCGAGCCATAATCAGCCGGCCATGTGTCGCTGCCGGTTTCCAGGGTGTTGCCGTTAGATTGCCAAGTTACCTGCCAAGGTGTCCCCGCTTGCATATTGCTGTAACGGAAGAAAAGATAAATCTTTTTGGTATCAGCAGAGAAGGTTGTACCGGGATTTTCCGGTTTGTAATCGCCCGTTATGCCCGAAGCCAGCACTAATTGCGAAAATGGGCTATCAGCCTGAACCAAAACGCCGGTTACCGGAGTCGGCGATGGCGGGGGGGGCGATGGCGACGGTGGCACGGTGGGGGTGGCGGCAATTGGTGTGGGGCTGGGCTGCGGCACGGTCACAATCGGCGCGGGTTGCGTTTCGACCACTGCCGGTGCAACCGGTGTCGAAGTTATGGCAGGCGAGGCAACAGGTGGGCGCAAATTTTGCCGGTTGGTTATCAGCCAAAAACCACCCGCCAGCGCCAGAAAGACCACCGTTACCGCAAACGCAATAATGGCGATATACCTGCCGGAAATTCGCACCGGCGTGCCCGAGCGGGGTTCAAGTTTGATGGCGGCGGTTGTTGCGGTGATGGGACGCATCGGCGCAGAACCTTCGACGGCAACTTGCAGTGCGCGGACAAATTCCGCACCGGTTGTCTGCCGCAATTCCACACCCCGAGAGAGCATTCGCAACACAACTTCGCCGGTGGACGGACGCACACGGGGGTTGATGGTGTGCAGGGGCGCAGGGGGCTGACGGTGTGTATTCGGGTCTTGCGCCGGAAAAGGAAATGTGCCGGCGAGCATGCGGTATGTCAGCACCGCCAGCGAGTACAAATCGCCGGTGCGGCTGGGGCTTTCCCCGGCGAGGCGTTCCGGCGACAGATAGCGGTCATCGGCAATATGGTACGGCTTTTCAATCTCGGCGATTTCCTCCATCAACTGCGCCAATCCGAAAAAAACCAGAAAAACTTGTCCATCATGATGGAAGATTGTTTGCGCCGATAAACTGCCGTGCCGCACCGCCTGTCCGTGAGCATAATCGAGCGCGGTGGCAATCTGCCGAGCCAGCGATACGGCCTCTGTGGCGGGCAGTGGGGCGTGCTGTTGCAAATAGGTGTCAAACAATTGCCCGGCGGAGGGAAATTCGCACACGCAAGCCAGCACGCTATCGGTTTCTATCACATCCAGCGTGTGCAAAATGTGTGGATGCTCTAATTGCATATTTCGTTCTGCCATATCTTTAAAGCGACGCACAAAATATGCGTCGCGCGGCAAATCGGGGTTCAACACCATCAGCAAAACGCTTTTGCTGTCACTGACGCGGGTAGCACTGATTGCCGAAAAATAATCGGTGTTTGTCACTTCATCGTGCAGTTGATATGCGGTTAACTTTTGTTGCAGTGTTTTTTGGTTCACAGTTTTTTGAACAAACTAAATGATTTTAAGCAATGTCATTTCCCGTGAAACCTGACAGTATCAAAAGCCGGAACACCGATGACGTGGATACTGCGGATTTTCACGGATGGAATTTGTGGACTCCGCAAAATAAAAATAGCGGCAACTTCTATGTTTGGTATTGTACTGCGAATGTCATAAATTGACGAAAAGCACCGGCTGTGCCATCCGTTAAACAACCAATGCCACGCCTCCGCGGCGTGTGTCGCCGACCGCTTGCCAATTTCCGCCCGGCAGCCCCACCGAATGCACCCCGCCGAAATACATATTTTTCCCCTGCCACACATTCACCGAATAACCCAAATTTTGCATCGCGTCAATAATTTGGGGGGATGTGCCCCCTTCCAATTGCAGCACGTTTTCTTCAAAATGAAGGCGTGGAAAATCAACCGCATCAGCCAATGACACCCCGAAATCGAGTACGTTTGACAACACTTGCACCAACGCCGAGCGGATGCGCGTGCTGCCGCCACTGCCAACTGCCAGCACCGGCGAACCATCGTGCAGGACAATTGCCGGACTCATCATTGTTTGCAGCCGACTACCCGGCGGCGCGGAATGAAAACCGTCGGGATGAAGGTCAATTTCACCCAAAATGTTGTTCATCAGCATACCGGTATCAGCCACAAAATAGCCCGCACTCTCGCCCGCAGAAGTGGTGATACTGACCACGTTTCCGGCGGCGTCCATCACGCTGATGTGGGTGGTATCACGCGATGTGGGCGGGAATGCCGGTTCGGACGGGGCAGACGCACCTGCCAGCAAATCTTGCAATTGCGATACATACGGCTGCACGTGCGCATCGCTTAAAAATTCCGAGATGCCATCGTCGTCCGGCTTCAAATCGCGACGGGCGATGTTCGTCACTCGAAAAGCTTCGGCGAGCAAACGATAACGGGAGACACTCTCGACAGCCATCCCCGTCAAATCGAAATGTGACAGCAATTTCAGGGTAAAGGCAATCAACACACTTCCCACCGAAGCCGGCGGCGGCAGTAAAATGGTATATCCGCGATACGGCACGCTGATGGGACGGCTTTCTCGCACGCGATATGCCGCCATATCTGCCGCAGAAATCAGCCCGCCGTGTGCCTGCTGGTCGGCGACGATTTTTTGGGCAAGCGTGCCGTGATAAAATTCGTGTGCGCCGTGTGCCGCCACAGTGCGCAATGTTTGCGCCAGCGCCGGGTTGACCAAAGTGTCACCGGCTGCCACAATTTTGCCGGTCGGGGCAAAAAGCTTCGCCACCGATGGTGTATCGGTGAAAATATCGCGCAAAAGGTATGCCACGTATCCCAACGCCTTCGACAGGGTGACACCATTTTCCGCCAGCGAGATGGCGGGTTCGAGCAACTTTTTCGGCGGCAGCGAGCCGTATTCGGTTGCCAGTCGGCACAAACCTGCCACCGCACCGGGCACGGCGGCACTTGCCCGCCCGATGAAAAACGATTGCTGCTCATCACCAAAATCGATGACAATTTCTTTAAAGTCAGAGTCGCCGGGGGTAAATTTACCGCTCGGCATATCGGCAAAAAAATCAAGGGCGATTGTCTTGCCGGGTTGCGCCAGATGCACCGTTGCCACACCCCCACCGTTGATATTCACCAGCACGGCTTCGGCAACAAACGAGGCAAATGCTGCGGCAACTGCGGCATCGATGGCATTTCCGCCCTGCCGCAAAATTGTTGCACCTGCCTGTGCCGTTTGCGGGTCGCCCGCTGCGATGAGACCATAATGATGTGTCACTGAATCCTCCGGGAAGGTAATTGATGACGCACATTTTACCATAACCAAATAACGTTGACAACTGGAATTTTTGCAGATACGTTGCCAATTTCGGTACAAGCAGATATAATCGGCCCCGACCAAATGCACAATGCGTGATGCGTGCATCGGCGGGGAGATTGTTCGCCAAATTTCGCCGATTGCCTGCACACCCAATTTTCAAAATGTGTTTTGGCTCGTTATAATAAACGCAATGGAAAACATCGTGGTGTTTGTGCCGGCGGGTTTCGGGATGACCGCCAGCGCTATTCAAAGCAAGAAAGGAAAAAACCATTGAGTGAACATCCGCACATCTCAATTGTCGCCCCGGTTTATAACGAAGAGGGCAACCTGCACGAATTGTATCGCCGCATCAAAGAAACTATGGAGCCAACCGGCGAATCGTGGGAATTGGTGCTGGTGAATGATGGCAGCCACGATCGTTCTGCCGAAATTATTCGCGAGTTACACGATGCCGATCCGCGCGTGGTGTACATTGAATTTGCCAAAAATTTCGGGCATCAGTTGGCAGTCACGGCGGGGCTGGATTATGCCCGCGGCGATGCGGTGGTCATCATCGATGCCGATTTGCAAGACCCGCCATCGGTCATTTTGCAGATGATTGACAAATGGAAAGAAGGGTATGAAATTGTGTATGCCGTGCGCGCCGAACGAAAAGGCGAAACGTGGTTTAAAGAATTCACCGCCAAACTTTTCTATCGCATCATCTACCGCATCACCGATATTGACATTCCGTTGGATACCGGCGACTTCCGGCTGATAGACCGCCGGGCGGTAGATACGCTGAAAACAATGCGAGAACGCCACCGTTTCATTCGGGGGATGACCAGCTGGATTGGATTTCGGCAAACCGGCGTGGAATATATCCGCGAAGAGCGATTTGCAGGAGAAACACATTACCCGTTCCGCAAAATGTTCAAATTCGCGCTGGATGCCATCACCGGTTTCAGCTATTTACCGCTGCAAATGGCAACTTATGTCGGGTTTATCATTGCGGGTATCAGTGCCATTGCCGCAATTGTGGTCATTTATGCCCGACTTTTTTTAACCTCTCAAGCATTTTTGGGACAGGCAACCACTCTGGTGGCCGTATTGTTTTTGGGGGGCATTCAGCTTATCACGCTGGGCATCATCGGTGAATATTTGGGTCGAATTTACGACGAAGTGAAACATCGTCCACTGTATGTGGTACGCGAAGCCAAGGGTTTTAATACCGATTGACGGTAACATATTTCAATAGATTCAAACAAGACTCAAACAAAAGAGGACAGCCATAATGGCTGTCCTCTTTTGAAAATACGTGTATCAGTCAAAAGATACGGCTATCCGCAAAATAGCCATTCGGTTGAGTTATGGGGTAGCTGTGCCCCCCGTCGAATTTGAGTGCGATGTGGGAATAACCAGCGGTTGCTGTTGGCTTTGTTGTTGCTGAGCAAGCGGATCGGGTGGCGCATCTTCCGGTTTCCAGTTGTCCTGAATATCGGCGGTGGTGCGAACATCTTTCAGCCAATCGTTATAGGCTTTGGTCTGCACCGCCGACAAATAACGCTGGTCAAGTTCGTGTTGCCCGCGGTCTATCACTTGCAAAATATGCCAGCCATATTGGGATTGGATCGGGTCGCTAATCTCTCCAACGGGCAGGCTAAATGCTGCCTCATCAAATGCCGAGACCATCACGCCTTGCGGGAACCATCCCAAGTCGCCGCCATCGGCGGCAGTGGTAGAATCTTTCGACACTTCTTTGGCGACTGCGGCAAAGTCTTCGCCGGCTTGCAATCGCTCTTTAACTTTTTTGGCTTCTTCTTCGGTATCAACCATTATGTGACGGGCGTGAGCTTGTAGTCCGGTGGTATCGGCTTCTGCCATAATCGCATCGCGCACTTTTTGGCGGATGAGTTGGCGTTTGACAACCTCGCGCAATTCGGCGGGCGTAAGGCCGGATGTTTCTTGCACTTTTGTTTCCCAATCGGTGCGCGCCTGCGTCAAAGCATCGCCGCTGATAACGTTGATGGTTGGGGTGGGGCGCACGGCGGTGGGGGTAATGGCGGTCGTGGTGGACAGCGTTGGGGTGGGAGTGAACATCGCTGCGGTGGCAGTGGCGTTTTGCCGTGCGGTAACTGTTTCTTTGGCGGATGCTTCGGTAAAGCCACCGGCACGCGCCGCGGCAATCCGGTTGTACATCGCCGTCACTTCTTCATCAGAAACGGTAATGCCCCGTTTTTCCGTCTCTTGCGCCGTCAATTCTTCTTCAATCATTTCATCCAGCACCTGCCGGTCCAAACTCAAACGCTGAGAATAAAGTTGATTAAGTTGCTGGTCGGTTTGGTCTTTAAATGATTTCAGCAAATCCGGCGAATCTTTGAAGGTATCGGCAAACTGCTGGTATTGCTGCTGGATGAGCTGCATTTGCTCATCCAGTAAATCACGTTCATACAACACTCGTTTTTGATAATCCTTCTTTGTAATTTTAGTGCCGTTAACCACAGCGACCGGTTCTCGCGGCGCAAAATAGTATGTTTGCATCAAACCCCACGCCAAAATTATGGCAACTACAACGGCAAGGCCACCCATCGCCATCAAGATTTTACGGCGTTCTTCCGCCTCGCGCTGGTTACGGGCAACGTGTTTACGGTTCACAAAGTCATCTGGTTTTTTCTTTGCCATAGTGTTCTCCAAAAAAGACACGGGCAACCGACAGGGCTACCCGCGTTATTTCTTTTTAAATTGTGATAACGGTGAAACAACTACCGTCGGTTAAAGCCGGATGCCCGAACGTGTGCAGTTGTATAAGGCAACAACGCCATAAAGCGAGCGCGTTTGATAGCTGTTGCCAGTTGGCGCTGATGTTTAGCGCACGTTCCGGTTTTGTGCCGGCCCCGGATGGAACCATTAGGCATAATAAAACGTTTCAACGTATCTACATCTTTCCAATCGATATGCGCCACGTGCTCTACACAAAATGCGCATACTTTCCGTCGCCGTACATATCGGCGATTGCTTCGTCTCTGTTGTTCAGCCATTTTTACCTCTTTTGCTAGCTGTATTCTTCCACTGATAACACGGGTTCGGTCAACGGTTTATCTTTGTTGCCGCCATTGTGGTTTTCGCCGTGATTGTGGTCTAAGATAGTCACTTCATTGGCGACCACATCGGTGCGGTATTGGCGCTGGCCGTTGTCATTATCCCAATGGCGGGTTTGCAAACGGCCTTCAACATATACCTGACATCCTTTGTAAAGAAAATCGGCGCAAATTTCTGCCAAATTTCCCCACGCTACCACGTTGAACCATTCGGTTTCTTCGCGGCGTTGACCTTTAGAATCTGTCCACCGGCGGCTCACTGCCACACTGAACGACGTAACCGGTTTACCCGCGGAAGTGAAGCGGAGTTCAGGCTCGCGCCCCACATTTCCAATTATCATTACTTTATTTAGCCCGCGACTCATAAGTTTCTGCTCAACCTTTGTGTGCGTTCTGAAATGGTTATGAATAGTTTATGCTTCCGGTTCTTCTTCGGTTGTTTCCGGGGCGGTCTCTTCTTCAGCAACTGCTTCGACAACAGCGGCTTTTTCTTCGACTGCGGCTTCTGCTTTTACGCTATCTGTTTTTACTACCAAATAACGCAAAATGTTTTCATCCAACTTTAAGTTGAATTCCACCGTGCTCAGCACCGACGGTTCCAGCTCAAAATTAAAGAGCACATATGACCCTTCGAGCTGGTCGTTGATGGCGTAAGCCAGCTTGCGCCGCCCCCAGATGGTTACTTTTGCCACCTCACCGCCGTTTGCTTTGATGAGTTCCGATGTTTTTTCGGCTTCTGCGGCAACAGCGCTTTCATCCAATGTGGGATGAAAAATCACCATCATTTCGTAAGTACGCATTTTCTGAACCTCCTTTCCTATGGTCTTTGGCACTTGCTCAGTGCAAGCGCAGAAAAGTTGGTTTCCATTTTATGGAAAACACAACGCCCGCTAATATAGCACAGACACAACATAACCGCAAAACCGGCGCGAGAAAACTACGCCGCCGACCCATCCACACCGAGTTCTGCCGCAATCTCTTGCATCGCCGCCAGCACCCGCCCGACGTGTTCCCACAGGTCAACCCCCAAGGCTGCCGCACCCTGCTCGATATCTGCGCGGTTCACACCGGCAGCAAATTGTTTGGCTTTCCACTTCTTTTTTACCGATTTGACTTTCACGTCCCGAATATCTTTCGACGGGCGCACATACGCTACCGCCTGAATCAATCCGGTCAGTTCATCCACGGCGAAAAGAGCTTTTTCCAGCAAGCTGTCCCGCGTTACGCCCGTGACCTCTGTGGCGTGCGATAAAATGGCGCGGATGATGGTTTCATCCACACCACGCTCGCGCAAAATCGGCGCGCCGGTGTTGGGGTGGCCGTTTTCGCCCACTTCCGGATTTTGCTCGTAATCAAAATCGTGCAACAGCCCGACCACGCCCCACAATTCTTCATCTTCCCCAAAATGGCGCGCATACGCCCGCATTGCGGCTTCAACCGCCAGCATATGCCGCCGCAGACTCTCACTCTCGGTAAATTCACATACGATATTCCAAGCGTCTTCCCGTTTCATATCTCTCTCCTTTTTCTCCGCCGGCGTTCAATAATCGGCGTTCAATTGCCAATCGCCAATCAACCAATACCCACGTTCAAATCAGCTGTTCAATCACCCGCCGCACCGAATCAACATCCGCCGCGACTTTCACCGGCGCATTCGCCAGCCGGGCATTTTGCCATTCTCCGGTGTGATATGCCACAGTCGCACCGGGGTCTTTCAGCAGATTTCCGGTCAAAATGCTGACCACTGTCTCATCGGGTTGAATGATACCGCGTGCCACCAGTTTTCGCGTGCCCGCCACCGATGCCGCCGAAGCCGGTTCACAACCGATGCCCACACCGTCCACTATCGCTTTGGCATCCATAATCTCGTCATCCGTCACCGATTCCACCAGCCCGTTCGTCCATTCCAGCGCGCGGATGGCACGTTCGTAACTCACCGGATTGCCGATGCGGATGGCGGTGGCGATGGTTTCGGCTTTCATGGTGATATGCTCGCGGAAACCGGTTTTGAAACTGCGATAGAACGGGCTTGCCCCCGCCGCCTGAATCGATGCGATGCGCGGTAATTTTCGGATGAGACCGAGTTCTTTCGCTTCGAACAGCGCTTTGCCGAAAGCAGAGGTGTTCCCCAAATTTCCGGCGGGTAGCACTATCCAATCGGGCGGATTCCACTGGAATCCCTGCAAAATCTCAAAAACGATTGCTTTTTGCCCCTCCAATCGGAAAGGATTGAGCGAGTTGAGCAGATACACGCCAATTTGTTGCAAACCTGTTCCACCAGCGTCATTGCATCGTCGAAATCGCCATCGATTTGCAGTGTTTTCGCACCGTATGCCAGCGCCTGCGATAGTTTACCCGCCGCGATTTTCCCCGCCGGGATGAAAACCAGTGCGGGCATTCCTGCCATCGCCGCGTATGCCGCCAACGATGCCGAGGTGTTGCCGGTGGACGCGCACGCCACCGCTCGCGCTCCCAGCAATTTCGCCTGTGTCGTGCCAACGGTCATCCCCCGGTCTTTGAAAGAACCTGTGGGATTTTCGCCTTCGTGTTTGGCAAAAAATTCTGCCACGCCGGTATACGCCGACAACCGCGGATGGTGATACAATGCCGTGTTCCCCTCTCGGCGAGAAACAATATCGCCGGCAGTAACGGGTAAAATTAACTCTCGGTAGCGCCACACACCGCTGGTGGTGGTCGGTACATCGTGCGGGCCGGGTGCGCCGCCCAGTCGTCCATCGAACAAGCCACGCGATACCAGCGGGCGCAGCGCGTCCAAATCGTGCCGCACATCCAGCAATCCGCCGCAATCGCAGCGATAGCGCACATCATCGGTGGGATATTCGGTTTGGCAGGTCAGGCATTTTAGTTTGATGGTCATAGGTTTCACCAAGTTCAAAATTCAAAATGTAAAATGCAAAATTTTACATTATTCATTTTTAATTTTTAATTGCTGTATCTCCATCCACTGCGCGGGGGTGTCCAACACGCCCCAGCGGAAACGTCCCCACGGCACAGCAACCATAAATTGATTATCCAGCCACATCACAAAACCAAGCGGGCCGGGAATGACACAATGGCAGTTCAAAAATGGTTGCCCGTCTATCATAAACCGAATGCCGTTTTTTTGCCAGCGGATAGCATATGTGTGCCACTCGGTCATCGGGGCAGAAATTTCCCGTTCGCAGATGTTCGCCGTGCGTTGCCCATATTTCCAGAGCCGCCAACGCAGGGCGGGAATGTTCATCAGCGGCACAGCCACCGGCGCGAGCGGGAGCAGCGCGGCAAATTGCGGGCGCAATGCGTTGATGGTGGCGGCTTTCCACCCAAAACCGAGTACTTCTGCCGCCAATGGCATATTTGATGGCGGCGAGGCGAAAAAGAACCACACGGCGCGCGGCAACGTTGGCGGACGAATGCCGGTCATCATAAACGGGTCGTTCCAAAAACCGAAGCCTGCCGTGCCGCGCAGTTCGCTTGCCGGATGGGAAAATCGTGCCCGCACGGTGAGCGTCAGCGGCGGATGATGGGGAAATTTCTTGCGCGGCAACTGCTGATAATCGTCAATTTGAGCATTGCTGTATGCCGTGTTCGCCGCGTGCAATTCAAATCGCAACATATCATCATCGGCGGCAAGCCTCCCCGCACCACGCTCGATTGTGTTCCAGTGTTTCAAGTCCAAGGTTTAAAGTCCAAAGTCTAAAGTCCAAAATCCGGTTCGAGGTTTCAGAATCGCCAATCGCCAATCTCACGTTTTCACGCTTCACGTTTCACGTTTCCGCAAATGTTCCACACTCGATGACACCCCTGCATCACACCATAAAAATCATCGCCACGCCGGCAAGCGCAACCATCGTGCCGAACACCGCCCGAAAGCCGACTTTATCGTGCAAGAAAAAGTGAGCGATGGGCAGAATCAGCACCGGCGCCAGCGCCATCAGTGTGCTGGCAATGCCCACCGGCGCGAGATGCACTGCCACCAGCGACAACCACACGCCGATGAACGGTCCCACCACCGAGCCGCCGACAATCGCCAGCAGCGCCTTTCGGTTGTGAAAAACAACCAGTGTGCTGCCCAGTTTGCCGCGCAGGGCGGTGAATGTCCAAATCACAATCACCGCCGACAGCATACGGATGAGCACCCCCGACAGCACAGGAAAATCGCCCGCCAACCCATATTTTGCGGCAATCAGCCCGAATGACTGTCCAAACGCACCCCCCAGCCCCGCCAAAAGTCCCAAACCGCGGTGGCGCGAACTCTGCCACACGCCCGCTTTCGGTGATTCCAGCACTACCCACGCCACGCCACTGACGGTGATGGCAATTGCTATCAATTGCCACAACCCCAGCGTTTCGCCCAGAAAAACCCACGCCAAAAAAGTGGAGATGACCGGCACCAGCGCCATCAGCAGCATGGAAATGCGCGGGCCAATCATCACAAATGCTTGAAAAAGGAATGCATCGCCAATGACCAGCCCAATAATACCAGACACGGCTAACCAGAAATAGCGGTATGATTCCACACCGAGCGGGAAAAATGTTCCCAGCATAAAATAGTGTGTTACCGAGAGAAAAATCACTGCCAGCAAAAGCCGGCTGCGATTGACCACCACCGAGCCAACTTCGCGCCCACCGATGGTGAAAAAGATAGAAGTGAAAGTCCACATTAGTGATGTTGCCAGCGCTGCCAGTTCGCCCATAATGCCCTCGATATTGTTGTGCAAAAACCAGTCAATCAAATAGCGGTGAATTGTAGCACACATCATCGGGAGTGTCCACTTGTAAACACTGCAAAAATAGGGTAGCATGGAAGAAACAAACGCACACGCAATGATGTTCGGAAAATCATATGCCCAAGACTGACACAGAATTAAAAAATCATCTGCACCGTATTGATGGGCGCGGCTACCCCGCCTACAAAGATATTCGCGGCGACTATCGTTTTCCGCATTTCACGCTGTTGATTGACCACGTGCAAGGCGACCCCTTTGCCGCGCCGAGCCGCCTGCGGGCGCGCGTGCCGATGCAAACGGCACAATTTCCCGCCGACACATTCAACACCCGCAGCCGCGAAATTGCCCTGCGCGATTTCCTTTCGCGGGCATTTGCCCATGCCTGCCGCGCCGCCAGCCAGCGCGGACAGGGTTCGGGCAAAAGCGGCCTCATCCACATGCACATGCCGGGGCAGGAAATTCTGGAACGCTCGGCGGTGGTGGTGACCCCCGATTTTGTGGAGGCACGCTTTACGGTGGGATTGCCCGCCAACGGGCGGCGTATTCGCGGACGGCACGCCGCCGATTTGCTCACCCAAATTGTGCCGCGCATTGTGGAAAGTGCGCTCATCTTTTCCGCCCTCAACCGCGAGCGACTCTATCGGCACATAAACACCGCCGAAGATGCCGACACCCTGCGCGAGCAACTTTCCGCGCGGGGATTGGCGGCATTTGTGGCAGATGGCAGCATTCTGCCCCGCCGCAGTGGGGTCGATGACCGTCCGCTGTCCGGCACGGGGGTGATTCCCTTCCGCAGCCCCGACACACTGCGCGTGACCGTTCAACTGCCGCACGCAGGCGAAATTTCGGGGATGGGCATTCGGCACGGGGTGACACTGATTGTCGGGGGCGGGTATCACGGCAAAAGCACGCTGCTTTCTGCGCTGGAGCGAGGCGTTTACAACCACATCCCCGGCGACGGGCGCGAATTGGTCATCACCGAGCCGAGCGCGGTGAAAATCCGCGCGGAAGACGGGCGACGGGTGGAAGGGGTGGACATTCGCCCATTCATCGGCGCGTTGCCCAACGGTGCAAACACGGCGGCTTTCCGCACCGAAAATGCCAGCGGCAGCACCAGTCAGGCAGCAAACATCATCGAAGCGCTGGAAGTCGGCGCACAAACCCTGTTACTGGATGAAGACACCTGCGCCACCAATTTGATGATTCGCGATGCCCGTATGCAGGCTTTGGTGGAAAAAGCGGGCGAACCGATAACGCCTTTTGTCGACCGTGTCCGCGCGCTGGCAGATGAACGCGGCGTGAGCAGCATTTTGGTTTTGGGCGGCAGTGGCGATTATTTTGATGTCGCGGATACCGTCATTCGGATGGATGCCTATGTGCCGCGCGATGTGACCACGCAGGCGAAAGAAATCGCGGCGGCAATGCCCACCGGGCGGCACGCCGAAACATCGGACGGGTGGCCATTTGCAGCGGCAGTTCGAGTGCCGCTGGCAGACAGCCTGAATCCGCGCAAGGGAAAACGCGCCGTGAGCATCAAAGGGCGGGCGTTGCGGGCGGTGTTATTCGGCACAGAAGAAATTGATGTGAGCATGGTGGCGCAACTGGTGGATGAAGGTCAGGTGCGCGCCATCGGGCAGGCGCTCAATCTGGCGCGCGAAAAATATATGCGAAATTCAGCAACCATCACCGAAATTGCAGCGGCAGTGCAGGCAGAAATAGCGCAGTGCGGACTTGACGCGCTCGACACGCGCCCCGGTGGTGATTTTGTCACCTTCCGCCCATACGAATTTGCCGCCGCGCTCAACCGTCTGCGGACACTACGAGTGAAATAATGCAATCGAGGCCATTCTCTCCGCAACTGAAAAGCCCACTGCAACGGCAGATGACCATCACCCTGAGTTTGGTGATTGTGAGCTTGCTGCTGCTGGTTGCTGTGCCGATAGTGCTCATCAGCGTGCAACTTCAGCGGCGCGAAGCAGACCTGGCACAGCAAGCCACCGCCGACCGGCTGGCGCAGTCATTGAGTGATTTGGTGACAGCCGTGCAATCGGGGCAATCTACCCTGCCGCCAACCATTCAATCGGACCCGCGCATTGCGATAGCGGCGACACAAATTACCGCCGAACTCGATAAGCTGGTATCAGAGACCCGCCGCCGCATTGAACAAAACCCCACCGATGCCACTGCCCTGCCGGACACGCCAAACGTGTTGGGGGTGATGACTTTTTCTGCCGATGGCACACTCACCCTCAATCGCTGGCGGGGCGTGCCCCAACTTTCGCCAAAATTGCTGACCGACGATGAAACGTTCGATGTGGCGCGCCGCGGCACGCTGGCGGTCACACTAATGTTCGGCACAGATACGGCTATCCCGCTGTTGATTTTTGCCACCCCAACCGCCGCCGGAAATGTGCAAGTTATGGTGGTTGATGCCACCGAAGCGTGGCAGGCGTTGGCATCGCTGACGGTGGGCGCAAACGGCTATTTGTACATCACCAACCGGCAGGGACAACCGATTATCGCTCCCACTGCCGAAAATCCACCCGATGCAGCAACTGTGCAAACCGCCATCGCCCAAAAAACCGCATATCGCGGGCGGCTGGGTTCAACCGTGGTGGGACATTCGGCAGCCATTAAAGGCACACCGTGGCAAGTGGTCATCGAACTACCTCAGGCAGAAGCCAATGCCGGATTGCGTTCACTGCTCATCATTTTGGGTGCAATTTTGCTTTTTGCGCTGGCACTGGCAATCACCACCGCTCGAATTTTCAGCGGGTGGATTTTACAGCCGATAAAAGTGCTGCACGCCAGCGCCGAGCGCATCAGCCGGGGTGAGTTGTCGCACCGCATTTCGCTGGAACGGGATGATGAACTCGGCTTTCTGGCTTCGGCGTTCAACCAGATGGTCGCCACACTGGAAAAAACCATTGACGATTTGCGCACCGTTTCCCGGCGATTGCTGTCGGCAGAAGAGGCAGAGCGACGGCGCATCGCCCACGAAATTCACGACGAATTGGGACAAACGCTCACCGCGCTGCGGTTCAGCCTGTCGATGGTAGCGAAGAACAGCCCACAATCTGCCAGTTTGCAAGCAGTGCAAGAAATGGCGGCAGAGGCGCAGGAAAAAGCACGCACGCTGTCGCACGAACTTCGGCCGGCAATGCTGGATGATATCGGGCTGATAGCCACGCTGGAATGGTACATCGACCGGGTGGAACAGCGGGCAAATCTTGCCATCGGGCTGGATGCCGCGCTGGATGAGCAGGTTATCCCCATTGAATTGAAAACAACCCTGTACCGGCTGGTGGTAGAAGCACTGACGAACATCAGCAAACACGCCCAAGCATCCGCTGCCGAAATTTCGCTGCATCACAGCGACGGGCAATTGCGGCTGACCATCACCGATGACGGGTGCGGCTTCGATGCGGCGGCACTGGCAGGAACGCCGTCGCTGGGCATTGCCGGTATGCGCGAGCGGGTAAATTTGTTGCGCGGAAAATTTTCAATAGAATCACAACCGGGGAGTGGCACAAAAATTGAGGTGGTTTTGCCGGTGTAAAACCTCGTCCGGTTGCAAACAACGAATAGCGAGTAACGAATGATAAACATCCTTTTGGTTGACGACCACGCGGTATTGAGAGAGGGATTGCGTGCTTTACTCAATTCTGAACCGGATATGCACGTTATCGGCGGGGCACGTGATGGGCGCGAAGCACTGGGTATGGTGGATTCACTGAAACCGGATGTGGTGGTGACAGACATTTCTATGCCCAATTTGAACGGCATCGAAACGGTGCGGCAATTGCGGCACACACATCCAAACTTGAAACTCATCATCCTTTCGATGCACGCCACCCACGCCTACGTCACCGAAGCGCTGCAAGCCGGCGCAAACGGGTATGTGGTCAAACAAGCAGATGCCACCGAAGTGGTCAACGCCATTCGGGCGGTGATAGCGGGGGGGGCATATCTCAGCCCAACCATCTCCAAAGATTTGATTGAGGACTATCTGAACCGCACGCCCGCCGCGGGCACCGTGCAACTCACCACCCGCGAGCGGGAGGTCGCCCAACTCATCGCCGAAGGGCAAAGCACCCGCGACATCAGCGAAACACTGACCGTCAGCGTGAAAACCGTCGAAACCCACCGCGCCAATATCCTACGCAAACTCAATGCCAAAAGCACCGCAGAAATTGTGAAGTATGCGCTAAAACGTGGCTGGATTACCCTTGACAATTAGACAAAATCCGCAAAAGCGTCTATCATTTAAATGTAATAATAACTCATGTTACGGTATTTTCACCCTTCGATATGCCCTAACGGGCTACTCAGGGTGAAAAACCGTAAACACATCCTGAGTAGGCTCGACCGCAGGGAGAGCCGTATCGAAGGGTGAGTTTGGCAACCGATTTGCGTAACTCCTGATAAAGTTGAAGCATCTGTGAAGCTTATGGCTCCGGTGACAATACTCTCGCTGGTTATAGGCAGTATTTATAGCGCAGTATTTCATCTAATATACGGCAACCGTATCAAAGATTTGGCTGTTTTCATTATTGCCGGCATTATCGGTTTTTGGCTGGGACAAATAGCCGCGGCCGCTTTTAACTGGCACATTTTCACCATTGGAACCATACATATTTTCGAAGCCTCTGTGGCAAGCGTGCTGGCGCTGTATCTTTCGCGCTGGTTAAACCGTTAACCAACACCGACCGAAGCAAAAAAGGAAGTAAACTCGATATGGAAAACGAAGCACCAAAATTCAGTGCCAAACCAACTAGCAAAGGCCCCATCATCGCCACCGTTGTTGTAATTGTTATTTTGCTGATATTGTTCATCGGCGTGGGCATCTATTTGTTCATCCACCCCGATATAGCCGCCGTCTTGCGTGATATTTCACTGATTTTGCTGGCTCTGGGCACGCTGGTCATCGCGCTGCTGGCAATGGTTTTAATTGTGGCGCTGGTTTATCTGGCTTTAAAACTGAATGATCTGGTGGATTTGTTGCAATATAAACTGATGCCGCTGCTAGACAAGGCGAATGATACCGCTTCGTTGGCAAATGACACCGTGCGAACCGTTCACACTCGGGTAAACGTCGTCACCGAAGAAGCCGTAAAGCCGGTCATCAGTGTGGTGAGCACTGCTGCCGCCGCAAAAGCCATTGGAAAAACATTGTTCGCCCGCAATCGGCGCGCCAGCAAATAGCAAATATCTTGCACAAGCCTGCCATTTCGGAATTTCGCGAAAGTTTCATTTAGTTCACATTCAAACATAAATTTAAGACTATGATAAGGAGGTATTTTATGGGAAATCGAAGCAGTGGTGGAGAATTTTTTGGAGGGTTGGTAATTGGCGGATTGATTGGCGCGGCTGTCGCCCTGATGCTTGCACCGCAAAGTGGTGAAGAAACCCGAGCCCAATTGATAGAAAAATCGGATGAGTTGAAAACCGTCGCCGGAGAATCGCTGGCGGACTCTCGCGCAAAAGCAGATGCCATCGTGGCAGATGCCCGCACCCGCGCCGAAAGCATTTTGGCAGAAGCACGCACCAATGCGGCGCAAATTCAAGAACAAGCAAAAGAGGCCGCAGCAAAACTCCCGGAAAAGGGGAAAACCATCGTTGATACTCAAGGCGGCAAATTGAAAGAAGTCGCGTCCACCCTTGCCAGTAAAGTAAAAAAAGAAGGCGAAGAAAGCGCATCTGACACACCGGCTGAAGCATAATTTGAATTGTTCTGCACACAAACGCAGAGACGCGACAATTGCGTCTCTGCGTTTTTTTGTGCCGCTCCATTCCACCGTCACTGCTGCGGTAATTGCCAGAATGCAACTACCGGCTACAATATCGTTGTAACTTTTCAGCGAAAGTTTCGTCTAAATGGAAAGGGAAAACCTATGGCAGATGACCGCTATCTGTTACCGGCGCTGAAAAACCGCGACCCGGATGCGTTTGCCGAGTTGTTTAATCGCTATTCCGATAAACTCTATCGGGTAGCATTCGGTATTTTAAACGATGAATCTGATGCTGAAGGCATCGTTCAAGATACGTTTTTGAAACTGATTGAACACCTCGACCGATTTGAGGGCCGTTCAACACTGGGAACGTGGCTGTACCGTGTTGCATACAACGCCAGTCTCGACCGGGCACGCAAACGCCGTCCCGAACACACATTGGTTGACGATTTTGACGACGATGGCGATTTTATGCCCGCTGTTTTCATCGACTGGACACAGACCCCCGACACTCAACTTTCCACCACCGAGCGCAACCGTATCCTTGCCGAAGCCATCGGACAACTGCCGGCCAAGCTGCAAGCCACATTCATCCTGCGTGAAATTGATGGGCTTTCTACCGCCGAAACCGCTACCGCATTAAACACCACCCCCGGCGCAGTCAAAGTTCAGCTGCATCGGGCGCGATTGCAACTGCGCGAATTGCTGTCCGTGTACTTTTCGGAGCGTGTCGGCTGATAAGGAGCAAAATTTATGCAATGCGAAGAATTGATTTCATATTTATCCGATTACATCGACCATAATTTGAATGCCGAACTGACCAAAGAAGCCGAGGAACATTTGGCAACGTGTCATAACTGCCGTGTGGTGCTGAACACCACCCAAAAAACCTTGTTGCTGTACCGGCAGCATGGGCAAGCCACCATAAAACCCATTCGCCGCGAAAAGATGTTTCAGCGGCTGGAGCAGGCATTTTTGAATAAACCTGAAAATTGCGATTGAACTTTGTAACCTTTTGCGCAACAATCCGTCTAAAAATCAAACAGCAAAAAAATCACAATTTTTCGGAGGAATGCTATGAAAACAAATGAAAACAGTGTTGACAGAATTGTACGTGTTATTCTTGGATTGGTTTTAATTGTTGTCGGGTTTTGTGTAATGGGCGGAACAGGCGGCATCATTTTGGGAATCATCGGTTTTGTGCCGCTGTTAACCGGTATCGTCGGCTTTTGCCCGGCATACGCATTGTTCAAATTCTCTACCAAAAAATAGGCACGAAAGACCCCGTTACGGGGTCTTTCTATGAACTAAATGCATTGGTAACAAGTTAGGGGTTTTTGCGATTTATCAATGGGAATTACGCAAATAATGACATTTCAAAAATTGACTTTGGGGGATAATTGAAACAAAATAAAACACATACATTCGAGGCAAAATTATGATAGAAGCCGTTGACACGCAGACCTTTTCCCGAAAAGTCCTCAAATCACCGGTGCCGGTAGTGATTGATGTGTGGGCAGAATGGTGTCATCCGTGCAAAGTAATGGAACCGCATTTTGCTGCCATCGCCGAGAAATACAGTGAGCAAGCCCGCTTTCTGAAGCTCAATTCGGACGAAAATCCCGACTTGGTGAAACAATACAAAATTATGGGCATCCCCACATTGTTATTTTTTAACCACGGTAAATTGGTTGCCCGAAAAACCGGTGTCCAGCGTGCCCCCGCCATCGAAAGTCAATTGGCAGAAATTGCCAACCTGTCTGCGGATGAAGCCGCCGCCGGCGAAATTACCGGCGTGTTCAGCAAGCCGCAGTTAAACTGGGGAACTGTCTTGGTTTTACTCGGTGCGGCAATTGCCATCGGCGGGATTGTTTTCAATATGATGCATTGAACCCCACCGCAAAATGAATCAAAAAAGGTGAGCTTTTGTGCTCGCCTTTTTTCTTGTATCCAAAATTATGCAAATGGCGTCAACCGAAAGGCGATAATCACAACCACCGCAAATGTGATAGAAAATATCGCTTCGACAACTCCCAACCGCACCAAACTGAGCGATTTTCGGTCTTGCCACTGCCACGCACCATACCACACTTTAAAGAGCACCGGTAAGAATGCCAGCGGAACCAACGGCGGCGCGAGTGCCAACATCGCCAAGGCGATAGCCGCAGCCAATGCAAAGGCGTGATACGTGAGGCACGCTTTCGCTGCCCGCAAACGCGCGGTCAGTTCAGGCGGCGGGGGGCTTTTGGGCTGTTGCCGTACTTTCAATTTTATGTAAAAAACTGTACCACCAAAATACAGAGCATTGATGAACCATAACGCCAGTGCGGTTTCATCGAGGATACCGTGTGCAGTGTAGTATGCCATCGGTGCGCCCAATGCCAACCCCGCAATCCCCGAAAGTTCGCCGCGCAGCGTCATTTCTTCTCGGCGCGAAACCAACCACAGGTGGAACGCCACCAGCGCCCCGCCGAAAATTCCCATCGGCAACAGCCACCAAAGGCGGTATATAATCACCAGTGCCCCGCCCGAAACAGCAGCCAGCGCGGCATAGCCAATTGCCCAGCGCCACAGTGTCGCCCGCTGCGGAGATGGTCGCTTGCGGGTTTTTACCAGGATTGCCAACGGGTAGCGCATCAGAAAAAAGCCCAACGCAGCCATAAATAACAACAGTAGCGGTATGTGCCATACATTTGCCACCGCCGCTCCGATAATCAGCGGGATAGCAAACATTGCCCACGAACCGTGTTCTTTTGGCAACGGCATATTCATCGCGTTAATCCTCCGCAGTTACCGGAAAATCCTCTGCGCCGGCGAGTTTGCTCGCCAGCAGATAAGGTTTGTGGATAAGGGTGGGCAGGCATTGGGTGCAAATCCAATGTGGTTGCTCAGAAAAACGCAGGCTGACCAATGGCACCTCGGCTTCGCTGCGTTCACAATTCAAACATTGTTTCAGGTTTGTACCTGACATAAACATTCTCTCCAATTCTTTTTTGTATTGTATGCCCTATTGCATAATTTTACAGTGACTCTTGTCACACTATACGATGCTTCGCGGGCTCAATGCCAAGAGGTATGATACCTTAAAACCAACTTTTTTCAAATTGGCAGAAAATCATATCGCAATACCGGGCAGGCAAAATCCTTTTGTAATTTAACTTACGGATGAATTCCTGTTATTGTGTTACCATTTAATTAACGAGGGCAGAGAGACCTTTAATTGAGGAAATTAAATGGACACCTTAAAAATTTATGTACGCACCGGTTGTGTCGGGTGTGAAGAAGCCCAGAAGACAGCCACCCACATCGAACAAACATACTCGCATATTGTGGTAGAAGTAATCGATATGAACCAGCCAAATGCCATTATTCCCGACATTGTATTTGCTACGCCAACATACATGCTCAATGACCATATCGTTTCGCTGGGGAACCCCGATATTACCGATATCAAATCGTGGCTTGATGAATAATCGGGGTTACACGGCTTAATAATTCGACACGGTGAATAAAATGGCAACGTTAACGAAAATTGATTATCTAAAAATGGCAGATATCTTTCGTGGCTTAAGTAGAGCCGAAATGCAAGAGATGGATCACACCACCACGATGAGTACTCGCCGCCGCGGAAAAATTTTCTACCAAGCCGAAGACACCAGCGAAGTGTTGTTCATCCTAAAAAAAGGACGGGTGCAATTGTACCGCCTTACGCCCGACGGGAAGAAGCTTATCGTTGCCGATATCGGGGCAGGCAGTATTTTCGGCGAAATGGCTGCCATCGGGCAGGGAATGCACAATACCTTCGCCGAAGCAATAGAAGACTGTCTGCTGTGCGTGATGAGCCAACACGATGTGGAACGTCTTATTTTGAGCAAACCCGTTGTGGCAATGCGGGTGATGAACCTTTTGGCCGAACGCCTCCATCAGGCCGAAGCCCGATTGGAAGATATGGCGTTCAAAAGCGTCTCCGGTAGATTGGCTTCGCTGTTACTGACGCTCAGCAAAGAGTACGGTAGCCACATCTATGGCTACACGCATCAGGATTTGGCGGACGCAGTGGGCACATATCGCGAAACCGTCACGCTGACACTCAATGAGTTCAAATCGCAGCAACTCATCGAAATTGGGCGCAAACGCATTGACATACTTGACCCGGCGGGGCTAAAAATAGTTGCCGCCGAGTAAAATATCCTCCATATTCCCCCTCCCTCCGCCCCCGTATCGCTCCGCAACCGGCGATACGGGGGCATCTACTTTTCAGCTCATTGAAAAAAGTGCTATAATCACCTTAATTCGGAGTTTTGTCATCGATGAAAGTCTATTTTTATGCAGGGTTTATTCACTATGCGAATATCTGTTATCGTCCCGGCTGTCTCTTCCGCCGCAAATCTCGAAAACACTTTAACCGATCTCTCTTCACAAAACGAACCACCGCACCAAATACTGCTCTCTGCGCCGCCGAACCACGATATCACCGCGCTGGCAGATAAATTCGGTGGACAATCCATTTCTGCCGGCGACAACACCCTGCCAACCCTGCTGAACGCCGGTGCCGCCGCTGCCGATGGCGATATACTTTTTTTCGCTTGCCCACCGGCACAATTCCCCCCCTCTGCAACCCAAGCCATCCGGCGAAACTTATCTCTGTTGCCGACAACCGTTGGCGGAAGTTTTCATTTGCATTTTCACGCTCTTTTTGGAACTTTCATTGCAAAAATGGCGAAAATGATGCGCTATCGCCGCCATTATGATTGGGACAGCGGCATTTTCGTCCGCGCCGAAACTTTCGCCGCACTGGGCGGCATTTCCCCGTCCGACCGCATCGGGCATCAATTTGCCCGCCGACTGGAATCCGCCGGCGCAACCGTTTATCCCCCCGATGAAATTTCGCTGCCCGCCAGCTACATTTTCAAATTGATGTGGCGTTGGCTGACAGTTTATCCCTTCGACAAAAAATAATCTCAGGAGCATTTTATGGCACACATCACACACAAACTCGCACTGATTGGCTTTGGAACCGTCGGGCAATCGTTGGCGAAGATTATCGCCGCCAAAAACGCCGATTTGAAACAGTTGCGGAATACCGACCTGCAAATTGTCGCCGTTGCCACCCCCGGCAAAGGCTCGCTGTATCACCCCGCCGGGCTGGACATTTCTGCGCTGTTTGCCGCGCTGGAAAAAGACGGCACATTTGCCGGGTATCCCGATTCGGCAGGTTTGGAACGCGGCTGGAGCAATTTGGCACTGGTGCGCGACAGCAACGCCGACACGATTGTTGAAGTTAGCCACACCGATATGAACACCGGGCAGCCTGCGCTCGACCACTGCCGCACGGCGCTGGCGCACGGCAAAAATGTGGTGACGAGCAACAAAGGTCCCGTGGCGCTGGCATATGCCGATTTGGCGGCGCTGGCGGCGGCAAACGGCGTGCGATTTTTGTTCGAAAGCACCGTCACCGCCGGAACGCCATCGCTGCGGCTGGCACGGCGCGCGCTGGCAGGCAACGAAATCACCGAAATGCGCGGCATCTTAAACGGCACAACCAATTTTATTCTTTCGGAAATGGAAACAGGCAAAAGTTACGCCGACGCGCTGGCAGAGGCGCAAGCCTTGGGCTACGCGGAGGCAGACCCCACCGCTGATGTCGAAGGCATCGACGCGCTGGCAAAAGTGCTGATTGTCGCCAACACGGTGATGGGCTGTGCGCTGACGAAAGATGAAATTTCGTGCCGGGGGATTTCGCAACTGACCGCCGATGATGTTGCGGCGGCAAAGACGGCGGGCAAACGCTGGAAACTCATCGGACACGTGAAAAAAGCGGGCGGGCAGACAACCGCCAGCGTGCAACCGGTGCAATTGCCGCTTTCCGACCCGCTGGCGCAGGTGATGGGCACGACCAACGCCATCACCTACCGTACCGACCTGCTCGGCGATGTGACGCTGGTTGGCCCCGGCGCGGGCGGCATCGAAACCGCGGCGGGACTACTGGCGGACATTTTGGCAATTTGAGGATACACACAAAGCTGTTGCAGGGTGCGTTTCAGTTTTCAGGCAAATCTTAACCCGGAAATGAATTTCCGGTAGGCTGCCGGATATTTCTTCAATCCCGCCCAAAATGTGAAACGCACCACTCCCACTTCTTTTGTTTGCAGTCACTATGAAAATGTTGTAGTATATAAAATATCAGTATATTTCTTACCCCACTGCCACAACTTCGCAAAAATTGCGACTATGATTTCTTCCAACAGAATAATTCATAACGCGGGAGTTATACCATGTTTCATTTCCCTTTGAGCCGTAAAGCATTGGTCGGGTTAATTACACTTTTTGTACTTCTCTTTTTGACACTCCCCGCTACACTTTCATTTGCCGACCCGCCCGCCCGCACCCTCCGCGAAGCATGGCAACACGCCCGTGATGTGGGCAGCTACACCTTCACCGCCGATGCCGTGCAAACCCTCATCCCCCGTGCCACCACCGCGATGATTGGCGAACGCAATCAGCGCGTGGAAATGCACTTCAATGGCGATGTTTCGCTCCCCGCTCAAGCCAATTTGACCCTGCAAATCGATGGTGACGGCTTTAATGCCGCACCGATGCAACTAATTCAAGATGGCACCCAAACCACCATCATCCAAAATGGCGAATCTGTCCCCATCGAAAACCCGGCGGGCGCAGCATCGCTTTCCACCGATTATTTGGCATATCTCGCTGCCGCCGAAAACGTGACACAAGTTACCGATTCTAATGGCGACTCTCACTTCACCTTCGATATTAACGGCGCAAAACTTGCCGAGCATCTGCGCCGACAAATGCAAGCCTCGCTGGACGCGAACCCCGCCGCCGGTGGTGCAACCGCATCCGTCTCGCCGATGTTGGTGCGGATGCACGGACACGGCGAACTATGGCTCAACGATGCGGGATTGCCCGCCCGTCAGACCATTGCTTTCGATTTGCCCCGCGCCGATGAAAATTTCGATGCACGGGTGAATATGGACATCCACTATCATTTTTCAGCTATTGGCAATCAGCAGTCAGCAGCCGGCGGTCAATTTTCAGTCTTCAGTATTTTGCCCGCAAAGAACTTGAAACTTGAACCCCGAAACTTAAAACCCGCTTCGTTGAATCTATTCATCATCGCTGCGTTGATGGTGTTTTTTACCCTCTATTTCCGCCGAAAATGGTTCTACCGTTTGGTGGCGACCACGGTCATTGCCAGTATGGTACTCACCCCCGCGTTGCGAATTCTAGGTTTTTCGCAGTTTCAAGCGGCGCAAGCAAAAACAGTAAATAGTTTTCAGTCATCAGTTTTCAGTGAGCAATCGCCAAGCACTCAATCTCCGCTTGAAAACGCTCAACGCGAAACCCGAAACCTGCAACAAGCAACCCTTGCCTGCGGCGATGGCGAATCGGATGAAGATACCGATGGCGATGGGCTGGCAGATTCCACCGAAAATTGTCTCGGCACAAACCCGTACCGCGCCGATACCGATAACGATACCATCACCGATACCGTGGAAATTGACGGCTGGACTATCAACGGGACGGTGTGGACAACCGACCCCTTCAAACCCGATTCAAACGATGACGGATTGGCGGATTTTGTCGAAATTCCCAAAGCCGAAGGCGGCAACGCCCCCGACATCACCGATGCTGACCCGTGGGATCCCGATGGCGATGGCGTGCCGAACATCTGGGATAGTGACAATGACGGCGACGGCGTTCCCGATAATCTTGACCAATCTCCCTTCTCGATGAGCGAATATGCTCCCTCGCTTTCTTTTGCCAGTCAGAACGATGATGACAATTTTGACGGTTATGAATATATCGAAATGCAAATCCAGCCGCAAAATACCGACCATCTGCGCTATGGCGCTACGCCGCTCGATTGGCCGCACGATGAAGAGGGGCAATTGCAAAACTTGGATGATTCTTACAATGATGTTCGGCTGACCCCTATGTTGCGCATTCAAACCAACGCCGTCCCCAACCGAGAGTTGGGTAAAAATTATGGTGTATCTTATTTCAAAAATGAAGGCGAGGGTGCGGGTTACACGATGTACGCCACGCTGTTCCCCGTATCGGACGGCGGCAATACCACCGCCTTTTACACCAAAGTGGCATACGACCCCGCCCATATCGACAACATCAACTGGAAGAGCATCGAACTGATATGGACGGTTGCGTTTAACAATGACGAATCGGTGAATGGCAAAACTGAGACCACACCCATCGTCATCCAAACTTACACCGAAGATGCCATTCGGATGACCGGCTTGACCGTCACCAAAAGCCGAAACGTGCAGAATGCGATCATCGGCACACCCAATCAAACCGATGACCGTTATATTTTCAACCTGCTGTTGGGAATGTCATCCACCTTTTTGACCCACCAAAATCCGGATTTGGATGAAATTGAAACTCGTTTCACCGGCGCAAACACCGACATTGCCGAAACGTGGGGCGTGACCAACACCCTCATCGCCATTGACCGCGCCGATTATGCCCATATCGATGTGAGTTTCCCCGAAACATCTACCCGCATCCCGAACTTTTTAGACGCGCACGGCTATTCGCACGACGATGCCGCCACACTCATCATCGCCACCCAGCAGGAAACGGGTTTGTTCAATATGGATGAACGCGCACAACGGACACTGCCCACCGACATTAATATCAAACTTAACAATATTGCGATGGCGACCGACCGCAATTTGCAAAGCCGTAGCTATCAAAACGATGATGGTGACTGGGTGGCGTTGTCGTTGGCAGATACGCTGGATGTGGCGCAAAACCGCCACGATGATTTGTCATCGGCGATGGACGCGCTGCACGATGACTACCCCGACATCACCACAGACGATTTACGCGCTTTGCTGAATATGTTTTATACGGCGTGGTTTGTGGGGCAAACGCGCACCATCATCATCGATGGGGCGAAGCTCGCGCCGGAAAACAGCGACGACCAAGCCGTGTACAAAAAAATCGCCAATGCCGCCGCGAGTCTGCCGGAATATTTGGTGCGCGGCGCACATTTGGGCGTTGCGGGGGGCGGATTGCGCATCGGCAAGAATCAAGCGGATACGTGGCAGTATCAATATGACGAAAAGGATTTATATAAAGATTGGGGGCTATCCAACGCAACATCTTCATTCTTTGATGATGATACCAACTTCAAACTTATCGGTATACGAAAATCGGTTTCAGCGTTTTTCAATGTTTTGAATGCAGTACAATGCAGTGAATGGGCAGTTAAAGGCACTTATCACGGTCTCACCGGATTGAGTAAAGCGGTGAAATCTTTTGGATGGGCAACTCGAATGAAATTTGGGATTCGGGTATTAGGGGTGATGGGGGCAGTTAGCAACGTGGTTTTCATTTGGGTGCAGTTCGGCATTACCGCCGCTCACAGCGACAACCCTATTGTTAAAGCATACGCCGCCGCATACGCCGTCGCGGCCACCATTGTAACGCTGGTACTTTTTGCCATCAGCCTGTTTCCCATCGGCGCAATTTTGGTGGCGATTCTCGTGTTGATTGATATGATTGTATATTGGGCAACCGGGGGCAAGGTCAGTATTTTGGAATCGGTTATTCGCGGGTTGGCGAAAGTTTTTTATGATGTCAAAACTTTGACTAAAATTCATGATTTTGATTTTGTGAATTTTCATACCCGTTTGCTCCATCCCGATGACGGGCTGATTCCGGGCAATCGTTTCCAAATTATCGCCGACTTTAATGGGGATATTGTACGCACATCTGGCGACCGTGATGATTTGAACGATAGCTGGATTAAGGGATATTACATCGGCAGAGATGCTGATGGTGTGGATTATGCTCCCAAAAATAGCAGCATCAGCTGCCATCGCGATGGCAGGCATCTAAAATGTACGAATACCGCTAAAATCGAATATAAATTTACCAAAGCCCTGCGCAACGTAGAATTGTATTTCAAGCAAATCGTCAAAGACAAAACGATGGTCAAAAAACGTATTCTCTTTGTTTCTTATCGTGATGATATGCGGATAAAGTTACCCGACGATTTAGATAAATCAGACCGCTGGGAGGGGCATACCCTTTACCTTGATATTGTTCCGACGAGCCTCGACGACTTATGGAATTGGAGCGATATTCGAAATTACGACCCCGACGGCGACGGCTGGAATACCTACCTCGGCGATGTTGACCCAAACAACTGGGACACCGACGGCGATGGGCTTTCCGATAAATTTGAACACGATTGGGGCAATAGTGACCCCCAAAACGCCGATACCGATGGCGACGGGCTGAATGACGGGCTGGAATATCGCATCGGCACAAAACCGGACGATCCCGACAGCGACGACGACGGTTTGACCGACAGCGAAGAAATTAGGCATTGGAATGGTAGCGCGTGGGTCGGCGGTTGGGATGCCGATTTGCCCGACCACACCCCCGTCCACGTGTATTCTGACCCGTTGAACGCTGATACGGATGACGACGGGTTGAACGATGCCGCCGAGCGCGACAATCGCACCAGCCCCTTTGCCGCCAACACCGTGCCGCGATTGACGCTCACCGCAGACCCGACTGCCACCGCCCCCAACGGCGATAAAGGTGTTTTCGCCGCGCCGGGCACGCATCTCACCTTTGAATTTAAGCTCTATAATTCCGGCATTGACCCTGTAACTGACCGCTTGACGCTTTGCCTGCCCGATTTTCTGACCAACGCACATTACCCCGCCGCACTCAGCGGCGACCGCACCCCTGCCACCGAAGGCACGGGCGATTGCACCGAAGGCGCATCGTGGAATTTTGCCGCCGACAATTTGCAGCGTTTTGAAACCGTCACGGCGACCATCACCGCCGATATTGATGGCGGTCTCGGCGCGTCTGCCGCCGCCGATGCCACCCTCACCCTGCCGTACCCCGTGGCAGACGGGAGCGACTCGGTCAGCACGCAGGTAAACGTCACCGCCGATGCGGATAATCCGGCAATTGCCATTGACGCGCCCGCCGACGGCACACTTCTCGGCAACGGCACCACCGATTATGTCATCGGCGGTTCGGCAAGTGATGCGTCAAGTTGGATTGACCACGTGGAAATTGACCTGCCCGCCGGCGCGGGAACCGTCACCACCGACGAAAATAATCCGTGGGCATACACTTGGCATCTCCCCGCCGATGGCGATTACAGCCTCACCGCCCGCGCCATCGACTTTGTGGGACACACCGCCACCGACAACATCAACGTTCGGGTGGACAACACCGCCCCCGCCGCCGACATCGATTTGGCGGATGGCGCGGCAATCTCCGGCGATGACGGCGGCGATGTCATCACCGTGACGCTGACCGGCACCGCCAACGACAACCTTTCGGGTTTGGCACGGGTGCAAATTCGCACCGATACCGCCCCGTGGCGCACCGTTTGGGACGAATCGGGTTTCCCCACCGCCGCCAATTGGAGCGCGGATTGGGTGCTGCCCAATGACAAATCGGCACAAGGCGAACATCGGGTGATGGTGCGCGCCATTGACCGTGCCCATAATATCGGCGCGGCGGTTGAACGCAATATCATCGTCGATGTGCTGCCGCCCACCGATGAGCTGACAGACCGTTCTTTCAGCGCAGACCCCGTGCCCTATTTGCAAGTGGGGCAACCCTACACGCTCACCGGCTCCGCCAACGATGTCGGCAATGCCCCCGTTGCGCCCAACCCCAAAGAATTGGTCGGCGAGCGCGCCAGCGTGGACGATGCCACTATTTGGGTGGGGCTTTCGCCGCCGGATGACAACCAAGCTGGTATTTTTGCCGCGTGGGTGGGCGATTTTAACGGCGACAGAATGGCAGATTATCTCATCGGCTTGCCCGCCGCCGAAAACGGACGCGGGCGCGTAACGCTGATGAGCGGGCGTGCGGGTGATTTCCCCTTGCCGCCCACCGCCGAAAGTTTAGCCGATAGCCGCACTTCTTTCGTTGGCACGGATGGCGCAGGCATTGGCTCTGCAATTGCGCCTGCCAGCGATGTGAACGGTGACGGTTTTGCCGATTTCCTCATCGGCGACAGCCACAACCATAAAATTTTCATCGTCTTTGGGAATGCCCTTTCGCTGGGGCAAGATTTAACGCTGAGCGATGGCAGTCCCGTGGCGTGGAGCGAAATTGTGCCGCCGGCGGGCGGAAACTTCGGCAATTGGCTGGCGGGTGCGGGTGATGTCAATGGCGACGGTTTGGCGGATATTTTGGCCGCCGATGACAGCACCGGCGCGGTCTATCTGCAACTCGGCACGGTGGGTGCATGGGCAGACACCATCGAACCAGCCGAAACTGCCGCCGTCAAAATTGACGTGAGCGCGGGCGGCACACCGCTGGCAATCATCGGGGATATGGATGGCGACAACAAAGCCGAATTCGCGTTGGCGGACGGCAATACCGTCTACCTTTTCGCAGGCGATAATTTCGCGGCGGGCAATGGTTCACCCAACCGGACACTCGCGCTCGGTGATGCGATTGCATCCTTTACAAGCGATACCACCCGTCCGCAAATTGTCGCGCCGGGCGATGTGAACGGCGACGGGCTGTCGGATTTCATCTTCCAAAATGGCAGCGCGCCAACCGTGGTTTTGGGTGATGGCGGACGCAATTTCAGCACACAGCGTCTCAGTCGCACCCCCGCCGCCGATGGCTTCCTCGCCGCCGCGGGCGATGTCACGGGCGATGGGCTGGCGGATATTCTGCTGGGCAACAACGCCGGCGATGCTTTCCTCATTTCGGGCGATGACCCTTCCGGCACCCAAGCCACCCTTGCCGATGTGCAATCCGGCGCGTCTGCCCCTTATTTGGGGGGCGCGGATATCAACAGCGATGGCGCGGACGATTTGCTTCTCATCCCCTCCGCCGATGCGCGTTCCAACAGCACCGCGCGCGTCAGTGTTTTTGGCGAAACGGCACGCATCAATTCCGAAAACCTGCCGCTCACCATCGCCGAAACGCCCGCCGCAGTGCCGCAATCTTTCGCGGCACGGGCAACCGCTTCGATATTGAGGGTGGACGATGACGGTTGTTCGGGCTGTTTCACGGACATTCAAGCGGCGGTAGATGCCGCCACCGCGGGCGACACCATCGCCATTGAAGCGGGCGGCTATCCCGCATTCAGCATTATCGGCAAAAATGATCTCACCCTGCGCGGCGAAAATCCGGATTTGGTTTTTGTGGATGGCGATAGCGGTGATTTTGCCGTCAAATTACAGAACGCGGATGGTATTCGGCTGGAAAATCTGACCTTGCGCAATGCCGATGCGGGCGTGTTGCTCGATAGTGCGGGCGCGGATACGGCTCCGATTGTGGTCAGTGGGACTTTGATTTACGGTGTTGATGCACACGCCATTTCGATGGACCGCACCAGTGTCATCAGCGTGGCCCACAGCACATTGGCGGCAAATGATGCGCATCTCGGCGTGACGGGCGACCCCGACCCTGCCTTTGCACAAAGATGGGAAACCCTTTCCACCGATGCCCGCGCGGCGGCAACCGATGGCGATATGGTCGCCACGGCGGACGGCGTGTGGATTCAGTCGGGCACTGAGCAGGAAGACTTGTACCACTATTTACCGCAAAGCAATACATGGGAATCCATTCACAACGCAACTTACGGAAACAATGTTGCGCTGGCATCCACCCCCAACGGCGATTTGTGGTCGTTGCGCGCGGATGCATGGGGCGGTTTTGACGGCACGGTGGAAAGCGTGCTGTATATCAGCGACAATGAAATCTACGCCGGCGGCAATTTCCACACGGCGGGCGGCAACCCCATCGATTATATTGCGCGGTGGGACGGCTCGGCGTGGATTGCCCTCAACAGCGGTGCGGCGCATCCCGATAGCGCGGTACATGTCATCAAACGCCACAGCGATGGCAGTTTGCTCGTCGGGTCGGAATTGGCACTGCTGAAATACGATGGCAGTTGGTACAATTTGGGCAACACGGATGATGGCGGCGTGTATGCCATCGCCGAAGACACCTATCAAAATGACGGCGATATTTATGTCGGCGGGACATTTGGTTCAATTGGCGGTATTCCCACCCGCAGAATCGCCAAAATAGATGCCGGCGGCACATGGCATTATTTGGGCGGACAATTTAGAGCCGGATGTAATGGCATTGCCAATGGTACCGGTATTTATGATATGGCAATTTCCGGCAGCAGTATGATTGTTGCCGGACAATTTTGGTCATATTATGCCAGTGGTGGTTCTGGTTCGTGTGGTGTCGGCTCGCCGATGAATATTGCGGCAATTTATTTGTCCGGTAGCCATCAAGACGAATTCCATTATGCGGGTAATGACTGGGATCATCGTTTAGATGGCTATCATGACAGTATTTATCAAATAGAAGTCATCAATGGCGATGGCGATATTCTGCTGGCAGGCGATATTGACTGTGCTAATTATGATTACGGTAGTCCTCGCCATTGTGTCACCCCCGCCGATGAGATGCTCATTCTTGACCAATCCACCAGACGTTTTGAAGAACCCGCTTTCCTCAAAGCCCACGCCGATGACGGCGACAACGTGCGCGCTTTTGCCATTCACGGCGATTCCCTTTACATTGGCGGTAATTTCACCCAAGCGGGCGGCAGTACCGCCGCAAATCGCGTTGCGCGGTATGACAATTTCCCCAACGAAGGCGGCAGTTGGCATACAGTCGATACCGGAGTGGATGACGGCACGGTTTATGCGCTGGCGGAAAACGGAAATCGTCTTTTCGTCGGGGGTGATTTTACCCAAATTGACGGTGCGGGTGCGCAATCGTTCTCATATTATCATAATGGGACTTTCTCTCGCCAGCGACTCTATCGCTATGATAACGGCGGTTGGCATCAGCAGTGGGGCTTGCCCGCGCCACTAACGAAAAATGCGGCGATGGCGGCAACAGATGACAACACGCTTTACGTCTTGACGGGCGATAGCGCAACCTTCTATCGCTACACCATCGACACCCACACATGGGACATTCGCACCGATTTGCCCGTTGCGGCGGGCGCGGGCGCATCGCTGTTGTGGCACGCCGGCTATCTTTACGCGCCGGCGGGCGGCAATGGCAATCATTTCTATCGCTATAATCCCACCACCAATGGCTGGTCGGCTATGGCGGATGCCCCGTTTGCGGTCGGTGCGGGGTCACAACTTGCTGCCACTGACGGTGATTGGCTTTACGCGGCGGGGGGCGGCAACGGCACGCCTTTCGCGCGGTATCACGTGGCACATAATGAATGGGAAATGCTGTCCACGCACGACACACCCTCATCCGTGGCGGCGGGTGGCGGTTTGGGGGGCTACGGGCATGCGCTGTACGGCATCCCGGGCGATGACACGGCTGAATTGTGGAAATTCTCGTTTGTGGGGACTCAACCGACCAAAATTTGGCTGGACAATGTTGCCTTCGTCGCGCCGGAAAATGCCGCCACCTTCGAATGGATTTCGATGGACGGGGTTTCCGATTATGATTTAACGCGCCAACCGGATGACTTCGGTATTTTTGGCGCGGATAACGCTTGGATTGGCGGTTCCGGCACAACGTGGACACCTGCCCCCGTCACTGACCCGCCATTGGCGAACAGCCAAACCCAAACCCTCGCCGGTGTGGCAATGCCCGATACGGCCTATCACGATTATCATCACACCGATAGCGGATTCACGGCAGGGTATCATACTGCAAGTTTAACCGAAACCACCGTTAGCGCGGGCGAAAGCATTCAAACCGCTATCGACAGTGGCGCGCAACGGGTGCTGGTTGAACCGGGCATCTATCAGGAAAATATCGTTATTCCCGGTGGCGTTGAGCTTATCGGCGCGGGCGCAGATAACACCATTTTGCAGCCGCCCGCCGGTGCCGATTGGCTCATCAGCGCGGAAGGTGTGGTGCACAGCAGTATCAGCGGCATCGCACTGGATGGCACCGGGCAAAACGTGGTCGGCATTCGCGCCGACGACAATGCCGAATACCTTTTGGGGCAACGCTTGCTCATTAAAAATACCGGTACCGCCATCGCCGCCGCAGATTCGCGCACCGATTTGGAATTGGTTAATCTGAATATCGTCAAAAATACGGCGGGGATTGCCGCCACAAATTGCGCACCCATCGACACGCGCAACACTATTTTCGCGTTCAACACGGGTACGGCATTGAGTTACGAAACCTGCGCCAAGCCGCAATCGCATCAATATAACCTCTATTGGGAGAACGGCACCGATATTTCGCCTGCCGAACCGGGTGCGGCGGAACTGTTCCTCAACCCACTTTTCCGCAATGTCGCCGCCGATGATTTCCGCACCGAAGATGATTCGCCGGTGGTGGACGCGGGCAATCCGCTTGACCCCGCGCCCCCCGGCACCGGTCAGCGGGTGGACATCGGCTATTTGGAACAGGGCCGCGCCGCGCTTTATGTCGATGATGATTATTGCCAAACCTGTCTTAACGATGGTTTGTCTTGGGGCGTGGATGCCTTTGATGACATTCAACCCGCATTGGATAAAGCCGCCGAAAACCTGCAATTTTACGCTGACCCTGCCGCCGCCAATTACACTATCGGCGTGGCGGCGGGCAACTATGGCGCGGCGGATATGCCGAGTTACGTGCGGCTCATCGGCACGGATGCGGCAGATGTGCATATTACCGGCACCGATTTCGGTGTACGGTTTGCCGGGGCAACTCACGCCGAAGTGCAAAACGCCACCATCGGATGCACGGCGTGTACCACCGGCGGCATCATCTCGGCGACAAATACATCAAACGCCATCACCGTCACCCGCAATATCATCTATAAAGATGGGTGCGACACCAATAGCGTGGTTTTTGATGCGCGTTCCAGTGGCAATGTAACCTTCAATACGCTCATCGCAAATGTCAGCGGTTGCAGTGACACCCATCACAGTGATGGCGTTGTCGCGCGCGATGTGGGCACATGGGTTAACGTAACCAACAACATTTTCAACCCGTCATCAATATATGGGTTTTATTACGCGCTGCACACCTCAAATAATGGCTCTATTCTTGAAGACTATAATAATTTTAGCGGAACGATATGGCATGAGTACCAATTTTACGACGACGATGGTAATCCCAAAATACAAAATATTGCGGACAATGACATTATCGATCCTCAAGGCACCCACACTTTTGTGGACTTTGATAACCAGGATTACCGTCTGAACCAGGTTTCGCCCGCCATTGATGCCGCCGACCCCACCGCGCCCGTGCCGCCCGGCGGCGGACGCATCGCCGATATGGGCTATTGGGAATACCGCGAACCGCTGGCGGCGCAAGCTACCATTCTGCTGGGACGCTTTGACCGTTCCACTGCGCTGGGAAATTCCGGGGTGCAATCGGTGGAATTTGGCATGAAAAGTGTATCGGATGCGGAAACCCCTGTCACCGACACCCTGCCCAGCACGTGGCAAAATGTGGCCCTGGATTCGGTGGGCGAAACGCAATCGTACTGGGATTACAGCATCACCCCCGCCACCGAAGGTTATTATCGCCTTTACAGCCGCGCCACCGATGATGTGGGCAATGCCGAAACAGACAACAGTACATGGTATACCGGCGCATTCATTGCCGATGGTACACCGCCCGTCATTACCCTGACCACCCCCGCCGACGGGGCAAGCGTGACCTCGCCGCTGGAATTGCGCGCTGAAGTGAGCGATTTCAACGCCGGGCTATTCACGGTGGATGATTTTTATTTCGATGTGGATGGCGAGCGGCATGCGGCAGATTGGGCACTTGAAGCGTGGGACGAAGCTGACGGGCAGCCGCGCGTCTTCCGCACGTGGCTAACGATGACCACCGGTATCCACAGTGTTTTCGCCGCCGCGAACGATTTTGCGGGCAACAATGCGCAAACCTCACCTGTCAATCTCACTGTGACTGCCCAAGCCCCCCTCGACATTCTCGCGCCCACACTGGTCATCACTGCCCCCACCGATTTAGTGAGCCGACATACCATCACCTTTGCGGGAACCGTCAACGATACCATCAGTGGTGTGAATGGCGTGGAAATCAGTCTCGACAATGGCATTACCTGGGCAGTAGCCAAACGCACCGGCGAAAATTGGCAATATGTCTGGGAAGCGGCGGGCGAGCAAGATTACGTCAGCTATCCTACCCTCATCCGCGCCACCGACCGCGCCGGAAACGTCACCACTGCGCCGCTCACCGTCGCCATCGACAACGTGGCGCCGCGCGTGCCGCCGGTGGATTTCAGCGACCCGCCCGGCACGCATTACGACACGATTGCCGATTTGCACATCGAATGGGGCAAGCCGCTGGACGGCAGCGGGCAAGCCGGGGTACTGCTGGCGGTTGACCAAATCAGCGATACCGTGCCCATCACCCCAACTATCGGCTATTCCATCACCGTTCCCCTTGACCATGCAGGTGATTGGTATGTTCATATTGCCGGAAAAGACCAGATGGGCAATCAGTTTACCCGTCATTTTGGCCCATGGCACGTGGGCAGTATGGCAGATATTTTCACCAATTTCGCTGACCGCCGTCAAACCATTATCACCGACGGGAAGATTGATGAAGATAACAAAGAATGGCTGCAAACGGAATATCTGGATGATTTTGAGCGGCTTGAACGTGACCGAGCCTCGCAACATTATCACGAAACAAATGACCCCCAACAACTTTTCACCGCATTTGCCGGTGACGCACTCTATTTTGGGTGGCGTGGCGCATGGTGGGCATTGGACGGCACGCTGTGGGCATTTTTCAAAACGAATGCCTTCATCGGCGATGCCAACCCACCGATGGTTTCGCAGGTTGCGCCCCTGCCTTTTGCCGCCAACGCCGCCATCGAAATTAGCAGTCCCGTCACCGGCACGCTCTGGACTTTCGATGGCACAAGTTGGCACAGCGACCCCGGCGGCTTCGACTTTTCGCAGGGCGACAGTGGCGACACCGAAGCCCGCATCCCCATCAATTTGGCATACGCAAACCAAATGCAGATGATTGCTTTTGCCACCGACCCCGACACCGATGAGCCGTGGGCAGTCTTCCCCTCTGCCAACGGGCTGAATTCGGTATGGACGGAAGCCTTCTCGTGGACGAATGTTATTTCCGCTACACCGCAACTGCGTGGGGTGTCTATGCCCATCGAACCCATCGAAACACCGGTGGGGGTGTTCGGCGCGGGGGATGTGCTGACCAATGTTTTACGGCTCACCAATTTTGAAAGTTTCACCGTGCCGAATGTGTCGCTGGTGCTGTCGAGTACCGGCGTGTTGCAAAACCAAAGCGTTTCCGGTGCGAGTTGCACCGACTGCCCGACCGGCGCATCGGTGTGGACATTGGGCATTGACCAATTGCCGCCCCACACATCGCGAATCGTCACCCTTACCCAGCAGCTTGCTGCCGATTTGGGAACGTTGGCGGTGGCGACCACGACGGTTTCCATCCGGTTGAATAAAACGCAATTGCCTATCGGTAATTTGCAATTAGTGCCGCAATTTGCCGTGCCGTTCACTATTCCGCTGATCGTTGACACCCAAGCGCCGCAAATTACCGCACTCCCGCCGAACGGCTCGCTGGTTGTACCCGGCACACAAACCATCTTCGGCGCGGCAAACGATGGCAGTGGGGGTGGCATCGCCCGCATTGAATACCGGCTGGGTGATACCGACCCGTGGCAATTTGCCAACGGTACAAAATTTTGGACGGGGAATATCGACGTGCCGACCGACGTACCGACCGTAACTTTGCAAACGCGCGCGAGAGATATTTATGACAACATCGGCTTGCAATCGGTGTGGTTGCGGGTAGACGGCACCCCTCCCACCGTGACCCTCACATTGCCCGCCGAACCGATTTCCGGCACCACACAAGTCATCACCGGCACCGCCTTTGATACGCTGGGGCAAGTGGATGACGTCAGTTTGCAATTTAGCGATGATGGCACAGATTGGCAATCGGCGCATTTGGCGATGCCGGGCGCACTGGGATTCCAATTGTGGAATACCGAATGGACGCTCCCCGCCGCTGATTGCGAAGCCATCCCCGTGCGAGCGCAAGCTACCGACAGCGTGGGCAATCAATCTTCGCCCACCGCATGGCAGACCGTCACTGTGGACAACATCGCGCCGCAATTGAGCGTCAGCGGCACACACGCTGTGCCCGTCACCGACACCGAGCAGATTGTGCTGGCGGGTAATGTCACCGATGGCTGTGGCGTTTCGGCGGTGACGGCTGAAATTTTGCCGCCGACGGGCACGGTTTTCACACGCACGGCAACTATCGCCAGCGAAAGTTGGCAGTTGCGCGCCGTGTTCGATATCACCGGAACCTACGCCATCACGCTAACCGCCCGCGACACGCTCGGCAATCGTTCGCAAATCGTCACAACGGTCACCGCGGGAGATTTCTCGCTGTATTTGCCAATTATCTTCAAAAACTATTCGTCACAAGCGGTCAATCACGCCCCCGTCGCCATAAGCGATACTGCCACCACGCTAGAAGATGCGCCCGTGTCGATTGATGTGCTGGCAAATGACAGCGACCCCGATAGCGACACATTGACCATCAGCCGTGTGGGAACGCCGACGCACGGCACGACGAGCAGCGGGGCGACCATTATTTACACGCCTGCGCACACCTTCACCGGCACGGATGTTTTCACCTACGCCGCGAGTGACGGTTTATTGACCGATACCGCCACTGTTTCGGTAACAGTCAACACTGCCTTACAACTCTATTTGCCCTTGATAATGAAATAGTGTTGTTTTTTGCCGATACACCTAAACTCAAAAGATTCAGAACTTACGGTATTTTCACCCTTCGATACGCCTGAACGGGCTACTTAGGGTGGAAATACCGTAAATACATCCTGAGCCATATCAATCTGAAACCTTGAACCGGGACCTATCCCTTCTCCGCCAAATAGACCAACCACTCATCCGCATCATACAGCGGCAAACCTCCCCACGCGGGGATGACCTCCACCGCCGAAAAACCCGCATCGCGCATCATTGCCGCCATTTCATCCGGTGGATACACCTGGTCGCACAACTGAATTTCGTCCATTTCCCCCGTTTCCAAATGGACAATTTGGTATCGTTCAACGGAAAGATTTTCGTCCGGCAGCCAAAAGCGTTCCCCCAAATGCAGAAAGGGGGTATCGCCCCACAAACCCGTTTCATCGGTGAACCACCACGTGTTGTCGGTTTTGTCCACCCGGCCGGGGTTGAGCAATTCTACCGCCAGCCGTGCGCCGGGTTTCAGTGATGCGGCAATCTGCGCCAGCACCGATTGCGCCTCGGCGCGGGTCATCACCGCGAGTTGCCCATACAGCAAAATCGCCCCGTCAAACCCACCGCCGACGCCGTGCATCCGGCGCACATCCTGCCGCAGAAACTCACATCGCGCCGAAACTCCTTCCGCACGTGCCAAATCGCGGGCATAGTCAATCGCCGCCGGCCCAAAATCCACCCCGACCACGGCACACCCGCGCCGCGCGAATTCCACCGCATACAACCCCGGCCCGCAGGTTACATCGAACAGCCGTGCCCCCGCCGAAAGCCGCAGTCTTTCCCACAACCAGTCGATTTGCGCCGCACGTTCTCTTTCCACCCGCGATGCCGCCCCGTGCGATTCGTCCAGATGTTCGCGCAACATTCGCTCGGAAAAAGCAGGGTCATTCCACGGCAAATTGCCGCCGGTTGCCCACGGGGTGGGTTTGGCGGGGCGATTGTAAATTTTCCACAGCGTTTGAAAAAGGGTGTTTGAGGGGCTCATTGTATCTCACTTTCGGTTTATCATACAGAACAGACCACAGATTACACAGATACAGCAGATTTCCACCGATTTCCAAATCATCTGTGGGTTCTGCGGAAATCGATTCAATCCGTGCCATCTGCATTCTATTATCCATCAACGGCGATGTTTGCCAAAACCATCTCCCGCCGATAAAATGCCGCTATGATTAATTTTACCGCGCACCGAAACAAAATCGCCGCCGCATTTGATACCGCCACCGAACGCTGGCAAAACCGACAGCCCCCCGCCAATGCCGCAACGATGGCGCGCATCCGCGCGGGTGAGCTGCGCCCGGAAGACCCGCGCCGCACGTGGGCAGCGGTAGCGAAGTTGGCGGCATTTCAGCCGGATGAACCCCATTTGGACATCGGTTGTGGCGCAGCACTGCTCACCATTCCACAGTTGCGTGCCGCCCGCACCGCGTATTTCGGGGTGGATGTGAGCGCGCGCACGCTGGCAGTGACAGCACAGCGCGGCGCAGGTTTGTTTCGTGGGTTGTGCGCGGCAGATGGGGCGCGCAGCCCTTTTGCTGACGGCGCATTTTCGCTGGTCACGGCGGTGGGCGTGAGCGAATTTTTGCCCGCCGAATATCTGTTATCGGTTTTAAAAGAGGTGAAACGGGTGCTGGCGCCGGGTGGTCGGCTGGTGATGGATTTTTTGGATGGAACCACCACCGGCGCAGAACATTCGCGGCAACTGGAAGCCGCGCGCGGGCTGGAAGTGTTCATCCACAGTTACGCCGATGTGGATGCGCTGGCAACATCGGCGGGGCTGTTGGTTGCTCGCAGCGTCACCAGCGAACGGCGAACAGTGCATCGAATGGTGCGGGGGGCTTAGCCGCCCATCCGAACCGGCAGCCGCCGCGCGCCCCACGTGCCCGGTTCGGCATCGAAAACGCCGGGCAACGCCGTGCCACAGCGATTGCATCGTCCGTCCGGCGTGAGATTCCACGCGGTCAACCGGTACCAATCCCGTCCAATGAGTTTTTGCCCGCACCAATGACAGTAAGTGCTGCCGCCAGCCTCATCATACACATTCCCGGTGTACACATACCGCAACCCGTTTTCCATTGCAATGTGCCGTGCCCGCGACAGCGTTTCGGGCGGTGTGGGCGGGTGGTCGCGCATCTTAAAATCGGGATGGAATGCCGAAAAATGCAGCGGCACATCCACGCCAAGTTCAGCCGCAATCCAGCGGGTCATCGCGTCAATCTCTTCCGCCGAATCATTTTCGCCGGGGATGAGCAGGGTGGTAATTTCCAGCCACGTTTGGGTGTGATGACGCACATATTTCAGTGTATCCAGCACCGGCTGTAATTCGCCGCCGCAAATTTGCCGGTAAAACCGCTCGGTGAACGCTTTCAAATCAACGTTGGCGGCATCCATATGGGCGAAAAACTCCGCGCGCGGTTCGGGGCAAATTTCACCGGCTGTGACGGCTACCGTTTTCAACCCCCGGGCGTGGCAGGCTTTCGCCGTATCCACCGCATATTCCAAAAAGATAACCGGGTCGTTATAGGTGAAAGCCACACTGCGACACCCCAACTCGGCGGCGGTACGGGCAATTTCATCCGGCGAAGCCGCATCTGCCAGCGTGTCGAATTGCCGCGATTTGCTGATATCCCAATTTTGGCAAAATTTACAGCCCAAATTGCATCCCGCCGTGCCGAAAGAAAAAACCGGTGTGCCGGGCAAAAAGTGGTTCAGCGGTTTTTTCTCGATGGGGTCCACACAAAAACCGCTTGAACGCCCATAGGTGGTCAACACCATTTCATCCCCACGGCGAGCGCGCACAAAACAAAACCCGCGTTGCCCATCGTGCAACTTGCAATAGCGCGGACACAAATCACACTGAATGCGCCCGTCGTCCAGTCGATGCCAGTATCGAGCCGGTGCGCCCGTCGGCGCACGTTCCGTTTCACGTTTCAATCCAAACATTCCCATTTTTTACCATCCTCTGGTATAATTATAGCGTGAGAATTGTTGTTTGTCATCTGCAATTGAACTAAAATTCGGGATGTAAAAGTATGGCTGCCATAAGAGAACCTGCTGTTGCCGGCACATTTTATCCGGCACATCCGAATGCTCTGCGGAAAATGGTGCAGGGTCTGTTGGATATTGCCAAAACCGAACCGACCACCATCCCCAAAGCAATGATTGTGCCGCACGCCGGGTACATCTACTCCGGCGAAATTGCCGCAACCGGCTACCGCTGGCTACGCGATACCGATGCACGCAACGTGATTTCGCGGGTGGTGCTGGTGGGTCCCGCCCATTATGTGCCGGTGCGCGGGCTGGCGGTGGATACAGCCGCCGAATTTGCCACGCCTTTGGGGCGTGTGCCGGTGGATATAGCAATGGTGGAACACTTGCTGGCACTGCCGCAAGTGGTAGCACTGCCGGCGGCGCACGTCCGCGAGCACAGCCTGGAGGTACAGCTGCCATTTCTGCAAACGGTACTCGGCGAGTTTTTGCTGGTGCCGCTGGCGGTGGGTCAAACCGATGCGGCTGAAGTGGCGGAAGTACTCTCGGCGGCGTGGGGCGGACGCGAAACGCTGATAGTCATCAGCAGCGATTTGAGCCACTTTCTCGATTACGATTCGGCGCGGCAGATTGACCGAATGACCGCCACTGCCATCGAAACGCTGCAACCGGATGCCATCGCCCCCGAACAAGCCTGCGGGCGGGTCGGCATTCAAGGCTTGCTGCGGCTGGCTCGGCGGCATAATTTGCGCGTCAAACGGGTAGATTTGCGCAATTCCGGCGATACCGCCGGTTCCAAAGACCGCGTGGTCGGTTATGGCGCGTGGGTGTTCATTAGCAATGAATAATGAATAATGAATAATTTTCTGGAGTCTGGCGATTTTAAAAACGCACAAAAAACTTAAAAGCGAACGCAGATTTTCGCAGGCTTTGCACGCAGATTCTTAATGTTGTCAAAGATTATCTGAGAAAATCTGCGCGAATCTGCGTCCAAAGTAAAATTCGCCAGAGTCCAATAATTTTAAAAACGTGAAACGCGAGGCATAAATTTCGCAACCCTGCAACTTTGAACGTTAAACTTGAAACATTGAACTTGAAACTTGAAACCCTATGAACATTGTTGATGTGCGGGCGCAAATGCCCAATTATGATGAATACAAAGACTGGCAACGCGATGGCGAAATTTTAGGCATTGCCGTTCACCATTCTGCCACGGCGAACCGCCAAACCGGCGCGCCCACCGGCGACGCATTTTCCTTTTTCGACTATCACGTCAACGGGCGTGGCTGGACGCACGGCGGCTACAATTATGTCATCACCGGAGACGGCACGGTGCAATACGCGCTGGACGAAAAAATTGCCGCTTACCACGCCGGGTTCAAAGACCCCGATGACGAGCTGGGGTTGGAACGCGGTCAATATTGGAACAACCACTATCTCGCCATCTGTTTGGCGGGCTGGTTCAACACCGACCGCAGTTACCGCGATGCCGACGGGAACATCCACCCCATCCCCAATAATTTCACCCGCCCCACCCCAGAACAATGGGATTCACTGCTGCAACTTGCCACCCAACTAATGCAAAAATATCAAATCCCGGTGGAGAATATCCGCATTCACCGAGAGTTAACCGGCAACCATACCCAATGCCCCGGCTTGAACTTTGACCCGGAGCACCTGCGCCGCCAACTCGCCGAAACCGTGCCGCCCCCACCGCCGACCATCCCCCCGCCCAAACCCGGCGAACACGTTATTTTGCTGGCAGACACCGGCGACACTTTTTCCGCCGCGTTGCAATATGTGTGGAAATTCCGCCCGGATGTCAGTTTCGCGCCGGAAACCGTTGCCAACCGCTGGCAGTACATCACTGCCGTGGGGAATATCGGTGCGGATTGGCTGGCTGAATATCGTCGCCAAGGTGCGCTGGTGGTTGACCACATTGACGGTTCACCCGTGGCAATCAAAGAAAAACTCGGCGAGATGGCCGCCCAAAACCGGCGATTTTTAACAGATGGCATCCCCCCGCCAGAGCCGCCGCCCGAACCGCCGGTCACCCGCTATACCGTTCAACCCGGCGATTCACTGTCAAAAATTGCACGTCAATTTTATGGCAATGCCGCCCTGTGGACACTCATTTTCGACGCCAACCGCGATATTCTTTCCGACCCGCGTCTTTTGCGCCCGGGGCAAGTACTGGTTATCCCACCGATTGAATGAACAAACGCTAGTTATTCACAAAGGACAATTGACAAAAACCGATGACAAAATACGAATACACCGCCAATTTTCATCAACACACTGTTTATTCCGATGGCGCGGGCACGCACAGCGAAGTTATCCGCGCCGGACAAGAAGCCGGATTGCACGTGATGGTCTTCACCGACCACAATGTTTTCGTCCCCGGCAAAGAAGGGTGGCACGGAAATTTGCTGGCATTGATGGGCATCGAGGTCAACGATACCACCCAACACCCCGAACACAGCCATTTTTTGGCGCTGGGCGTTGACCGCGATTTGAATGAATATGCATCCAATCCGCAAGCGCTCATCGATAAAGTGAACCAACTCGGCGGTGCAGGCTTCATCGCCCACCCGTTTGAACGCGCCGCACCACGTTTCGGCGAAGGTGAAATTCCGTGGAAACACTGGCAGGTACAGGGTTACACCGGATTGGAAATTTGGAATTATATGTCCGAATTCAAATCGTTTTTAACCGGCAAACCCCGTGCCGCATACGCTGCTTTCTTCCCCGACCGCTTCATCACCGCGCCATTCCCCGAAACATTGGCAAAATGGGATGAACTGACACGCGCCGGGCAGAAAATCGTTGCCATCGGCGTGGCAGATGCCCACGCTCAAACATACAGTATGGGCCCCATCACCCGAAAGGTCTTTCCGTACCGCTACCTTTTCAGCGCGGTGCGAACCCATCTGCTGTCGGACGAACCGCTTTCGCGCGATGTGCCGACCGCGAAAAAGCAGGTGCTGGATACCCTGAAAGCAGGGCACTGTTTTGTGGCATACGACCTCATTGGCGATACAACCGGGTTCTCTTTCACCGCGCAAAACGCCGATGATCAGATGATTTTCAGCGATGCCGCAACCAATATCGCCATACAGGGCGACGAAATCTCGCTGGGAAAATTGAGTATGCTCACGCTGAATGTTTCTGTGCCTGCCCGTGCCGAAATCAGGCTGCTAAAGAACGGCGAAATTGTCGCCACCGAGCGCGGGCAATCGCTGCAATTTATGGTCTCTGACCCCGGTGTTTATCGGGTGGAATGCTATAAAGTCCACAAAACAAAATGGCGCGGTTGGATATTCAGCAACCCCATTTACGTGCGGGCGGGGGCGTAAAGCCATCTTACCCCCGACGGTTTGCCGATTATGGCACAATTGGTTATACTTTTGCGTCTGAAAAACGAACGATTTATGTTGAGCGGGAATGTCACCCCGGCTTAACGTGACGAGATTTTTGAAGGAGAAACACAATGGCATTTGAACTTAAAGCAGAATTACGCAGCGTTACCGGGAAAAAAGTAAAAACTCTGCGCCGCGCCGGTCTAACCCCCGCTGAAGTTTACGGGCAAGGAATGGAAAATCTTTCCATCCAAGCCGATAGTAAAACTTTGCGCCGCGTTTTATCCGAAGCCGGGAACACCAATCTCATCGGCATAAAACTGGGGCGCAAAAAAGCCGTCAACACCCTTGCCCGCGATATTCAATACGACCCCATCAGCCAAGACATTCTGCACGTCGATTTTTACGCGGTCAATATGGCAGAAACCGTCGTTGTTTCTGTGCCCATCCACGTTATCGGCGAAGCACCCGCAGAAGCAGAAGGCGGCGTTGTTGTAACGGGTATCAACGAGTTGGAAATTGAAGCGTTGCCCGGCAACCTGCCCGAAACCATCGAAGTGGACATCAGCAAGTTGGAAAACTTTGGCGATGCCATTCACGTGGAAGACCTCGATTTGCCGGACAATATCACGGTTCTCTCCAGCCCCGATTCGCTGCTGGTCAGTGTTCAAGCACCGCGTGCCGCCATCCAAGAAGAAGTCGAGGTGGAAGCTGCCGAAACAGAAGGCTTGGAAAGCGAAGTCGAAACAGAAGCCGAAGAAGAAGAATAATCGCACGCACCACTTCACAAACGAAATCCCCAACGGGAGCGATTTTAATCGGATCGCTCCCGTTTTATTTTCCACAGCAGTATCGCCAGCCCCGTCGCCAGCACCAGCGATACCGCCAACCCGCCTTCTGCACCGAAAGCACCGCCGGTTAGCCAATCGGGACCCGTTTCTGACAGCGACAGCCAACTACCGCCAATGGGCAACATACCACTCACCGGAATACCGAACACATTTCCCTGCATCCAATTCCACGCGGCGTGCATACCCGCCACACCCCAAATAGAGCCGTCGCGCAGAGCGTATAGCCCGGCAAATGCAGCGAAAAGCACCAAATTTAACATCGCCAGCCCGTTCAAATGGGGATTCAGGCTGTGCGCTGCCGCAAACATCACTGCCGATACCGATACGCCCACCGGCACACCATACCGTGCCGATAGCACCGGCAACAACCATCCCCGAAACAGCAACTCTTCCGCTGCACCCTGCACCAGCCATCCCCCCAGCACCACCAGCGAGCCAACAATTGCCAGCGGCACATCGGTTAACCGGTAAAACCCCATCGCCCAGGGGACACCTGCTGCTACGGCGAACATCGCCACACCAACCAAAAAGCCGAGTCCATACTTGGCCGCATTTCCTTGCCCTGAAAAACCAAGCGTGCGGAACGGACGTTTTTCCGTCAGCCGCACCCACAGCCACAGCAAAAAATACACTCCCGCAAATGAAGTGATGAGCCATACTGCCTGCTCTACCGCCGATTGCGGATACACTTGCGCTTGTATCTCGGCGGGCGGTGTTGACGGTAGATTTTTCAATCCGATATGCCGTGCCAAATTGAAAAATGCGCCGATACTCCCCCCCAATGAACTCAGCAGCAGTATCAACGCCGCCAACGGCAATGCCAACCACCACGGCGGCACCCGTTTCCCGACACGAACATCAGCGATCAATTGTGAATCCGGCATCGTTTTTTCCTCCGATTCTGTCAAACAGTATTATCTATAGTCCGGCAAAACAGGCAAAAAGTCTTTTTGACACACACAAATGCTTATGTTATAATGCGGCTGTTCATTCAAACTATTTATACATCCTATAAAATTAACTTAGAGACGATTTAATTGCTTGATACCCTGAAATGCCTTTAGGAATGTCTGCGTGATGATTTGGCATCGTTTTCTTCACTTAAATTTCCACCCGTAATCATTTATTACGGGCTTTTCTGTTTGGGTTTTCTTTGCGTTGGTTGCCAGACAACGCGAGATCTATTTTATCGGTTTCTGTAACATTATGGGAGGACAAAGATGTCAAACAAAAAACCAGATGTAACCCAGCAAGGAAGTGTTGAGTATGAACACGTAGATGAAACCTATCTTGAAGAGCGCTCGCTCAAAAAGAAAGCCGGCTGGGTGTTGCTGTGGGGGCTCGGTGTGGGAGCCGTTATCTCCGGCGACTACTTCGGCTGGAACTTCGGGTTGGACGCCGGCGGCTTTTGGGGTCTGACCATTGCCACCGTTTTTATGGCAATTATGTATTTATTTATGATGTATAGTTTGGCAGAACTTTCTACCATTCTGCCGCACGCGGGGGGGCCCTATTCCTTTGCCCGCACAGCGATGGGTCCGTGGGGCGGATACATCACCGGATTAGCGGTGGTCATCGAATATGTTGTTACCCCTGCGGTGATTGTGGTTGGCATTGGCGGCTACTTGCACGAAATTTGGCCCGTTGTGCCGCTATGGGCGTGGTGGCTAATTGCCTACGCCGTTTTTGTTGCCATCAACGTTTACGGGGTAGAACTTACGCTGAAAGTCTCGCTGGTGGTGACCATTATCGCCACATTGATTCTCATTATCTATTATGTGGCGGCAATCTTCAGTGGACACTGGGCGTGGGCGAATTTGTTCACGGTGCCCGCCACATCCGGCAATTCTGCCACATGGCTTCCCAAAGGATGGTACGGCGTTTTCGGCGCAATACCGTTCGCCATTTGGTTCTATCTGGCAATTGAAGAACTTCCACTGGCGGCAGAAGAGACCGAAGACGTGAACCGCGATATGCCCAAAGCGATGATTTCGGCAATTGTAGCCCTGTTGATTATGTCGGTGTTCACGTTGATCCTTAACTCCGGCATTGATTTTTGCAACGCCGACGGCGCGTGCGGTGCGGCAGCAATCGGCGTTTCCGGCGCACCGCTGGCAGATGGTTTTGTTGCCATCTTTGGCAGTGGCCAAGCAATGACCATCATTTTAATTCTGATTGGGCTAACCGGCTTGATTGCCAGTTTCCACTCCATCATTTACGCCTACGGACGGCAAATCTTCGCGCTGTCTCGTGCCGGATATTTCCCCCGCTTCTGGTCAATCACCCATAAAACCCGCCACACCCCGCACGTGGCGCTCATTGGCGGCGCGATTATCGGGTATTTGGCGGCACTTCTCATTGACCAGTTCTCCGATACCGTCGGCGCAGTGCTGCTGAATATGGCAGTTTTCGGCGCAGCAATTTCGTATGTGATGATGATGCTGAGCTATATCATCATCAAGAAGAAGAATATCGAGCGTCCATATGTCAGCCCCGGGGGCAATTTCTTCGCGTGGGTCACATTAATTTTGGCGCTGATTTCCATCTTTGCCGCGTTTGCCATTCCCGACTACCGACCGGGCGTCATCGGCGTCGCCATTTTCTATGCGCTGGGATTGATTTACTTTGGTGTGTATGCCCGCCATCACTTGGTTGCCGAAGCGCCGGAAGAAGAATTCGCGCTCATCGAATTGGCTGAAGAGGAACTGGCATAAACTTGAAAAGATAGCCCAACAGTGCTATGATGAAAGGCACAAACAAATGCTCATTGCACGTGTAATCGGGCTGGTGGTTTCTACAATGAAGTACCACACCCTCACCGGCAGAAAACTGCTGATTGTGCAGGAAACCGATGTTTCCGGCAAGCCGGTCGGCACGCCGATTGTCGCCGTGGACACGGTAGATGCCGGTGAAGGGGATGTGGTGTTGGTAGCGCAGGGGTCTGCCGCGCGACAAACAGAAGAAACGCGCGATGCACCGGTGGACAACGTCATCATGGCCATTGTTGACACCTTGCAAACCGATGGCGCCGTCAGCTTTCGCAAAGGAATATAATCGAGGCAGCACATTATGGCACAAGATACCCGCAGCATTCTCAGTGTTGGTATTGATGTCGGCACATCCACCACCCAAATTGTGTTTTCACAATTAACTCTGGCAGGTGGTGTGGTGGGCGGCACAACACCACTCAGCCGCGCCCCCACCGGGCAGTTGCGGCTCAGCGGGATTATGGACAAAAAAGTACTATACCGCAGCGATGTGCACTTCACCCCGCTGCTGGGCCCCGAGGAAATTGATGCGGCCGCATTAAAAGAAATTCTGCGACAAGAATACGACCGTGCCGGCATATCCCCCGAAACAGTCGAAACCGGCGCGGTTATCATCACCGGCGAAACCGCCAAAAAGAAAAACGCCGACACGATTTTGGATGCAATTTCAACATTGGCAGGTGATTTTGTGGTAACCGTTGCCGGGCCTCATCTCGAGTCGATGATTTCCGGGCGTGGGTCGGGTGCGGCAACCTATTCCATCGAACATTATACTACCGTTACCAACATCGATATCGGCGGCGGCTCGGCAAATAGTGTGGTTTTTCGACAGGGGAAGATGCTGGCAGCCGCCGCGATGAATTACGGCGGACGCATTTTGCAACTGAACCCGGCAACGGGCGAAATTACCCATATCGCCGACCCCGCCCAAGCCATTCTCGACCACCTGCACCTGCCGCTGAAACTCGGTGATAAACCATCACTGGCACAATTGCGTGCCTTTACCGATTGTATGGCAGACTTAACCGTTCGTTTGATGGACGGCACGATGGACGAATTGGCGGCAAAATTGATGCTCACCGAGCCAAGCCGAGTTCCAGCCAAAGGAACCGTACTTTTCTTTTCCGGAGGCATCGGCTACTACTTCTACCATCCACTGACGCTTAACACTGTGGCAGATGTGACCATTCACGGCGATGTGGGGCCACTGTTGGCAGAATCGCTGCGAATGCACCCAACCATTCGCACATATACCATCAAAGAACCTACCGAAACAATGCGCGCTACCGTACTGGGCGCAAGTTCGCAAACCGTTACCCTCAGCGGCAGTACCATTTGGGCGGAACAAGATTTATTGCCCATCCGAAATGTGCCCGTGGTGCACCTTCACTGGGAAAATGACCAGCCCCCCACCCGCGCCGCCGTTGTCGAAGCCGCACGTTACGCGATGACACGCTGGGACATCTCGCCCCAAACTGACCGATTCGCCGTGGCGCTGGAAATTCAGTGGGAATTGGATTACCCGCTGCTCACCGAGTTAAGCCACGGCTTGGCAGACTTCGCCGAAAAACATCTGCCCGCCCGGCAACCGCTCATCATCATTACCGACCACGATTATGCGCGCGCGCTGGGGCAAACCGTTAAAAGTTTCATTCCCAAACACCCGTTGCTGGTCATTGACCAAGTCGGGCTGCAAGAAGGGGATTATATTGACATCGGGCGTCCGATGCTGGACGGCCGTGTCGTGCCACTCAGCGTTAAAACGCTGGTATTTTATCATTGAAGGAGCAGGGGGCAAGAAACAGGAGGCAGGGATGCAACACCTTGCTTCGTCGCCTTACTCCATACGCCTTCCATTTAGGAGTTGCTTATGCTGTTACGAACCAAATTATTTGGCAAAACGTATGAATTTCGTGACATCCGCGAGCTAATGGGCAAAGCCAACGAGCCGAAATCGGGCGATGAGTTGGCCGGTGTTGCCGCCGAATCAGTCTCGGAGCGGGTAGCTGCGAAATATGTGCTGGCGGAAGTGCCACTGGAAATTTTGCGGCAAAATCCGGCAGTACCATACGATGAAGACGAAGTGACCCGCGTCATTGATGATGCGATAAACGAAACCATCTACAATGAAATCAAGCACTGGACAGTGGGCGATTTTCGGGAATGGTTATTGGCAGATACCACCACACCCGAACAGATTCGGCGGGTAAGCAACGCCCTCACCGGTGAAATGGTTGCCGCCGTTACCAAACTGATGTCCAACCTCGACCTGATTTACGGCGCACAAAAAATCCACGTCACTTCACACTGCGTCAACACCGCCGGTATGCCCGGTACGCTCGCCAGTCGGTTGCAACCCAATCACCCCACCGATAGCCCGGAAGGCATTCGCGCTGAAATTTACGAAGGACTGTCATATGGTTCCGGCGATGCGGTCATCGGCATCAACCCGGTGGATGACAGTCTTGGCAGCACGATGCGCCTGCTGGATATGACCTACGATATCATTCAAGACTGGGACATACCCACCCAAAACTGCGTGCTGGCGCACGTGACCACCCAAATGCAAGCGATGAAAGAAGGCGCCCCGGTGGGTTTGGTCTTTCAAAGCCTTGCCGGCACTCAAAAAGCCAACGAAAGTTTCGGCATTGATGTAGGAATGATGGATGAAGCCTACGAACTGGCGAAAAAATACTGCTGGCCACAAGGCCCCAACTTTATGTATTTCGAAACCGGACAAGGCTCGGCGCTGTCTGCCAATGCTCACAACGGCTGGGACCAACTGACGCTGGAAGCACGCATTTACGGCTTTGCCAAACGGTATCATCCGTATCAAGTTAATACCGTGGTTGGCTTCATCGGGCCGGAATATCTGTATGATGCCGTGCAAATTTCGCGTGCCGGGCTGGAAGATCATTTTATGGGCAAACTCACCGGCATCCCAATGGGTGTTGATGCCTGCTACACCAATCACGCCCGCGCCACCCAAAACGATATTGAAAGTTTGGCAGTGCAACTCACTGCAGCGGGATGCAATTACTTTATGGGCGTGCCAATGGGCGACGACGTGATGCTGGCATATCAATGCACCAGTTATCACGATGCCCCCTCGCTGCGGCAAACCCTGGGCTTGCGCCCCCTGCCCGAATTTGAAGCGTGGATGGAAGCAATGGGATTGATGAAAAACGGGGTTCTCACCGAAAAAGCCGGTGACACAACCATCTTCCTGAAATAGTGAAGGGATACGACTTATGCAAGAAGCAGATATTCAAGCAATTGTAGAAGCGGTACTCGCCGAAATAAACCGGCAACAAAGCGGCGGCTCACCTGCTCCCACAGCGACCACCACTACACCCCCGTCCGGCAACGGCGATTTGGTGATTGACTTGCCCGACCCCACCACGCTGGAAGCCCGTCGCACACCCGGGTTACAACATCCTGCCAACCCGGATGGCTTGCGCGCACTGATGGCAACGACACCCACCCGCATCGGTATGGGGCGTGCCGGCCCCCGCCCCCGCACCAAAGCCACACTCCTCTTTTTGGCAGACCACGGCGTAACCCAAGATGCCCTATTCCACGAAGTTGACCCCAAAATGCTGGAAGAAATGGGGCTGTTCACCGTCGAAAGTCAAGCGCGCGACCGGCAGGAATACTTGAAGCGCCCCGATTTGGGACGGATGCTCACCGAAGAATCACGGCAAATTTTGCGCGAACGATGCATCAAAAACCCCGATGTGCAAATTTTTGTCGGCGACGGATTGAGCGGCGCGGCAATCGAACACAATCTACCCAAAATTATGCCCGTGCTGGAACAAGGCATCAAAGCCGCCGGATTGACGATGGGCACGCCGTTTTTCGTCAAAAATGCCCGGGTCGGGTTGTTAAACGATGTAAACGCCATCGTTGATGCCAAAGTTGTGGCAGTGCTCATCGGCGAACGCCCCGGGTTGGCTCGCGCCGAAAGTATGAGCATCTATATGGGCTATCGCCCCCGCCCCGATTCCACCGACGCCAACCGCGATGCCATCTGCAACATTTACGATGGCGGGTTCAACCCGTTGGAAGCCGGTGCATTTGCCGTGCAACTCATCCAAAAAATGATTCAATACGGCACCAGCGGCGTAGACTTAAAATTAAAAGAAAGCGGAAACGGCTAGCGTTTGCGCCCCAATTCTTTGCGAAAAGAGGTAGATTATGGCAATATTAGACCCAATAAAACCGAATATCCTTTCGGTACGACTCATCCCCAATGTTGACCGCGGCTTTGCAGAACGATTGAACCTTCGCCCCGACCAGCGCAGCCTGGGACTCATCACTTGCGATATTGACGACTCGCTGTATGTTTCCATTGATGAAGGCACCAAAATGGCAGATGTGGAAGTAGTGTACGCTAAATCGTTTTATGCCGGTTCAGCACACGCATCAGGACCGCTTTCCGGCGAAATTATCGCCATTTTTGCCGGGCCCGACCCTGCCGAAGTGCGTGCCGCGCTGAACGCCACCATTGACTATGCGGAAAATGAAGCGTGGTTTTACACCGCAGACGAAGCCGGCGAAAATGCCTTCTTTGCCCATACCATTTCCAGCACCGGTTCATATCTGTCAAAAGAAGCGGGCATCAAACGGGGCGAGCCATTGGCATATCTCATTGCCTGCCCGTTAGAAGCAACCTACGGGCTGGATGCCGCATTAAAAGCCGCCGATGTCGAAATGAAAGTGTGGTTTGAACCGCCATCAGAAACCAACTTTTCCGGCGGATGGCTCACCGGCAGCCAAAGCGCCTGTAAAGCCGCCTGCGATGCCTTCCGCGATGCCGTACTGGAAGTTGCCGGCAATCCCATTAAATTTTAAAAACTCACGTTACGCACCTTAAAATTTGACAAAGTTTAATATGTCATTTTAACGATTTTACCCCCTCCCCCAAATTTGGGAGAGGGGGGACACAGGGGGGATGGGGTAAACCCAAAATTCGGGATTTTCACCAACAATACCATGATTTTTATTTTGTCAAATCCTTGACTGCGTAACATAAGTTAAAAAACGGAGGTTCTATGGAACAATACGACAAAGATTTGCGCTCCATTCAACAAGCGCGCCGCCTCGCGGAACAAGCATATCAGGCGCAACAAGAATTCTTCCATTTTAGTCAAGAACAGGTTGACCGTGTTTGCGAAGCAATGGCAGATGCCGCTTACCGCGAATCGGCACGACTGGCAAAAATGGCAGTGGAAGAAACCAGTTATGGCATCCCGGACCACAAAACGCTGAAAAACCATCTGGGCAGCAAAGGAACGTGGGAATACATCAAAAATATCAAGACCGTGGGGGTGTTACGCCACGATGAAGCGCACAAAATCATCGAAATCGGCTGGCCTATGGGGGTGGTAGTCGCCCTGAGCCCCCGTACCAACCCCACGTCCACAGTGATGCACAAAACGCTTGTTTCGGTAAAAGCCCGAAACGCCATTGTGCACGCGCCACACCCTTCGGCAGTAAATTGCGCTAACGAAACTTTGCGCGTGATGGCAGAAGCCGGCGAAAAAGCCGGTATGCCCAAAGGGCTGGTCAGCGCAATGACCGAAATTTCGCTGCCCGGCACACACGAGCTGATGGGTCACAAACGTACTGCCGTCATTTTAGCCACCGGCGGTTCGGCAATGGTAAAAGTGGCACACAGTATGGGCAAACCCGCTTACGGCGTGGGACCGGGAAATGTACCCGTTTATGTTGACCGCAGCGCCGACATCAAACAAGCGGCGAAATATATTGTGTCCAGCAAAGCATTCGACAACTCGGTCATTTGCGCCACCGAACAAGCCGTGGTCGCCGATAAACCGATTGCCGCCGAACTGCGCCGCGAGATGGAAGCGTGGGGCGCATACTGGGTTACACCGGCGCAAGCCGATGCGTTGGCAAAGGCACTTTTTTATCCCAATGGTTCATTCAACCCAAATTCGGTGGGGCAAACACCGCAAACACTGGCAAAAATGGCAGGCATCAGCGTGCCCGATTCGGCGCGGATTTTAGTCGCCCCGCTGGAGCGCGTTGGCAGAGACGTGCCCTTATCGCACGAAAAGCTGACAACCGTGCTGGCGTGGTACTAAGTGGACGGCTGGGAAGCCGGCTGCGCGCGGAGCATCGAACTATTGAATCAAGGCGGACGCGGGCACACCATTTCTATCCACGCCACCGATGAAAAGGTGATTATGGAGTGGGGATTGCAAAAACCCGTTTTCCGTATTTTGGTGAACACCATGAGCACGCTCGGTTCGGTGGGCTTTACGACCGACCTCGCCCCGTCAATGACCCTCGGTTCCGGCGGCATTGGCGGCGCAATTACCGGCGACAACATCACCACCACCCACCTGTTGAACATCAAACGGCTGGCATATCAAACCACACCGCCACCCGCCGCCGCGCTGATTGATGCCCATCCGCACAACGGCGGGGCAACGGCAGCACCTGCCGGCAACACCGACGATGTGGAAAAGGTTGTGCGCGCCGTCATCGAAGAGGTACTGCGCCACACCAAAGGCTAATCGGAGGTGACGAGTGGCAGATGAAACAACGGGCACACCGCCCCCAAAACCGGAAAAACCACAACCGGCAAAACCCCGTCGGCGACGACGGACAACAAAAAAAACCGAACCGGCAAAAACCACCGCCGCAACCGGTGGCAGCCAAAAACAAACAACAACCACTGTATCCAAAAAAGAAAAGGAGACATTCAGTATGGATATTCAAATGATTGCACTCGGTATGGTCGAAACAAAAGGGCTGGTCGGCTCTATTGAAGCCGCCGACGCGATGGTCAAAGCCGCCAATGTCAAACTCATCGGCAGCGAATACATCGGCGGTGGATTTGTGACCGTGATGGTGCGCGGCGATGTCGGCGCAGTGAAAGCCGCCACCGATGCCGGCGCAGCAGCCGCCAAACGGGTCGGCGAACTGGTCAGCGTACACGTCATCCCACGCCCCCATTCCGATGTGGAAATGATTCTGCCGCACGAAAGTAAAGGCAGCACCAAGAAATAGCGTGAATCTGTGAATAAACGAATCTGTGATTCGGTAGACCGGTAATTTGGGTCACTGTTCACTGTTCGTTGTTCACAATTCATTGAAAAAGGAGGTTGGCTGTGAGAGAATTCTTTTCAGCCGCCGATATTCGCCGTTTGGCAGCGGATGGGTGTCAGTACCTGCTATTGTCGCCCGATGACCGCATCACCCCCGAAGCTTTGGATGTTGCCCGCGAGCTGGGCGTTCAAATCCACCGCGAAGGGGATGCAGATACGGTCGGTCGCCCACTGCCCAAACTGTTGAATAAAGAGGCTCGCCCCGGCAAACCGCTAAAACTGGTCAAAGCCGAATCGGTGCGGCTGGAACCCTTTGCCTTCGATGTGGGGCATCCCGAAATGAATATCCACGTCACCGATATCATCACCGCTGAACACGGCTCGCCGATGGCTGCCGGATTTATGACGTGGGAAAAAGGTTCGTTCCCGTGGACACTAAACTATGACGAAATTGATTTCGTCATAGACGGGCAGTTGGAAATTCGGATGGGCAATCAGGTGGTCATCGGCAATCCCGGCGATGTCATTTTCATCCCCAAAGGGAGCAATATCTTTTTCGGCTCGCCGAGTTATGCCAAAGTTTTTTATGTAACCTATCCGGCAGACTGGGACGCGCAGTAAATGACGGTCATCACCGAAGCCGAATTGCGTGAAATGTGGCAGGGCGGACGGGGAACCATTGTCCCTTTGCCGCGCAATGCCCGTTTCACGCCTTCGGCAAAAGATTTCATCAGCCAGTGGGGTATTACCATTACTTTTGAAGACGAAAGTGCCCCACCGCCCAATGCCGATACCCAACCCGTTGCCCCGGCGTGGGATAAACCGGGCGCGTTTCCGGTGCAACTAAAAGGGGACGTGCCGGTATGTTCGGTGTGCGGACAGCCGGTTACCCACAAGCCGGAACATTTATCACAGGTTGATGCCGGGCATTTTGCGCCGAAAACGTCGCCGCGGTTCATCTTTCGGGGAAAGATGGATACATTACACGCCCAAACCCTGCTGGCAACCGCGCAGGCACGACGCTTTAACTTTCCGCAATTGGCGGCACGATTGGATTCGCTGGCGGCATATTGCCGCGAAATCACATCGGCAGAATACCACGGGCGAACCGTATCGCCGTTGGCACTGGGTGGAAAAACCGAAGCAGACATTCACGACATCACCCATCACCCCCAAAAATATTTGGGCATTGCCCACGTGGTTCCCACTGCCAACAATCACGAAATGTTACTGGTGCTAAATTTATTGCGTGCCCAAAGCCGCGAAACAGAGTTGACCGCCGTCCACACCTTCACCGATGCGGATGGCCACCCAACCCGCCCCGATTTGCTTCAAGCCTTGAATCGGTTTTCCAGCGCGGTTTATTATCTGGAATTATTGTTTGCAGCGGGAAAGTTTCCGTGGCAAGCACCGGGGGGAATGATGAAAAATGAATAGTGAAGAATGGGAAAATCATCCCTCCACAGAACAAATAACTTAACCCTACTCGACTTTAACGGTCAGTCCTAAAACAAATTTTGGGGCTGACACGAAACTCGAAACACAAAAAGGATAATTATGGCAGACAGAAATTTTCAATTGCGAACATATTGCTATCTTGACCGCACCCAACCGCAGTATGCCGGCTTTGTCGGCACAGTCACTCAGGGCGACTTGATGGTGGAAGGGATGGCTTCGCTGTACATCGAAGTCGCTCCCGGTAACGAGGTTTTTCGGCTGGTAGACATCGCCGTAAAATCCACCGAAGCCCGCCCCGGCGCACAGATTGTCGAGCGCGAATTCGGGATGTTTGAAATTCATTCCCATTCGCAGCAAGCAGTATTGCAAGCCGGCGAAATGGTGCTCACCCGGCTGGGGCTGAAACCGGAAGACCGCATTCGCCCAAAACTGGCTTCGGTACAGTTGATAACCAATGTCGACCCGTATCAAGCACAATTGCTGAACCGGTTTCGGCGAGGCAGTATGCTCGTTCCCGGCGAAACTTTGCTGGTACTGGAAGTCGCACCGGCGGCGTACATCAACATTGCCGCCAACGAAGCCGAAAAACGCGCCAGCATCAAATTGATTCACGTGTCATCCGTGGGGCGGTTTGGTCGAATGTGGATGAGCGGCAGCGAAGCCGAGATGAAAACTGCCAAAGCCGCCGCCATCGCCGCCATCGAAAGTTTGGAAGGACGCGACGCATAGGGGGAAATGCGATGAAAACTTTTTACACCGAGCGCGATATTGAAGATATGCACGCGCAGGGCATCACCAAAATTGAAATTGATGATGATGTGATATTGACCGATTTGGCAATGGACAAAGCCATTTCGCTGGGCATTAAACTGAAACGGGTGGCGGAACGCAGCGCCCCGCCACCCGCCGACGGGATGCCCCGCCTTGCACTCGCGCCGAATCTACCGTTTTCATCGCCCCCCGCATCGACACCACCCGCACCTGCCCCCGCCGACGACCTGACCGCCACCATCAAAGCGGCGGTCATCGCCCGGTTGGGCACGCATCAGTATGATGATTTACTCGATACCATTATCCCGATTGTGCTGAAACGGATGAAAAATGAAGCGTGAAATCGGTAAAATCTCGCTTCACTTTTCACTATCTTTATGCCCCAACAAAAACTAACCCCAAAAGAACGAGCCATCGTCATCAGCACCGCCCTGCTCATCGCCGGGTACTGGCTGCATTCCGCGAAGTTTCTTTTTTTCGCGGTGATTGTCACCACAATTTATGTGGCGGCGTGGCAGTGGCAAAAATTCGCTCTGCGAAAACTGGCCGTCACCCGTAAATTTTCGGAAACCCGCGCTTTCGTCGGGGAGACCATCACAGTCAGCACCATTTTTTCCAACCGAAAATGGCTGCCCGTGCCCCGTCTGCGGGTGGATGATTTCGCTTCGGCAGAATTGGTTTTTGCTGACGTGAAACCTGAAATATCGCACATCCCCGGTTTGGTTTTCATCCGCCAATTCGCCGCACTCAGTTGGTTCGAGCAGATGACACGCGAATATCACATCGTATGCCATCGGCGCGGAATGTATCGTTTTGCCCAATTGCGGCTCACCGCCGGCGACCCCTTCGGGCTGTTCACCACGGTGGAAGACCGACTGCAAGAAGACCGCATCATCATTTACCCCGAAGTGAAACCCGTGACCGGGCTGGATTTTCCTACCAAAGAACTGCTCGGCGAGCGGATTTCGCGGCGACGCATTTTTGAAGACCCGCTTTTTATGCGCGGCGTGCGTCCGTATCAGCCTCAAGACGACCTGCGGCACGTCCACTGGAAAAACACTGCCCGCACCGATACGCTGCTGACCAAAGTATTCGACCCCTCCACCGCGCCGAATGTGATGCTGTTTGTCAACATTGCAACCTACGCGCAACACTGGGAAGGGGTGGATACCGGTCTATTGGAGCGCATTATCAGTGTGGCAGCAAGTATGTGCGCTTATGCCGTCGAACAGCGCTTGCTGATAGGGCTTTCTGCCAATGGTACCATCTTCCGCTCTGACCAGCCGTTGCGAGTGCTGCCAAGCCGCAGTCCGCAGCAACTTACCCGCCTGTTAGAAACACTGGCGGGCATTAACGGCATCGCCAGCGGCAGTTTCGAATCGTTCCTGCTGCGAGACAGCAATCGTTTGCCGTGGGGTGCCACGCTGGTGGTCATCACGGCGGTGGTTACGCCTGAATTGGAAGCGGTTCTGCTGCGGTTAAAATCGGTGGGGAGAAAATTGATGCTGTTGTCGCTGGCAGATGAACCGCCGCGCTGGCTGCACGGTATTCTCACCTTTCATATGCCGGGGCGAACCGTGGCAGACAGTTACCATTTCACACCGGTGACAACCATT
>Ga0114931_10000281_pt1 | contig 59744 bp, 52 predicted proteins | sample 2SBtaG_FD_89579 | JGI IMG/M metagenome (GOLD analysis project Ga0114931, IMG submission 89579) | Deep subsurface microbial communities from Kolumbo volcano to uncover new lineages of life (NeLLi) - 2SBTROV14_V59a metaG | ecosystem: Environmental > Aquatic > Marine > Volcanic | place: Kolumbo... | reverse complement strand
GGCCCGTGCTGCGCACGGTTCAAAATCGCTCCCGGCGATTTTGTCGAACCCTCGGTACGCTATCAACGTACACACACTTTCCAGGCGTGCTCCTTAAACCGCTCGGACACCCCTCCGGAGGGGGCGCAAGGTTAATCCAGCGATGGGGCCAACGCAATTCGTGTTTGTGCTGGATCCGGGATCGCGGGCGCCACGAAATCGGGTACAAATCGCAGCGCGCAAGATTTCTCGCATCCGCTCAGAATGACGGTCCGTGTCATTTCGACCGAAGGAGAACTCTTGTGGCCTTACGCGGCGCCGGCGGGAGCCAAAGGCTACGCAGGCGGCAGCGTAACTCTCGCCGAAAGCGCGCCGAACTCGCGTGAGTTCACGTGCAACGGTGGCTCCAGCGGGAGCGTGGTGGGAAATGTTGCCGGCCTGGCGCTGTCGTACCGCAACGGTGGCATCATCAGATCGCCCCCCGTGCCTTGAGGAGTACCGCCAGGGCATTGGCGAGCCGGCGATAGCCGGCAGCGTTGGGGTGGACGGCATCGGACTTGTATCTGTTGTCGCCAAGCAATTCGGGAAGGATGTCGGATTCAATCGGGATCGCAAGATCATCGGCGATCCGTTGGTAGAACTTGGCGGTGCCGAGCAGCAGACTCGGGGCCGGAACACCGACCAGCACCACTTCTGCTCCGTACTCGCGGATTAGGCGAACCATTTCACGCAAATTCCTTTCCGCGAGCTTGGGATCGAGGCGCCGCAGCAGATCGTTCCCGCCATGACACAGGATCACCAGCTTCGGTCGGACCTCATCGAGAACCCCCGGCAAACGTTGCAAGCCGTTGCGGGTGATTTCGCCGGGGATCCCGGCGTTGACCACTTTGCGGCCAATGAGCCCCGCCAGCACGGTCGGGTAACTCTGCTCTGGATCGACCCCGGTGCCGTGGGTCAGGCTATCGCCGAAAGCGAGGATGACGGCATCGCGGTCGAGGTGGGCGAGTTGTGGTTGATCGGCGCCGCAGGCACTCAGAAGCAGTGCGGCGCCGGCGAACAGCCAGAGGAGTATCCGACCCCCGCCACCACAGGCGACGGCGGTCGGTTTTTTTCCACCAGTCAAGCGGGTATGCGCGCAGTACTCAGATCAAATCGCGAACCGCGTCGCGCTCCTGCTCGAGTTCGGACAGGGTCGCGTCCATCTTGGTGCGACTGAATTCGTCGATATCGAGGCCCTGGACGATACTCACGGCGCCGCCCGCAACGGTGACCGGGAACGAGTAGATCAACCCGGCGGGGATCCCGTAGCTACCGTCACTCGGCACCGCCATGCTGACCCAGTCGCCCGCCGGGGTGCCGGCCACCCAGTCGCGCAGGTGCGACAGCGCGGCGTTGGCCGCGGACGCGGCGCTGGAAAGACCGCGCGCCTCGATGACGGCCGCCCCGCGTTTTTGCACGCAGGGAATGAACTCGCCGCGCACCCACGCCTCGTCGACCAACTCCGACGCCGGACGCCCGCCCACGGTGGCGTGGGAGAGATCCGGATACTGGGTGGCCGAATGGTTGCCCCAGATGGCGACCTTGCGAACCTCGGTGACCGCCGCGCCGGTCTTCTCCGCCAACTGACTGATCGCCCGATTGTGATCGAGACGGGTCATGGCGGAAAACTGCGAGGGTGCGAGATCGGGGGCGTTGCGCATCGCGATCAGGGCGTTGGTGTTGGCCGGGTTGCCGACCACCAGCACCTTGATGCCGCGCGCCGCACAGGCGTTCAACGCCTGTCCCTGAGGCTTGAATATCTTGCCGTTGGCGGCCAGCAAATCACCGCGCTCCATGCCCTTGCCACGCGGCCGGGCGCCGACCAGCATCGCATAGTCGGCGTCCTTGAACCCGACCTCCGGATCATCGGTGATCACGACGTCCTGCAACAGCGGATAGGCGCAGTCACGCAGTTCCATCACTATGCCCTTGAGCGCTCCCAGCGCCGGCGTGATTTCCATCAGTTGCAGGCTGACCGGCTGATCGGGGCCGAGCATCTCGCCCGACGCGATCCGGAACAATAGTGAGTAACCGATCTGCCCCGCGGCCCCGGTGACCGCAACCCGTACGGTATCCTTCATTTTGTCAATCTCCCTATCGAACGAAATTTTCAGGGGGGTGCCCGACTCAGCCCCGCTCGGCGAGCGGCTTGTAGTCGCGGCGCTCGGCGCCGATGTAGAGCTGGCGCGGTCGCCCGATGCGGAAATCCTCGTCGCGCATCATCTCCAGCCAGTGACTGATCCAACCCACGCTGCGCGCGGTGGCGAATATGGTGGTGAACATGTTGAGCGGGATGTCCAAGGCGCTGAGTATGATCTCGGAGTAGAAGTCGACGTTGGGATAGAGCTTGCGCTCGATAAAGTAATCATCCTGCAGCGCGACCTCTTCGAGACGCATCGCAACATCGAACAGCAACTCGTTCTTGGAGTTGAGTTCGTGGAGCAAATCATGGGTGGCGCCGCGGATGATCGCCGCGCGCGGATCGTAGTTCTTGTACACCCGATGGCCGAAACCCATCAGCCGGAAAGGATCGTTCTTGTCCTTGGCGCGCGCTACGTACTTGGGAATATCCTTGGGATCGGTGATTTCATTGAGCATCCGGATCACCGCCTCGTTCGCTCCGCCATGGGCCGGTCCCCACAAGGTCGCGGTGCCCGCCGCGATGCACGCGAAGGGGTTGGCGCCGGAACTGCCCGCCAGGCGCACCGCCGAGGTGCTGGCATTCTGCTCATGGTCGGCGTGCAGAATCAGCATCAGCTCGAGGGCGCGCACCGCAACCGGATTGGGCACGTAGGGCTCGGCGCGTACCGCGAACATCATTTGCAGGAAGTTCTCCACGTAACCGAGTGAATTGATCGGATACATGAACGGCTGGCCGCGCGAGTACTTGTAGGAATCCGCCACGATCGACGGCATTTTGGAGATCAGCCGGATCGCGGATAGCTCGCGATGCACCGGATCGTGCACGCTGAGCGGGTCATGGTAGTAGGTGGAAAGCGCCCCGATCAGTCCCACCAACATGCCCATCGGGTGGGCGTCACGCAGGTAGCCGTAGAGAAAGCGCCGCACCCCTTCGTGGACCATGGTGTGGCGACGGATCAGGGCGTTGAATTCGCTCCACTCCGACTCGGTGGGCAACTCACCGTAGAGCAGCAAATGGCAGACCTCGAGATAGCTGCTTTTCTCGGCGAGTTGTTCGATCGGATAACCGCGGTAGAGCAACTCACCCTTGTCGCCGTCGATGAAGGTGACGGCGCTGCGGCAGCTCGAGGTGGTGCCGAATCCCGGATCATGGGTAAACATGCCGAGTTTGGCGGGGATCGAACGAATGTCGATCACCGGATTGCCATGGGTTCCCTCGAGTACCGGACATTCAACGCTGTTTCCGGTCTGCGAATCGGTAATGATAACGGTTCTTGACGCAGTCATGTCCTTCCCCTCTTGCTGGACAGGGCTGAAGTGAGGCCGGCTCGGAGGGGCGCACCCCGATTCGGGCACACCGATACGCTACACGACGCCGTCGGCCATCGCCCGGACGAGATCCAAACACGCGGCAGTTGCAGATAGAGTCGGCTTCCCGCCGACCGCCACGCATACACTACTCGCCCGCGGCACTGAAAGCCGCTTCGCCTCACAGCCTGGGCACCCGATGTGCAACCGCCGAGTACCAACGACGGCCACGCGACACGGCACCCAATTTGAGCAACGTCTGATGATGGCACAGGCACCGGCGTATTGGTACTCCCGTGGATTCCCGCACCATCATCAAATGCACTACACTACGCCGCGTCACGGCAGGTGGTGACAGCGCGTTTCCGATTGCGCCGAACAGCACCGGAGGCATGCGCGAGCTTTTCCCACGCGCCATGTCGACACGGCGATAGAGCAGCGACAAGCTGCCAAGCAAAAGGTGGATTCATGAGCAATTGCTCGTTTCTCAATGCCGGGAACGCCGCGTTCCTGGACGCGCTCTATCGTGACTATCTCGCGGATCAGGGCAGCGTCGATGAACAGTTGCGAAACTATTTCGCGGAACTGTCGGCCGAGTCCGGCGGTGCGGCGCCGGCGGCGGGGGCGAAGCCCGACGCCTCCTACATCTCGGCGATTTTTGCCGAGCAGACCAAGGTCCTGCACCTGATCAACGCGAACCGCTATCGTGGTCACCGCCAGGCCGACATCGACCCGCTGAAACTCTTCGAGCGCCCCCCGGTGCCCGATCTGCACCCGGCCCACTACGGCTTCACTGAAGCGGACATGGACCGCCGCTTCAACACCGGCACCTTGTTCATGCCGGCCGAGGCGCGACTCGGCGACATCTACAATCTGCTGCGCGCCACCTATCAGGGCAGCATCGGCGTTGAACTGACCCATCTAGGCTCGACCGAACAAAAGCGCTGGGTGCAGGAGCGCCTCGAGCGCGCGCGCGGCCGCCCGTCGTACGGCGCCGAAAAGAAACGCGACATCCTCGGCTGGACGATCGCGGCACGCAAACTCGAGGAATACCTGCACAAACGCTATGTGGGGCAGAAGCGTTTCTCGCTGGAAGGAGGCGAGTCGCTGATCCCGATGCTCGACGAGGTCGTGCAGTCGTCCGGCGAGCAAGGGGTGAAAGAGCTGATCATCGGGATGGCGCACCGCGGTCGACTCAACGTCCTGGTCAACATCCTCGGCAAACACCCCGAGGTGCTGTTCGGCGAATTCGAAGGCAAGGTTGGCGACGGCAGCGGCTCGGGAGACGTGAAATACCATCTCGGCTTCTCCTCCAACGTGCGTACGCCGGGTGGCCCCATTCACCTGGTGCTGTCCTTCAACCCGTCCCACCTCGAGATCATCAACCCGGTGGTGGAAGGCTCGGCGCGCTCGCGCCAGGAGCGGCGCGGCGACCTGGGAGGCGGTCAAGTATTGCCGGTGCTGATCCATGGTGACGCGGCGTTTTCCGGCCAGGGGGTGGTCACCGAGACCCTCAATCTTTCCGAGACGCGCGGCTACCGGACCGGCGGCACCTTGCACGTGGTGGTCAACAACCAGATCGGATTCACGACCAGCGATCCGCTCGATTCGCGCTCGACCCTGTACTGCACCGACGTAGCGAAGCTGGTCCAGGCGCCGATCTTTCACGTCAACGGCAACGACCCGGAAGCGGTGGTTTTCATCGCCCGACTCGCGCTCGACTTCCGCATGCATTTCAATAAGGACGTGGTGGTCGACATCGTGTGCTATCGCCGCTGGGTCCACAACGAGGCCGACGAACCGGCCGCGACCCAACCGATGATGTACCGGAAGATCCGCCAACTGTCGCCGCCTCAACAGGTCTACGCGGAGCAGTTAATCGCCGAAGGGATCATCACCGAGCAACAGGTGGAGGACATCGGCACACGCTATATCAAACGCCTGGAACGCGATGAGCCGGTGTCGCGGGAACTGGTGGCGGACGCCGACCCGACCCATCTCGCGGATTGGACGCCGTACCTCGACGGCGATTGGCGCGAACCGGTAAGCACGGCGATCCCGGTCGCCATGATTGAGCGCCTCGGGCTCAAGTCCTGCGACTATCCCGAGGATTTCGAGCTTCACCGGGCGGTCGTGCGGATCGTCTCCGCACGCCGAAAAATGGCCCGCGGCGAACAAGCGATGGACTGGGGATTCGCCGAAACCCTGGCCTACGCGGCACTCCTCGAACGCGGCTACTCGGTGCGACTGTCGGGGGAGGACAGTCAGCGCGGGACTTTTTTCCACCGCCACGCGGTACTCCACAATCAAAAGCAGCGTGGCACCTGGACGCCGCTCGCCCATCTGTTCGAGGATCAGCCGCGCCTGCGGATCATCAACTCGATGCTTTCCGAGGAGGCGGTGCTCGGCTTCTAGTACGGCTACAGCAGCTCCGAACCGGAATGCCTGACCATCTGGGAAGCCCAGTTCGGCGACTTCGTCAACGGCGCGCAGGTGGTGATCGACCAGTTTCTCAGTTCATCCGAGGCCAAGTGGAATCGTTATTGCGGCCTGGTGATGCTGTGTCCACACGGCTACGACGGTCAAGGCCCGGAGCATTCCTCGGCGCGCCTGGAACGTTATCTACAGCTCTGCGCCGAAGGCAACATGCAGGTCTGCGTGCCGACGACTCCGGCACAGATCTTTCACCTGCTGTGCCGGCAGATGCTGCGTCACTACCGCAAGCCGTTGATCGTCATGAGTCCCAAGAGCCTGCTCCGTCACCGCGCGGCGGTCTCGACCCGCGAGGAACTCAGTGACGGTCGATTCCAGGCGGTCATCGATGAAGTCGACGATATTGATCCGGCCGCGGTCTCGCGGATCGTGCTATGCTCGGGGAAGGTCTACTACGATCTGATCGAAAAGCGCCGCGAAAAGCGACTCGAACACATCGCGATTGCACGCCTCGAACAGATCTATCCTTTCCCGGAGGCCGAGATACGCGCCCTCCTGGCCCGCTATCCGAAGGCCGACGACATCTGTTGGACTCAGGAAGAGCCGCGCAATCAGGGCGCTTGGTTCTTCATGCTTTCGCGCCGTCATCTGGCCGGCTGCATCGCCGAACGCCACCGCCTGCACTACGCCGGGCGTGATTACTCCGCCTCACCGGCGGCCGGCTATCACAACGTGCATCTCGCCGAACAACAGGCGCTGGTAAGCGTCGCCTTGGCGGTTGATGAAGCACGCCCCGCGCGCCGCAAACGCGCCTGAACCCCGATCCGTATCCTTGGAGCCTGCCGTGAGCGTAGACATCAAAGTCCCGGTCCTCGCCGAGTCGATTCCCGATGCCACCCTGTTGGAATGGAAAAAAAAGCCGGGCGAAGCGGTCGCCCGCGACGAGTTATTGATTGAATTGGAGACCGACAAAGTGGTGCTCGAGGTCTCCGCTCCGGTGGCCGGCGTACTCAGCGAGGTATTCAAGCAAAACGGCGAGACCGTGCTCAGCGAGGAACTGCTGGCGCGCATCGATCCGGACGCCGCGGCGAGCGCCGCGGCGCCACCTGAAACAAGCGGCGCCACCCCCCCGGCAACGCCTCCGCCGCCGGAGCCGAGTTCACCGCCAACGGCGAGCGCCTCGGCGACGCTGTTGAGTCCGGCGGCGCGCAAACTCGCGGTCGAACAGGGCGTCGACCCGAGTCAGGTCACCGCCACCGGGCGTGGCGGGCGCATTACCAAGGGCGACGTGCTCGCACATCTCGAGCAACGCCCTCCCGAAGCGGCAGCGGCCGCACCACCGACCGCGGCGCCGTCATCGGCAGTCGTCACGGCGGCAAAACCGACCCCGCCACCGGCCACTCCCGCGACCCCGAGCGGGGCACGCGGCGAACGCCGCGAACCGTTGAGCAGGCTGCGCGCGCGGATCGCGGAACGCTTGGTGGAGGCGCAGCAAACCGCGGCGATTCTGACCACCTTCAACGAAGTCAACATGGGACCGGTGATGGCGCTGCGCAAACGCTACCGCGATCAGTTCGAGGAGACCCACGGGGTGCGCCTCGGCTTCATGTCGTTCTTCACCAAGGCCGCGGTGCAGGCGCTGCGACGCTTCCCCTCGATCAACGCCTACATCGAGAACCGCACCATCGTCTATCACGACTACTGCGACGTGGGGATCGCGGTCGGCTCGCCACGCGGCCTGGTGGTGCCGATCGTGCGCAATGCGGAAACGCTTTCTTTTGCGCAGATCGAACGCCAGATTGGCGATTTCGGCAAACGCGCCCGTGACGGACAGCTCACCATCGACGACATGAGTGGCGGCACCTTCACGATCTCGAACGGCGGGGTGTTCGGCTCCCTGCTCTCCACCCCGATTCTGAACCCGCCGCAGAGCGCGATCCTCGGCATGCACAAGACCGAGCAGCGGCCGGTGGTCGAAGACGGCGCGATCGTCGCCCGGCCGATGATGTACCTGGCGCTATCCTATGATCATCGAATCGTCGACGGCAGCGAGGCGGTACGATTTCTGGTGACCATCAAAGAGGCCATCGAGGACCCGGCGCGCCTGCTGCTCGAAGTCTGACCGACCTCGCTGGAGAAAAAATTTGGACAAGTACGACGTGATCGTGATCGGCGCCGGACCCGGCGGCTACGTAGCCGCGATCCGTTGCGCACAGTTGGGACTCCAAACCGCGTGCGTGGACGCGTGGCTGGACGGCAAAGGCAAACCGTCGCTCGGCGGCACCTGCCTCAATGTCGGCTGCATCCCCTCCAAGGCGTTGCTCGACTCTTCGCACCATTTTCACAGCCTGACGCACTTGCTGCCCGCGCACGGCATCGAGGCCGAAGGCGTCCAACTCGATGTCGCGAAGATGCAGGCGCGCAAGGCCAAGGTGGTCCGGAACCTCACCCGCGGAATCGCGGGCCTGTTCAAGAAAAACAAGGTTACGGCGTATGCGGGCAGCGCACGGCTACTGCCCGAACGCCAGGTGGAGGTACGCAGGCACGGTGCGGACGATACCGAGATCCTGGTAGCCGGCAACATCATCGTGGCGACCGGATCGGTGCCGGTGCGGATCCCGGTCGCGCCCGTCGACGGCGTCCATATCGTCGACAATGAAGGGGCACTGACCTTCGACGCGGTGCCCGCACGCCTCGGCGTGATCGGGGCCGGCGCGATCGGGCTCGAGCTCGGCAGCGTGTGGCGGCGGCTGGGCAGCGAGGTCGTGATTCTCGAGGCGCTGGAAGAGTTTCTGCCGGCCGTTGATCGACAGATCGCGGGCGAGGCGCGCAAGTTGTTCGAACGTCAGGGACTCGACATACGCCTCGGCACCCGCGTCACCGGGGCGACACTCGGCAACGACGCCGTCAACGTGAGCTATACCGCGCTCGGCGCCAACCAACAGCTCCAGGTTGATCGACTGGTGGTCGCGGTCGGGCGCCGGCCGAATACCGCCGGCCTGGGTGCGGTCGAAGCCGGGCTCGAGCTGGATCCGGCGGGCCGGATCGTGGTGGATGACCTTTGCCGTACCGGGATCGACGGCGTGTACGCCATCGGCGACGTGGTGCGCGGCCCGATGCTCGCCCACAAGGCATCCGAGGAAGGCGTCGCCGTGGCTGAACTGATCACCGGGCAGGCGCCGGAGCTGGAACCGGAGTTGATCCCCGGGGTGATCTACACCCACCCGTAGATCGCCTGGGTCGGGCGCGGCGAGCAACAGTTGGAGGCCGACGGAACCGCCTACCTGGCGGGAACCTTCCCGTTCATGGCCAGCGGTCGCGCCCAGGGTGCGGGCGAAACCGAGGGACTGGTCAAGGTGCTCAGCGATGCGCACGACGACCGCCTCCTCGGCGTCCATATCCTCGGCGCCGGCGCCTCGGAGCTGATCGCGGAAGCGGTTACCGCGATGGCCTTTCACGCCGGCAGCGAGGATCTGGCACGTATCATCCATGCCCATCCGACCCGCGCGGAAGCGCTCCACGAGGCGGCCCTGGCGGTCGCGGGGCGTGCCATCCACATCTGAACCCGCAGTTCAACGGTTCCGATTTCCGGGTTCCGGGATCGAGAACACCTGCCGGATTTCGCTGCGCTCGATCCGCGCTACTCCGCAACACCGAACCGGAGCGGATAGCTGCCACCGGTCTCGGGCGGCGTTTCGAATCGCGTTATACTGCGGCGCGTCATCCGACCGCGCACAAGGGAGCGCGGCTCGCCAAACGTAGCAGGGAGTGACCCGATGAGCCCGATGAGCAATACCTTTCAGACCCGTACGACCCTCGATGTCGAGGGCAAGTCGCACGAAATCTACAGTCTCAAAAAACTCGGCGAAGGTCACGATATCGCCCGTCTGCCGTACGCCCTCAAGATCCTCCTGGAAAACCTGCTCCGCAATGAAAACGGGGTCAGCGTCAGCGCGGCCGACATCGAAGCGCTGGTGGCCTGGGACCCGAAGGCCGAACCGGCCACCGAGATTGCGTTTACGCCCGCGCGGGTGATCCTGCAGGATTTCACCGGCGTACCGTCGGTCGTCGATCTCGCCGCGATGCGCGATGCGGTGGGCGCGCTCGGCGGGGATCTCGACAAGGTCAATCCGCTGGCGCCGGCGGAACTGGTCATCGACCACTCGGTGCAGGTCGACAACTTCGGGAGCCCGGACGCCCTGGCACGCAATGCCGAGATCGAATTTCAGCGCAACCGCGAACGCTACGCCTTCCTGCGCTGGGGCCAGCAGGCATTCGAGGACTTTCAAGTGGTGCCGCCGGACACCGGAATCGTGCACCAGGTCAACCTCGAATACCTGGCGCGGGTCGTGTTCGAGCGCCGCCAGGGCGGTGCCCGGCGCGCGTTCCCGGACACCGTTGTGGGCACCGATTCCCACACCACCATGGTCAACGGTCTCGGGGTCCTCGGTTGGGGGGTCGGCGGAATCGAAGCGGAAGCGGCGATGCTGGGCCAGCCGATCACCATGCTGATCCCGCAAGTGGTGGGCTTCCGGCTGGGCGGGCGCCTGCCCGCGGGCGCCACCGCCACCGATTTGGTGCTCACCGTGGTCGCGATGCTCCGTGCCCGTGGGGTGGTCGGAAAATTCGTCGAATTCTTCGGCGACGGACTCGATCATCTGCCGCTCGCCGATCGTGCGACGATCGCGAACATGGCGCCCGAGTACGGCGCCACCTGCGGCATTTTCCCGATCGACAAAGAGACCCTGCGTTACCTGGAACTGACCGGTCGCCCGGCCGCCCAGCGCGCATTGATCGAAAGCTACGCCCGCGAACAGGGTCTGCTGCGCGAAGCCGGTGGCCGCGATGCCGAGTACAGCGACTTGCTGGAACTCGACATGAGCACGGTGGAGCCGTGTATCGCCGGCCCCAAGCGGCCCCAGGATCGAATCACCCTCAAATCCGCGAAGTCCGAGATCAACGCACATCTGGGCCGCATGCAGAGTGATCGGGACGGCGGTTCGCCGACCCCGCGCAAGGTGCAGGTCGCGGGCGCACGGGGCGCCTATGAACTCGCGGACGGCGCGGTGATCATCGCCGCCATCACCTCTTGTACCAACACCTCCAATCCCAGCGTGATGGTCGGCGCCGGGTTGCTCGCCCGCAAGGCGCGGGCGCTCGGACTGCGTCCCAAACCGTGGGTCAAGACCAGCCTCGCCCCCGGATCCCAAGTGGTGGCGGCCTACCTGCGCAAGGCCGATCTGCTCGAGGATCTGGAAGCACTCGGCTACCACCTGGTCGGTTTCGGCTGCACCACTTGTATCGGCAACTCCGGCCCGCTGCCGGCGGAAGTCGGCGACGCGGTGCGCGACAATGATTTGATCGCGTGCTCGGTGCTGTCCGGAAACCGTAACTTCGAAGGCCGCATCCACGCGCAATCACGGATGAACTTCATCGCTTCGCCACCGCTGGTGGTGGCCTACGCGATCGCCGGACGTGTCGACATCGACTTTGCCAACGAAGCGCTTGGCGAAGGCCCCGACGGCAAGCCCGTCTATCTGCGCGATTTGTGGCCGAGCGCCGCCGAGATTCAGGACACCATCGCGCGCTCGATCATCGCGGAAATGTTTCGCGACAGCTATCACGATGTATTCAACGGCGACGCGCGCTGGCGCGGCATCGAGGTGGCGGCGGGCCGCCAGTACCGCTGGGACGACGGCTCGACCTATGTGCGAAATCCGCCTTACTTCGTGGGCATGGGCCGTCAACCCGCGGCCATTGGCGGCATCCGCGGCGCCCGCGTATTGGCCTTGCTCGGCGATAGCATCACCACCGATCACATTTCTCCTGCGGGGGCGATCGCGCCCGACGGCCCGGCCGGGCGTTACCTGGTCGAGCACGGGGTCGAGGTGGCCGATTTCAACTCCTTCGGATCACGGCGCGGCAATCACGAGGTCATGATGCGCGGCACCTTCGCCAATATCCGGCTGCGCAATCAACTCGCGCCCGGCACCGAGGGTGGCTGGACTCGTCATCAACCCTCGGGCGAACTCATGAGCATTTACGATGCCGCGGTACGCTACCGCGAGCAGGGCGTGCCGCTGGTGGTGCTCGCCGGGACCGAATACGGGACCGGATCCTCCCGTGACTGGGCCGCCAAGGGAACCCTGCTGCTCGGCGTCAAGGCCGTGATTAGCTGCTCTTTCGAGCGCATCCATCGCTCCAACCTGGTCGGCATGGGCGTTTTGCCGCTGCAGTTCAAGGACGGCGAGAACGCCGCGACGCTGGGCCTGACGGGATTGGAAACCTACGACTTCGGCGATCTGCAAGATGGAGCCAAAGAGATCACGGTGACCGCCACCGCGGCGGACGGCGGCCGCCGCGAGTTCGTGGCCACCGTGCGTATCGACACGCCGATGGAATGGGACTACTACCGGCATGGCGGCATTCTCCAGTACGTCGTGCGCCAGCTCGCGGCCTGACGCGTCGCCGCGCGTCACCGGTGACTCACCGGTGACGCGTGCTAGAGTGAGGCGATGGGCATCCTAGGCAACCTGTTTCGCTGCAGGGGCGCGGCGCGCGCCGTGCTCCTGCTGGTGGCGCTCGCGCCCCCGGTACTGGCGGACTACGCGGCTGGGGTTGCGGCGCTGCGGGCGCACGATTATCCGCGCGCCTTTCGAGAACTGCTGCCGGTTGCCCGCGCCGGTGACCCACGTGCGCAGGAACGGGTTGCGGCACTGTATCGCCGCGGCTATGGCGTTGATCGGAGCTATTCCGAAGCGATCGCCTGGTACCGCCGCGCGGCCGCTCAGGGTTCCGGCTCGGCCGCCTACAGCCTCGGCGTACACTACCGCGAAGGGCTCGGCGTACCGCGCGACGCGGTGACCGCGAGCAACTGGTTTCGCAGCGCCGCACGGGCCGGCTACATTCCGGCCCAAATCAACCTCGGCCTGCGCTACGCAGCGGGCCGCGGCGTTGGCAAAGACCCGGTGCGCGGTTACGCTTGGCTGCATCGAGCGGCGATGCATGGCAATCGCCTCGCGATGCGGCGCCGCACGGCGCTTGGCAAAACGCTGAGCCCGGCACAGATCAAGGAAGCCAAGGCGCTCGCCGACACGCTCGCGAAATAGGCGTTGCGCTCGGCAAAGCGCCCAGGATAGGCCAGGGACGATCGGCCGAAGCCGCCGACCGCGCTGGCGGTGGATCGATTCGGGGGCGATCCCGAGCCGGAATCGACACCGATCCTCCACCCCTTGAACGCTGAACCTGACCACCCGAATTGTTACCAACAGGGGAACAGCATGGAATCTTTTGCCCTCAACGCCATCTCTCCGATAGACGGGCGCTACGCCGAACAGTGCAAGGAGCTGCGCGCGCTGTTCAGCGAGTACGGACTCATCCGCCACCGCCTGTTGATCGAGGCGCAATGGCTCCGCCACCTCGCGGCGCGCCCCGAAATTCGCGAACTCAGCGCGTTCGGCACCGCGGCCGATCGCCGACTCAGCGACATCGTCGACACCTTCGACGAGGCGGGTGCCGAGCGCGTCAAGGCGATCGAAGCGACCACCCAACATGACGTCAAGGCGGTCGAATACTTCTTGCGCGAACGCTTCGCCGAGCAGCCGGAACTGGCCGCGGCCGAGGGCTTTCTGCATTTTGCCTGCACCTCGGAAGACATCAACAATCTTGCCTACGCACTGATCTTGCTCGATGCGCGGCGACGCTGTTTGCTGCCGCTGATGGATGAACTCGACGACACGGTGCGCGCCCTCGCCCATCGCCTCGCGGGTCACGCGATGCTCGCCCGCACCCACGGCCAGTCGGCTTCGCCGACCACCCTGGGCAAGGAACTCGCGGTCTTCGCGTATCGCCTGCGCCGCCAGCGCAAGCAACTCGCGGACACCCGACTGCTGGGCAAGATGAACGGTGCGGTCGGCAACTACAACGCCCATGTCGCCGCCTACCCGGAAGCGGACTGGCAGGCGCTCACCCACGATTTCGTCACCTCCCTGGGCCTCGATTGGAATCCCTACACCACCCAGATCGAGCCGCATGACTTCCTCGCCGAAATGTTTCACGCGCTGATGCGTTTCAACACGGTGCTGCTCGACATGTGCCGTGACATCTGGCGCTACGTATCGCTCGGTTATTTCCGCCAGCGGGTGAGTGACGATGAGGTCGGCTCGTCGACCATGCCGCACAAGGTCAATCCGATCGACTTCGAGAACGCCGAGGGCAATCTCGGGATCGCCAACGCGTTGCTCGATCATATTGCCGCCAAACTCCCCGTTTCGCGCATGCAGCGCGATCTCAGCGACTCCACGGTGCTGCGCACCCTCGGGGTCGGAATCGCGCACAGCGTCGTGGCCTACCGTTCCTGCCTGCGCGGTCTGGGCCGCCTGGAGGTGGACGAATCGGCGCTCGCGGCGGACCTCGACGATGCCTGGGCGGTACTCGCGGATCCGATCCAGACCGTGATGCGGCGTTACGGGTTGGAAAATCCCTATGAAAAACTCAAGGCCCTGACCCGCGGCCACGGCGTGGACCGCGAAACGCTGCATGAGTTCATCCGCGGCCTCGATATACCGGCGGACGCCCGCGAACGACTGCTGGCGCTGACCCCGGCGAGCTATACCGGCGAAGCGGAGACCCTCGCCATCGATCTATGAACCCGAGCCCGGAGAGCGAGCGCTTCGGTCCCCGCGACCAAACCGCTGTTCGGGGTTCCGGTGCTTTGCAGTGGGGCGTCTTTGCGCGAAAATGCGTTTCTGCCGATGGAAAACAGTAAGCCACTCGCGATCGATGAACTGCTTCTCGGCGAACCACATCCGCCGTTGAAGGTCTCCGACCGCGCCGAAAATCTTCTCGCGACGCTGGCGCTGCTGCGCCAGGGGCGGTCCACCGTGGAGGTGGTGAGCCGCCATCTCGACCCACCGATCTACGCCGACCCGTCGGTGTGCGAGGAGTTCAAACGCCTGGTGTTGGACAATCGCCGCGCCCGGGTGCGGATCCTGATCAACGATCCCGAGCCGATCGCGCGTTCGGGTCACCGCTTGCTCGATCTTGCGCGCCGGCTGAGCAGTTTCTTCGAGCTTCGGGTTCCACATCCCCGGCATGCCGACTACAACAGCGCGTTCATGCTGGTTGACGGCACCGGGCTGGTTCTGCGTGAGTTCGCCGATCGCTATGAAGGTCAGGTGAGCTTCGGTGACCGCCGCACCGGACGCAACCTGGGGGTCCTGTTCGACGAAATGTGGGACCTCGCGTCGCCTGATCCGCGTCTGCGGCAACTCTCACTATGAACGCGAACGCCGCCCCACGCTCTATCGCCCTGTTCCTGAGCCTGATGCTGGTTTGCGCCACGGCGCGCGCCGCCGCCGATCTGATTACCGAGGTGATCCCGCTAGGCTACCGTAGCGCGGTCGAGATCGTCCCGATCCTGAAGCCGCTGGTACCCGCCCCCGGCAGCGTCGCCGGACTTCAAAACCAACTCGTGGTACGCACCACGGCGCGCAACCTGGGCGAACTCAAGGAGATTATCGCCAGGCTCGACCGCGCGCCGCGGAATTTGCTGGTGAGTGTTCGCCACACCGCCACCGACGCCGTGCGTCGCGACCTCGCGAGCGCGAATCTGGCATTGCGCGCCGGTGCGCTGCGCCTCGACACCGGCGCCGGGCCCGCCACCGCGGGCAAGGCACCGCTACAGGCACGGGTTCGGGTGCTGGGTACCCGTGACCGAGAACGAGACAACGACCTCCAGACCTTGCGGGTCCTGGAAAATCGGGAGGCATTTATTCGTGCCGGCCAAGCGGTCCCGGTCGCGGATCGCCGACTGATCGTCACCGGATCCGGAACCAGCGTCGAAGAAGGGGTGCGCTACCTGGACGTAAGCCGCGGTTTCTGGGTGCGCGCGCGTCTCAACGGAGACCGGGTAACGGTTCAAATCGCGCCGCAACGGTCGACACTTTCGACCGCCGGCGGCGGCGTCATAGAGAGGCGCGCGGCCGCCACCGTGGTTTCCGGTCGACTCGCGCACTGGATGCGTATCGGCGGCATCGAGCAACACCAGACGACCGCCGCGTATACGCTGAGCCGGTCGACAGGTGCCAACCGGAATTCAGATTACGCGCTCTATCTCAAGGTCGAGCGCATCCCCTGAACGCATCCCCCCAACGGCCCCCCGCCATGGCTCCATGACCATCGCGGCAGAGCCTAACGCCCCGGCGGCGGGTAATAGGGCACCGGCACCCAGTAGTACATCGGCATCCGATACATGCCCCTCGGTGGCCACGCAGTGGCTGCCGGCGGACTCCCCGTCGGATAGCCCGGCAACCCCTGATCCGCCTGCGCAGTCGATGGCGGAGGCGGTGTTTCCCCCTGTCCGGCGGCGGCGGCGCCCGGTCCCCAGTAGGCGGCGCCGGGGCCGCCCGCGCCCGCTGCCCACGGGTTTTGATAGGGGCCTGGCACGGGCGGATACATTGGTACGACCGGGCCCGGAGCAGCCGCGGTGGGCGGAACCGGGATCGCGGAAGCCGGCGGCGGGGGCGGCGCGTCCGCGGCCCCGACGGCCGGCGATGGCGCCCCCGGCGCAGTAGCGGCAGTCGGTGCCTCCGCCGCGCTGGAAGCTGGCGCCTCGGGCGCGACCTTGGAAGCCGTCGCCACACCGGCGTCACGGAATGCCGCCTGCAGAGCGTCCGCCTTGCTGAGCGGCGCAGGCGCCGTCGTGATCGTCATTGGTTCCACCACCGGCGGGGCCACGGCCGGCGTCGACACACCCGCGGCATCGCCCGCCGGTCCGCTCGCGGCCGGCGTGATGGATGCCGCCGCCTCCGGCGACGCCGGCGCAACGACCTTGGTCGCCACACCTTCTTGTACCGCGGTGCCCGGTACCTGATCAGGGGCGACCGCCGCAAGCTTTTCCGGTGTACTTCCTGCCCGGGTCACCAGAACCAGGAGCACGATCAAGCTCAGCGGACCCCAGAGAGCCAGAATACTGCTGATTCCACCACTCTTGCGAGCGTCGGGCGACGGCTCCGGCGTGTAGCTCGGCGCCACTTCCGACGCTTGCTCGACCGGCTTGGCGACTTCGGCCGCGACCGTAGTGACCGGCTCCGGCTCGGGTTGCGGCGCCGGAGGGGCACGGCCCGGCCCGACCTTCTTGACCGTGGTCGTCTTCTTGCGGGCGGCCGCCTTTTTCTTGGTGACCTTCGTGGCGGTCTTCTTGGCGGTCTTCTTGGCGGTCTTCTTGGCGGCCTTCTTGGTCGCGGTCTTTTTAGTCGGGGTGTTTTCGTCTTCTGCCATCGTCGCCGTCTCCCTCGAACTACTCAGCGCAAGCGCCTCCGAATGCAGGAATCATCCTGCGCCAAGCCCTCTAAAACTGTTGCGATAATAGTAGCATGAAGCCGGTTCGCGATAAGATCGTTCGCGCAGAGTTCAACCTGGAATCCTCGGTTGGACGGGGTGAAGTGTGCGTTTGCGGTGGTGCAGGGCAAGGCACAACGATGCGCAATAGTCGTTCTATTCAAAGCGTTGTAACGCCGCCCTGCGCCGCCGCAATCGTGCATTTCGCCCCGTAGCGTGTTTCACCGGGCGGGTGAAGACATCGATCGACATTAAAGGCATTCATGTCAGCCGGTTACTGTCAGAATGTAGCGGTCAACTGAGGATTCCAGGTTCAAGGGGCCGCCATGCATCGATCGAGTCGCAACGTCCTGTATTTGGCCGGCGGTAATGCCCTGACAGCGCTGCGCCGCGAGCGCCTGCTTGCCGAACCGATCGCGCGGGCGCTCGGTGTGCGCGCGGCACACGCAAACTTCGCGTTGTTCGTCGCCCTTGAGCGCCCCATCCAGTCGCCTCGGTTGGACTTGCTCACGCGCCTGCTGGAAGCGCGTGTCAGCGCCGCCGACGATCCCATCGACCTTCTCGTCACTCCCCGTCTCGGCACCATTTCGCCGTGGTCGAGCAAGGCGACCGATATCCTGCACAACTGCGGCCTGGACGAGGTGGCGCGGGTCGAGCGCGGCACCGCCTGGCGTTTCGAGTACGAGGCCGAACCCGACGCCGCGAACGATGCGTCCGGACTCGCACCGCTGATCCACGATCGGATGACCGAGGTGTGTCTGAACAGCGTCGCACAGGCCCGCGACCTGTTCGCCCCGACACCACCACGGCCGCTCGAACACATCGATGCACTCGGCGCGGGCCCACCCGCCCTGGCCGCGGCCGACGTGCGTCTCGGGCTCGCGCTCAGCGACGCCGAACATCAATACCTCTACCAGCGGTTTGCCGCGCTCGGGCGCAACCCGACCGACGTCGAACTGATGATGTTCGCCCAGGCCAACTCCGAACACTGCCGGCACAAGATTTTCAACGCCGCCTGGGAGGTTGACGGCGAGCCGTCGCCGCGCAGCCTGTTCGGCATGATCCGCCACACCCACGAGTGCCACCCCGGCGCGGTATTGTCCGCCTACCACGACAATTCGGCCGTGATCGCGGGTCCCGAGGGACGCTGGTTGATCGCCGATCCCTTGACCCGACGTTACACCCCCCTCGACGAGCCGATCGATGTGCTGATGAAGGTCGAGACCCACAACCACCCGACCGCGATTTCACCCTATCCGGGCGCCGCAACCGGCTCCGGCGGTGAAATCCGGGACGAGGCCGCGACCGGACGTGGTTCGCACAGCAAGGCCGGCCTCACCGGATTCTCGGTGTCGAACCTGCGCATTCCGGGTTTTGTACAACCGTGGGAAAGCGATCACGGGCGCCCGCAGCGGATCGCCTCGGCGCTCGACATCATGCTGGAAGCGCCGATCGGGGCCGCGGCCTTCAACAACGAGTTCGGCCGTCCCGCCCTGGCCGGCTACTTCCGGACCTTTGAACTGGAGACCAGCGACGGTGAGGTGCGCGGCTATCACAAGCCGATCATGCTCGCCGGCGGGATGGGCAACATTCGACGCTCGCAGGTCGACAAGCGCAGGGTCCCGCCGGGCGCCAGGGTGGTGGTGCTCGGGGGACCGGCAATGCTCATCGGCCTCGGCGGCGGCGCGGCCTCGTCGATGGCCTCGGGCGCGGGCGAAGAAGCGATCGATTTCGCCTCGGTGCAGCGCGACAACCCGGAGATGGAGCGCCGTTGCCAGGAAGTCATCAACCGGTGCTGGGCGCTCGGCGACGCCAATCCGATTGCATCGATCCACGATGTCGGTGCCGGCGGCCTGTCCAACGCGGTGCCCGAGCTCATCGCCGGCGCGAAACGCGGCGGGCGCTTCGAGCTACGCGACGTGCCGAGCGCCGATCCGGGCATGTCGCCCAAAGAGATCTGGTGCAATGAGTCCCAGGAGCGTTACGTGCTGGCACTGGTGCCGGGCACCGAACAACGCTTCACCGCGCTTTGCGCACGCGAACGCTGCCCCTTCGCGATCATCGGAACAGCCACCGCCGAGCGCCACCTGTTGCTCGGTGATCGGGACCGCGGCGATACGCCGGTCGACATTCCGATGGATCTGTTGTTCGGCGAGCCACCCGCGCTGCAGCGGCGCGCCACCCGCCGCGGCGCGCCCGTCGATCAACTCGCGATCGAGGCGATCGACGCGGGCGACGCCGTGCAACGGGTGTTGCGTCTGCCCGGCGTGGCCGACAAGAGTTTTCTGATCACGATCGGCGACCGCAGCATTACCGGACTGGTCGCTCGCGACCAGATGGTCGGCCCCTGGCAGGTCCCGGTGGCGGACTGCGCGGTGACCGCCAGCGGCTTCGATGCCTACACGGGTGAAGCGATGGCAATCGGCGAACGCGCGCCGCTCGCCCTCACCGACGCACCGGCTTCGGGACGGATGGCGGTCGGCGAGGCGCTCACCAATATCGCGGCAGCGCGGATCGCGGATCTCGGCCAGGTGGTGCTGTCGGCGAACTGGATGGCGGCTTGCGGACACCCCGGAGAGGACGCCCGGTTGCACGACACCGTGCGCGCCGTGGGCATGGAGTTGTGCCCGGCGCTCGGGATCGCGATACCGGTCGGCAAGGACTCTCTTTCGATGCGCACGGTGTGGCGTGACCAGGACCGTGAGCGGTCCGTCGTAGCGCCCCTGTCGCTCGCGCTATCGGCCTTCGCGCCGGTGCTGGACGTGCGCCGCACGCTAACCCCGACCCTGCGACTCGACGCCGGCGCAAGCGAATTGCTGCTGCTCGACCTCGGTGGCGGAGAGGCGCGTCTCGGCGGCTCGGCACTGGCACAGGTTTACGACAGCATCGGCGACCAACCGCCCGATCTGGACGATCCCGAGCGACTCGCGGCCCTGTTTCGCGGCGTGCAACGCCTCAACGCGGAGGGTTTGATACTCGCCTATCACGATCGCTCCGACGGCTGACTGTTGGTGGCGCTGTGCGAAATGGCCTTCGCCGGCCACTGCGGTCTGCGTATCCGCCTCGCGAGCGGCGACACCCATCCACTCGCGGTCCTATTCAACGAAGAACTCGGCGTGCTGCTGCAAATTCGCCGCGCCGACCGGGCACGGGTCGCCGAGATCCTGACCGCCGAGGCCACGCTCACCGGCGCCGTCCACTTCATCGGCGAACCCCACGGCGAGGACCGCATCCGGATCGAATCCGATGGCGTCAGGATCCTCGACCAGCCGCGCAGCGAGTTGCATCGATTGTGGTCTGAAACCAGTTGGCGCATGCAAGCGCGGCGCGACGATCCGGAGTGCGCACGGCAGGCCCATGAACACGCCTGCGATCCCGCGGCAGGCGGCCTCCTGGCCCGCCTGAGCTTCGACCCGAGCGACGACATCAACGCGCCCGCCATCGCCGGCCGGCGCCCGCGCATGGCGATCCTCCGCGAGCAGGGCGTCAACGGTCAGGTCGAGATGGCGGCGGCCTTCGATCGCGCGGGATTCGAATGCTTTGACGTCCATATGAGCGATCTCCAGGGCGGCGAGGTCACGCTGGACACTTTTAAGGGCCTCGCCGCCTGCGGGGGATTCTCCTACGGTGACGTACTGGGCGCCGGCGGTGGCTGGGCCGCCTCGGCACTCCACAACAGCCGTTCGCGGGAGCAACTCGCGGCCTTTTTCGCACGCACCGATACCTTTGCCCTGGGCGTGTGTAACGGCTGTCAGATGCTCGCGCGCCTGGGGGAGCTGCTGCCGCAAGAGGCGCGGTGGCCGCGTTTCCTGCGCAACCGTTCGGACCAATTCGAGGCGCGCCTGGTGCTCACCGAGGTGCTACCATCGCCGTCGATCCTGCTCGCCGGCATGGCGGGCTCGATCCTACCCACGGTGGTTGCCCACGGTGAAGGGCGGGTCGCGGTCGACGCACCCGATGGACTCGCGGGCTGCACACCGTGCCTGCGTTATGTTGACGATCACGGTAACGCGACCGAGCATTACCCGGAGAATCCCAACGGCTCGCCACAAGGGGTGACCGGATTCAGCAGCGCCGACGGCCGTGTCACGATCCTGATGCCGCACCCGGAGCGACTCTTTCGAACCGTGCAGCACTCCTGGCATCCGGAAACATGGGGCGCGGATGGCCCATGGCTGCGGATATTCCGGAATGCGCGGGCATGGGTGAACTGATTGGCCGCGCGAGGGAACTCCCTTGGACGCCGGCAGTCTTTAGACCTAGACTAAGTTACGACCACCATTGGGGAAAACCATGCTCATCAAACCACCCGCCGATATCCGGCCTTCCGAGATCACCGATCAGAACCTGTTTTTGTCGCGACGCAAATGGATCGCCGCCGTTGCGGCAGCCGGCCTGGTCCCGCGCCTCGCGCTGGGCGTGAGCAGCGACCCGGACGCCACCGGCGCGCGCCTCGCGGACGTCACCGATGGTCCGTTCTCCAGCGACGAGGACCTCACGCCGTTCAAGGACGTCACCGGTTACAACAACTTTTATGAATTCGGCACCGGCAAGCGCGACCCGGCGCGTTACTCGGGAAAATTCAAGCCCCGACCCTGGTCGGTCAAGATCTCCGGCGAATGCGAAAAACCGGGAAACTATGCGTTCGAGGACATCGTCAAGTCGCACGCCCTCGAGGAGCGGATCTACCGCCTGCGGTGCGTAGAGGCGTGGTCGATGGTGGTGCCGTGGGTGGGTGTTCCGCTGGCCGCGGTATTGAAGCGATTCAAGCCCACCTCGCGCGCCAAATACGTTGCCTTCCGCACCATCTTCCGTCCGGCGGAGATGCCCGGCCAGAACACCCGAACGCTCGACTGGCCCTACGTCGAAGGACTGCGCATCGACGAAGCGATGAACCCGCTTGCGATGCTCGTCGTCGGGGTCTATGGCCGGGAATTGCCGAACCAGAACGGCGCCCCGCTACGCTTGATCGTGCCGTGGAAATACGGATTCAAGAACATCAAGTCGATCGTCTCGATTCGCTTCAGCGAAAAACAGCCACCGACCACCTGGAACAAATATGCACCCCGCGAGTACGGTTTCTACGCCAACGTCAACCCGGAAGTCGATCATCCGCGTTGGAGCCAGCGTCGTGAACGGCGAATCGGCGATCTGTTCAAGCGTCCGACGCTCAAGTTCAACGGCTACGGCGAGCAGGTCGCGTCGCTCTACAGCGGTCTCGATCTGAGCAAGAATTTTTAACCTAGAATCCTAAGTTGACCGCTATATTCTGACAGTAACCGGCTGATATGAATGCCTTTAATGTCGATCGACGCCGTCACCCGCCCGGTGAATCACGCTACGGGGCGAATTGCACGTTTGCGGCGGCGCAGGGCGGCGTTACAACTCTTTGGAATAGAATAACTATTCCGCATCGTTGTGCCTTGCCCTGCACCACCGCAAACGCACACTTCACCCCGTCCAACTGAGAATTCTAGGTTGAACGCACCGCCATGGCGCTGACGCCGAATCTCACCCCCCGGGCGCTCAAGACCGCGGTATTCATCGCGGCGCTGATGCCGCTCGCATGGATGATATGGGACGCGTTCAATGGCGGTCTCGGCGCCAATCCGGTGGAGGAACTCAGCCGCCGCACCGGGCACTGGGCCTTGCGCCTGTTACTGGTGACCCTGGCGGTGACACCCCTGCGGCGCTTCAGCGGCTGGAATCCGCTGGCACGAGTACGCCGCATGCTCGGCTTGTTCACCTTCTTTTACGTCTGCATCCACCTCACGATCTATCTCGTTCTGGATGCGAGCCTCGATCCCGCCAACATTCTCGACGACGTGGTCAAACGCCGTTACCTCACCGTGGGTTTCGCCACCTTCCTGATGCTGCTACCGCTGGCGATTACCTCCACCGACGCCATGCAGCACCGCCTCGGCGGACGCCGCTGGCGACGCCTACACCGGCTCGCCTATTTCTCGGCCGGCGGCGGCCTGCTGCACTTCCTGTGGCTGATCAAGGCCGACTACAGCCGCCCGCTGCTGTACTTGACGGTCGCCGCCGTGCTGCTCGGACTGCGCCTGCCGTGGCTCGCGTCCCGTTTGGCCCGAATTCAACCGACGCGACGGCTGAAGGAATGGCGCGCCCCGCCCCTTGCGCGGCGCGCCTGAGCGATCGCATGACCACGCGCCACCGCCCGTGCGACGACGACCGGCGTCTGTTCAGAAGCGCGGTGGGTACGGTTCGCCCACTGTCCAATGACCGTGTCGAACCCTTGACTCCCGTGCGGCCGGGCCGTGCGGTGCACCGGCCTCGACCTTCGGAGCCGGTCTCGGAGCAGGGTCTCTCCGATCGCGTCGCCGGGCCGACGCTGGGACCCGGCGACGTGTCCTGGTTCGCCCGCGGCGGCCTGCGCCACAAGGAACTGCGACAACTGAAGCGCGGCCGTATTCCCACCGACGCGATGCTCGACCTGCACGGAATGACCCTGGCCGAAGCGCGTACCGCGCTCGCCGGGTTTCTGCAACACTGCCAAGATGAACAGGTGCGATGCGTACGCATCGTCCACGGCAAAGGGCACCGTTCCGCCACCGGGCAGGCGGTGCTCAAAACCCAGACCGACCACTGGTTGCGCACGCGCCCCGAGGTGCTCGCCTTCTGCACCGCGCAATCCGCCGACGGCGGCACCGGCGCGGTCTACGTACTGCTCAAACGCTGAGCGCCGCACGGTCCGGAAGAGTCGCCAAGCGCCCCGCCGGCGCTTCGCGGCAATCGCTCGAATTCTTGCCCACTCAGCTCGCAATCAGGGGGGCCAAGGACGAACGCTGTGGCAATGCATTCGTCGAATCTCTGCTTCTACTTCAATAAATCTTTCCATCGACGGCTTTCAAACGGCAATCTCCATGCCTTCAGTCCATCCCTTCAGTAAGCCTCGATTTGTCTAGAATTCGAGTGGTTCATCATCACCATAGGACGGCATCATATCACTCATTAAATTAAGAAATACTCCGAGCGATTCACACAGATTCTTTACTGTTTCACTGTGTATCCGTTTCTCCTCCGGAGTTTTTGCTTTTGCCATTGATTTCAAGGCAATTTCAATTTCCTTTGAAACGCCATTCATTATTTTCTCAGGGTCCATTATTCCTCCCACTCGTTTGTGTCTACGGAGGCTCTTGCAAAATTGCAGGAGCCGAGCGGTTCAGGGATGAACCGCCATTTTCGACGCCTGTAATCCGTCTTGCAAAACTGCCATGGAAGGCAGCTTTGCAAGTACCTCTACGATTACAAAATTTCCATCAAGTTGACTGTCCGCTGGATGTGATTGTTAGCATTATCTTTTCCTTACTAACCGTTCAAGTAGAATGTCTTCAACATTTCTTCGCGAATCAATTACCGATAATACATAAACCTCAAACTCTGATATTCGGTAAATTACTCGCCAAGGGGGAATCACTAATTCTCGATATTGAAGAATTGCGTATCCCTTAAGCTCGGGGACAACGCGCCCTCTTTGTGGAAAGGAATGAAGATTCGAAGTCTTGCTTCTTATTTTTCCAAGGTTATCTTTTGCCGCCGATGGGTTATCTACACGGATATAGTAAATAATGGCTCTCAGGTCTTCTTCTGCAACCTCAGCCCAGTAAACCTTATATTCTTTCGCCATCCTTTAAGAATCCACCAGCTTCTCCAGATCTGAAAACACCTCATCTTGTGTCTTCATCTTTCCATTGAGGACATTTTCCTCACCTAGAGATATGAGCTTCAGTATCCCGATCGCATTACGCATATTTTCATAACTTTCAGGGTCTTGAAGAACAGCCCTCGGCTCACCATTTTGAGTAATAATGATTGGCCTGTGAGTTTCATTCACCTGCCGTAACATAGCAGCGGCTTTGGCCTTTAGGACTGATACAGGCTTGATATCAGCAGAGATTTTCACAACAATCACCTCCAGTCTCTTTATAGTACCATATTATGACTGGCTGTCAATGTGGGCAGAAGGCTACGTTTTTCTATAATGCTAATGTCTGAATTGAGCGGCGCGCGTCAGCGCGTCCCGCCCCGCAGGGGCGTAGTCGAATGATTCGTTAGAAGGCATCACTGCCTCCTTATTTTGGTAAGGAAATACACCACTTGCCTGGTTCCTACTAGTAGCCAAAGCGCACATATGGCCTCTACTACTGTCGTTATCATGTAAGGGTAGTTATATGCGGAAAGGGGAAAGTCGGATTGAACTTCAGGCTTGAGCATCATAAAGTTTGTTGCATGAAACACAGCATCAGAAATTGCCCAATAAAGCAGCAATAAGCCAAGAATTCTTATAGCAACAATTTCTATTTCATGGATTTGTGTTTTGAACTCGTTTTCACTTTTCGCAGCAAATACAACCTTGTCGCTAATACTGTACGGGAATAGAACAAGCAATAACGCTGCGATGCTCGGAATGAGCAGAGGCACGATGTAACGCCATGCTATCCCATCAACCATAGCTGATTGATCCGTTAGATAGTCCTTAAAATACTCAGGCATTCGGGCTACTACGATGATAAATAAAACTATTCCAGAAACCTTGATCGTGAGTGCGGTAATGTCCCTCAGTGTCATGTAGCAACCCTCCAATGTCTTCTAACGGCAGCCATAACCGGACGCATAAAGCGGAGCGCAGCTTTATGCGGTCCGAGTTTATGACATCGTTAGAGCATTTCTGGGTGACCATCACGGCTGGCCTTTGCGTAACCAGCGACCGCCATAATTGCCTCCCTAGTTGAATTTGTGCAATTGGCTATGGATAATCCGCTACTAATGTTATCACTATCGCGCAGCAGCTTGTAAATTAGCGCGTGTATAAACGATTGGGTCGCAAACCTTATCCCGGAGAAATCCAAAACCACTAATTTCCCTTCAGACAGAGATTTTTCTATAACCAGATCTCGAACCTTGCTGGCTTCCTCTACATTTTCTTCGAATTCCAAAACTCTAACTATCTTTAGTTCGTCTAAGTCCGGGATTTCCTCGATGAAATCTAAATTTAGCGAGGCAGAATCCTTTCTAGCTTCCTCGGCCAATTTGCGACATGTTTGTAAAACCGCATCAAAGTCACCAATAGTGTTTCTTCGAAGCTGAAGTAGCGCGAACGTACCCAGCCATCCTCCTTTTCTTGATGACTTATATAGTTTCTTTTGATTTCCCTCATTGTCACCCCATGCGTCAGAGAGAACATTACCCGAGCCGAGAAAAAAGCCTCCGCCAGATAGGCTTGCTATTTGTTTAATAAAGAAAAGACCAAGACCAGCATTTTCCTTCATTTCGTTATAAGCTCCAGCCTTGAATGTACCTGATACGTGTGGTTGCGTTGCAAACTTCACGGCCTTGAGATCATTGTCTATTTCCGGGTATTTTCTACTTAACGTCTCTCGTATTCCGACGCCGGAATCAGAAACAACAACTTCCACAAGGCCTGTTGTCGGATAATAATGCGCCATCACAAGGCCGCCATACGGACTGTTAGAATGCTGCACAACATTGCGAAGCAGTTCGACTAGAGAATACCTCACTGCTCCTTCCATCTCTTCATCATCAATCATCAAAAGAGACATTATCTCCGAAACAAATATTGGTATCTGGTCACTTCTCTGGATTTGCTTAATTTTTGCAATTCGTTCATTTGGATCGGCATCTGGAAGGCCGTCACCTTGCTCTAATAGCTCAAGCATTCCAGACTGCACGATATAGTTTCCCGCCACTGTACGCGGTTCAACTAAGACTCTTACTCTCTTTCTTTTTGCAGTACGCAGCCATAAAGCATATGAAGAGAACAGACAGATCGCCCATGGAGCTATAAAGTTCACTCTGCGGAAATCAAGAGACGTTGGGCCTGCCGGGGTTTGTAGCCACCTCCAACCTTGGAAGAATCGAATCAAATCTTTATCGCTTAGATTCGCGTTTGGCTCAATGTCAGTTCGCGACACTTTGTTTTCCTTGTTGCTCTAACGTCGCAATTCCCAGGTAGGCGAAAGCGTACCTGTTTTTGTGCAAAAATGAGCGGAGCGAATACACAAAAATAGCGCAGCTTTTGACTGTCCGCGTGAAATTGCCTTGTTAGGCCTATGCCTGTAGGAACGGGCCATTGCTGTAAATCTCTTCAAAAAAAACATCTGGAATCGAAGAGAACTCAGACTTCAAAAATGCGCTTAACTTCCGACGCCGTGTTTGTTCTCCGTTAGAGTTCATAACCTGATTGAATACTTTCAAGAGATTCCTTTGTTTTAGCCTGTGCTCAAAACCTTCGATTGTGTGTATGCGGGGTTCTAGCTCTTCATCGAGCACCCTTACGTAACGAATAGTCACCGCTATGAGAGTTGTGAAGTCCTTCAACGTAATCTGCCCTGATTCGAAATTAGCGAGCGTCTGTTCTATTTTGATCCCCGCGTGATTGTTTTGCAGATTTTTTGCGCACTTTAGTAACAAATTGGTCTGGTGGATTGTGAGCCGTGTCCTAGAAGAATGGACAACTAAATTACGCCACCGAACCAGCAAGACCACCATAGGCCACCAATATGGTTCGGCAGGAGACAGTAATTTGGAAATTTCGATTACTCTCTCAGCTGCCCCTTCATTCGATAAAGCCTTCTTGATTTTTAGATCATCAGTTGAGCATGCCTCCAGAAAATCCAGGTACTGGATTAGCGCTTCTTCAACAAAAACTAGAGAAGAACGAAGAGCGAAAAGTCTAGCTTTTCCAGCAGCAATTTCTGGATTAGAACTTGACCACCCAATCGTCAAATTTTCTGGTTTCTCGGCATTACCAGACGCAACAGAAGCCAGTCCAATGCAGATGGTATTTACCGAGTGAACTGCGTCGCCCACTGTCTCTAAAAGTTTTCTCAGACCTTCGCTTTCCATGTTACCTCAATATTTGGTGGTGCCGTGGGGATTTGAACCCCAGTTACCCGCTTTAAAAAGCTGTAGTAATCGGCGGGCGTCTTACCGCTAGACGACAGCACCATATTTTTTTGCCGAAATTGTACTAGCGTCCACGCGTTCCTTATTCTGCTAGTGCACACGCGGTTCTAATTGTGTTAGTGTACTTGGGACTAGAACACGGTTCCCGCGTGCTGTCAATGGCGATTCCCGGAACGGTCCACCGACGCAGAGAGAACAGCCTCCCGTCCCGGTGGAATCAGTACGACGAATTACTGGTGGGGAATGAGGTCCCGGAAGAGGCGCGGCGGAGGTGCAAGGATTGCCGAGCCGCTTGGCCGTCGATCGGGGCGCCGCGCCCAGTACCCGGAACCCGGCGCTGAATTCCGTCCTGTTCCTGTTCAGAGGTGCTCGGGCGGCGGCTCGCGGGTCTCGAATTCCGGCGGACCGCTGAGGCGCCGCCCCCGAATCGGGCTATCCGCAGAGTGGCGGAATACATCGACCGTAGGGCAGCAGGGATGCGGCCATCAAGCGTACAGGGACGTATTCACGCCGTGAACGCGCTACCCCCGCCCGAACGCCCGGACTTGTTGAGATGTTATCGCCGATGTCTCCGAAGCATGGTTTCTTCAGGGTTCGGCCAACGGATTGACGTGCCGGATCCCCGGAAAGCGTTTAAAATCGTGGTCGGCGGAATACACGCTGGCGCCATTCTCCAGGGCCAGCGCGGCGATCGCCGCATCCGAAGTCAAGTTACCGGCAGATCCCGTCTGACGGAGCAACTGGAACAGGATCGACCCGTAGCCTGCACCGGGACCAATCGGGATGACACAGGGCTGGTTCAACCAGGATTCGGCGTAGTCTATGGCACGCTCGATATCCAACGGTCGGCGCACCACGCGGGGATTGGTGGTCACGCGCAAGAAAGCGAGAATCACGATCCACGGAATACCCACGGGCTCCGTTCCCGACAATGCGGTTTCCAGCCACTTTCTTGCACCGCTGTGGTGCGGGGAATCCGCGTCAATCGCGTAGATCAGCAAATTCGCATCAACCAGGATCACTTGCGCAGGGTCAGCTTGCCCGCAATTGCCCGATCTTCCAGATCATCGGCAATCCGTAAGGCTTTGCGCAGGTCCACGCCGGGCAAAACACCGCCTAGCGAAGAAGGCGAAAGGGTGTACCGGCGCGCAGGGGGCCTTGCAGCGGCTTCGAGTCCACGCCGCAATGTTTCGTTCACGACCACTTTGAACGGCTTCCCGGATCGGTACGCCACATCCTTCAAGGTCTGTGCCAGTTGGTCATCCAGTGTCAATGTCGTGCGCATGAGTGCATCATAGCATAGCTTATTAAAGCATCAATACATCACAACAAATGCGTGGACCTCCTCGATGATCCCGGCGCAAGCGAATTTAGCCGTATTTCATAGGCCGGGCGGTGCGTACAGTATGATTTGACCGGCGTTCGGATATCCGGATCTGAAGATGACTATCAAGGGAATTATCGGAGTGGCGTTCGCGTTGTTGCTCGGCGCCTGCGCCGCCACCACGGCGCCGCGCGATGATCTCGATTTACGCCTGCAGGCCGCGAGCGCGGCCTTCGGCGGTAGTTTCGACTATCTGATGGTCGGGTCCGCCGGACGCCTGGGCGACTCGCTGTTCGTGAATTTCACGCGCCTCACCGGCCCCTCGAAGATGGCACGAGCCCTGGCGCGGCGATTGGCGCCGGGCGCGTCGCGGCCGGTGAGGATCTTGGTAACCGGCGCCGACACCGCAAAGACCGTGCGGGTGATCTTCGACGCGCTCGAGTTGCAGGGCGAACGGCGCCTACCGCACCTGGAATTCCTGTATCTCGGCGAACCCGCGTGGGCGGCACGGGTGCGCCGGGCGGTGGAACGCCGTGGCGCCCGCTTTCGTTTTGCGCCGTATCGCGGCTGACACGGCTCAGCCGCCGTCGCGCAACTCCAGGAGTTCACGCAACAGCACCGTCGCATAGGCCCCGGCCGGGAGCCCGAAACGGAGCGACAGCCTTCCATCCGACCGCTGTTCCCAGCGCAACTCGTGAACCCGGGTGCGCAACGCGCGGCGCGCGCGGCGCAGGCCGGCGGCTTCGAGTCCGGTTTGCCACGCCTCGAGGCCGTCGAGCGCGCGTGCCTCGACGGCCGCCGGTTCGCCGGCCAGATCGTCGCCTCCGCGACCCCACAGGGTACCGCTGGGATGGATGTCGAGTTCGGCGCTGCGCTCCTTGATGCGCTCGTCCGGCGCGTCGAGCCGAAACAGGCTGTGGCTGCCGTCGAGCATCATCAGATCGCCTTCCAGCGGCTGATTCCACGTCCCGTCGCCGATCCGCAGTGCGAGGATGCGGTTGAACAGCCACGCCCGCGCCGCCGACAGATACAGCCCACGTAGATGGCGGTTGCGCACTCTGCGACCTTCGACCAGCAGTTCGCGCGCGCGCTCGAGATTGCCGCCGCCGCGACCGAAACGCTGTGGTCCGAAGTAGGCGGGCACGCCGTACGCGGCGATCCGCGCGCAGCGCTCGTCGAGCCGCGCAGCGCAAGCGTCGACCGCGTGTAGCGTAATCGTGAAGGAATTTCCCGCCAGCGCGCCGCGCCGCAGTTTGCACGGGTTGCGGCGCGCTTCGAGGATCTCGACGCCGGGAAGGTCGAAGGCATCCCAGTCGGGCTCGGCACGGCCGAGCAAATCGACGCTGAACCACTGGGTCGTCAGCGCGTTGCGGTCTTTGAGTCCGGCGTAGCCGACACTCACCGGCGCGACTCCGGAAAACTCGGCCAAGCGTTTCGCGACCCACTCGGTATTGGCGTCGCGTTTGCGCACCCGCAGCCAAGCATGGCCGCCTTCGCCGCTCGGCAAATAACCGAGATTCTCGCTGACCTGAAAATCCTCGGGGGTCGTCTTGAGCACCGCACGCCCGAGCGGGATCCCGTGTGCACACGGGAAACACCCGAGGTCGAGGCGTGCCGCGGCGGCGAGGTCCGCCGCCGCGCAACCGCACGGCTTGCTCAAGCGACGTCGATCAGGGCAACCGCGTGCGCGGCGATCCCTTCGCCACGGCCGGTGAACCCCATGCCTTCGGTGGTGGTGGCCTTGACGTTGACGCACGCGACCGGCAGGCCGAGATCGGTCGCCAAGTGAATGCGCATTTGCTCGATATGTGGTCCGAGGCGCGGGGCCCGGGCGATCGCGGTCAGGTCCACGTTGGCGATCTGAAAGCCGGCCGCCGCGACGCGTTCGACCACCCGCCGCAACAGCACCCGGCTGTCAATACCTTCGAAATCGGGATCGCTGTCCGGAAAATGGCGACCCAGATCGCCCAGCGCCGCCGCCCCGAGCAGCGCGTCGCAGAGGGCGTGAATCAGCACGTCGCCGTCGGAGTGCGCCGCCATCCCGTGGCTGTGCGGGATCTCCACGCCGCCGAGTACCAAGCGGCGTCCCGCCGCGAAACGGTGGGCGTCATAGCCGTGGCCGATCCTCATACTCATCCTGCCTGCATTCGAAGGTAAAGCTCGGCGAGACGTAGATCGTCGGGCACCGTGACCTTGATGTTATCCGGATGTCCGCACCAACCTTGGCGTCGCGCCGGTGAGTTCCATCGCCTGGGCCTCGTCGGTCACCGCCACCCCGCTCGCACGCGCGCTTCGTAGCGCTGATTCCAACGCCCCGAGCCGGAACATTTGCGGGGTCAACGCACGCCATAGGCCGTTTCGATCGATCGTCGCCGCCACGTACTGTGCCCCGTCGTCGCGCTTGATGGTGTCGTTGAGCGGCGTCGCGAGCAACCCGCCACAGCCATTCTCGCCGGCATCCCTCATCAAGCGCTCGATGTCCGCTCGCCGCACGCAGGGTCGGGCCGCATCATGCACCAGCACCCAGTCGTCGGCGGCGGCACGCGCGCGCAACGCCGCGAGACCGTTCAGCACCGAGTCGCAACGCTCGGCGCCGCCCTCGGCTTCCAGGACTTCGGTCTCCAGGCCGGCGCGGATCCGCGCCCAGCAAGCGTCGCCGGGTGCGGTCACCACCACCACCGCGGCGATATCCGCGACCCCCGCGAGCCGCTCGATGGTGTGGGCGATCAGGCTGCGACCGGCGAGCTTCAGGTATTGCTTGGGCGTCGCAACGTTCATACGGTGGCCACTACCCGCCGCAGGCACGACCGCCCAATAACGCGCCTTAGACACCGCTGTCGGCGTTCACGATTCGCCGGGACCGGTGAAGCCCATCAGCGGCTGACGATCTGGTAGAAGGTTTCCCCCGCACCGATCATGCCGAGTTCGCGGCGCGCACGCTCTTCGACCGCCACCCCGCCCTTTTTCAGATCGGCGACCTCGGCCGCCAACACCCGATTTCGCTCGGCGAGCCCGGCATTGTCGGCACGTTGGCGTGCGACCGACTGCTCCATCCGCCACAGCTCCCGCACGCCGTCATTCCAGGCCCACAGGCGATACTGGACCACACCCAGGAATATCAACAGAATCAAGATGAGAAATCGCACGTAACTAAATGTTTTCTTGTGTGTATTTTCTAGTATAGCTGAAAGTGCTTTAAGGTTCAGGGTTCCGGGTTCAGAGGTTCAAGGTTGAAGAACACCGCATGGCCACCAACCTCGAATCCGAATGGACCTTGGATCCCGAACCCCTGAACCCCTGAACCCTGAACTCTGAACCCCGAACCCCGAACCGCCTGGCTCAGTGTTTCTTCTTGGCCCACCACATCTCGACCCACACCGCGTCGTCTTCGACCTTGACGCGGTAGACCTGTACCGCATGCCCGAACCCGTCGGCCGACTCTCCGGTCGTCACGTCGAAGCGCATGCCATGATAGGGGCAACGGACCTCACGACCCTCCAATTCACCGGCCCCCAGCGGCCCGCCGAGATGCGGGCAAATATTGTTGATGGCATGCAGCGTACCGTCGACGTTGAATATCGCCAGCGGCTTGCGTCCCACCGAGATCACCCGGGCGCAACCGCGTGGAAAGTCCGCCAATGCGCCCACGCGCACGAATTCGGTCGCCATACCGGTCCTCCCTAATCGCCGCGCGCGACAACGTCATTGACGGGCTCATCGCGGACTCCCTTGCCGCTCCGCGAGCAGCGACGTTTCTTCATAGGGGCGCGATTTGACCTGTTGATCGATCAGCGTGAGGGTTTCGAGCAGGGCCGCCATGCGGTCGAGCGGCCACGCGTTGGGGCCGTCGCTAAGCGCCTGATCGGGGTCCGGATGGGTCTCCATGAACACCCCGGCGACACCCGCGGCGACCGCCGCCCGCGCCAGCACCGGCACCAGCGCCCGCTCGCCGCCCGAACGGTCTCCGCGCCCGCCCGGCGCCTGCACCGAATGGGTGGCGTCAAACACCACCGGGCACCCGGTGTCGCGCATCGTGGCCAGTCCGCGCATGTCGGAAACCAAGTAATTGTAGCCGAAGCAGGCGCCCCGTTCGCACACCATGATTTGCTGATTCCCGGTGGCCCGCGCCTTGTTGACCACGTTGCCCATATCCCACGGCGCCAGGAACTGGCCCTTCTTGATATTCACCGGTTTGCCGTGGCTCGCCACGGCCTGAATGAAATTGGTCTGCCGGCACAGAAATGCCGGGGTCTGCAACACGTCGACCACCGCCGCGACTTCATCGAGCGGGGTATCCTCGTGCACGTCGGTGAGCACCGCCACCCCGATCTCCTCGCGCACCCGCGCCAGGATCCGCAACCCGGCCTCGATCCCGGGGCCCCGGAAGCTCGCGTGCGAACTCCGGTTCGCCTTGTCGAAAGAGGATTTATAGATGAACGGGATCGCGAGGCGCGCGGTGATCTCCTTGAGCAGCGCGGCGCTCTCCAGCGCCAGCGCCTCGGACTCGATCACGCAGGGTCCGGCGATCAGGAACAACGGCCGCTCCGGGCCGACCTCGAATCCGCACAGTTCCATGCGCGCCTCAGCCGTGCGCGGCCCGGGCGTCGCTCGAGGTGCCTAGGTGCTGTTCGTTCGCCGCTTCGATGAAACCCGTAAACAGGGGGTGGCCGTCACGCGGGGTCGAGGTGAACTCCGGGTGGAACTGGCAACCGATGAACCACGGATGCTCGGCCACCTCGATCACCTCGACCAGGTTGCCGTCGATGGTCTTGCCGGCGATCAGCAGACCCGCGTCCTGCAGTGGATCCATGTAGGTATTGTTGAACTCGTAGCGGTGGCGGTGGCGCTCGACGATGATGCTCTTGCCGTACACCGCGCGCGAACGCGATCGGTGGCGTAGCCGGCACTGCTGCGCTCCGAGGCGCATAGTGCCACCCAGATTCGCCTGTTCATCACGGTGCTCGATCTGTCCTTCGGCGGTCACCCACTCGGTAATCAGCGCGATCACCGGATGGTCGGTCGCCCGGTCGAACTCGGTGCTGTTTGCGTTCTCCATTCCCGCCTTGTGGCGTGCGTACTCGATCACGGCAACCTGCATCCCGAGGCAGATCCCCAGATAAGGCACCAGATGCTCGCGCGCGAAACGCGCCGCCGCGATCTTGCCCTCGATACCGCGCTTACCGAAGCCGCCCGGCACCAGGATCGCGTCGACCCCCTCCAGACAACCGGGCCCGTCGCGTTCGACGTCCTCGGAGTCGATGTAGTCAATCACCACCCGGGTGTGGGTATGGATACCGGCGTGGATCAGCGCCTCGCTCAACGATTTGTAGGATTCCGTCAGGTCCACGTATTTTCCGACCATCGCGATACGCACCTCGCGGGTCGGGTGTTCGAGCCCCTCAATCACCGCATCCCAGTCCGCGAGATCGATCTCACCGACCTTGAGCCCGAGTTTTTCGACCACCAGTTCGTCGAGCCCCTGCTCATGATACAAACGGGGGATCTTGTAAATGCTGTCGGCGTCCGGCGCCGACAGCACCGCGGGTTCGGGCACATTGGTGAACAGCGCGATCTTGCGCCGCTCGTTATCGGGCAAGGGGCGGTCGGCACGGCACAGCAGGATGTCCGGCTGAATGCCGATCGAGCGCATTTCCTTGACCGAGTGCTGGGTGGGTTTGGTTTTCACCTCGCCCGCGGTTCGAATGTAGGGGACCAGGGTCAGGTGCACGAACAGGCACATTCGCTCACCCAGTTCGAGTCGCATCTGGCGAATCGCTTCGAGAAACGGCAACGACTCGATATCGCCCACCGTGCCGCCGATTTCGACCATCGTGACCTCGGCCTGCGCCGCGTCCGCGCGCCGGATATTTTCCTTGATCGCGTCGGTAATGTGCGGAATCACCTGCACGGTGCCGCCCAGATACTCGCCCCGGCGCTCTTTGCGGATCACGTTTTCGTAGATCTGCCCGGTGGTGAAATTGTTGACCTTGCCCATCCGGGTGCGCACGAATCGCTCGTAGTGCCCGAGATCCAGATCGGTTTCGGCGCCGTCTTCGGTGACGAACACCTCGCCGTGCTGAAACGGATTCATGGTGCCGGGGTCGACGTTGATATAGGGATCGAGCTTGACCAGGGTGACCTTGATCCCGCGCGCCTCGAGCAGCGCCGCCACCGAAGCCGATGCGATGCCCTTACCAAGCGACGAAACGACCCCGCCGGTGATGAAAATAAAGCGTGACATGCTGGAACTCACACGCGGCCCGGGACTGGCCGCCAGACGGGCGAGTAAAGTAGCAAATCCGCGCCGACTAAACAAACGCCGTGACGATTCAGGTTCAACCTAGAATCCTCAGTTGGACGGGGTGAAGTGTGCGTTTGCGGTGGTGCAGGGCAAGGCACAACGATGCGCAATAGTCGTTCTATTCAAAGAGTTGTAACGCCGCCCTGCGCCGCCGCAAGCGTGCAATTAGCCCCGTAGCGTGATTCACCGGGCGGGTGCAGACATCGATTGACATTAAAGGCATTCATATCAGCCGGTTACTGTCAGAATGTAGCGGTCAACTGAGGATTCTAGGTTCAAGGGTTCCCGGTTCAGGGTTCCTGGTTGGAGATCGCGAAAATGGGCGGTTCCAAGGCTTCAGCCCACACCAACCACGTAGGTCGATAAGCGCGCAGCGCGTTCCCGGCGTCGCCTCTGCGCATTACCAGAGGTGCAACGACGATCCGGGCGCATTATTCGGCCGCCGCGGCACCACCTCGCGGCCACGAATCGGAGCCGTAGCCGACCAGTTCCACGTAGGCGTCGCCACCCACCGCCACCCCGTCGGCGCTTCCATGCACGGCCACGGCGCCTTCCCAATAGCGCAACGAGAGCTTTAGTTCCTGGTCCGCCAAACGCGGCAAGAGCTTCAGATCAAGCCCCGCCTCGGGCACCCGCAAACGCCAGCCCGCCGGATAGGAGATACCGGTGCGCGGGCTGCGCCAGTGCTTCAAGGTCTCGATCCGAACCGCGTCGGCCGCCAGCCGCCGCACGCTGCCGTCGGCCGCCACCAGCACCCCGGCACTCATCGCCCCGATCCCACCGTCGGCGCGGCGCAGCCGGTAGTACATCAATTCGCGTCCGTCGTCGAGCTGCACGCCGAACCAGTCCCAACCGCGCAGTTCTCGCCCCAGCGCACTGCTGCCCCACTCGCGATCGAACCACGCCGTCCCCGATACGGAAAATTTCCGGGCGCCGACCCGGACCACGCCGTGGACCGGCAGGCGCGGGTAAGAATAGTAGTACGACGCATTGCCCGGTTTCGCGCTCTTACGGCTCAGACCTCGATCACCTTGCAGCACTCGCGGTTTGCCGCGCTCGGCGACCAGATCAATGCGGCTGTCAGCGTCGCCGGCGCGCAGGCGCAACGGCCACAAATCCCGGTCCGCACCACCGGCGGCGACCCAGTCGCCGATCCACACCTTGAACGGTCCGCTCCGGGCGCCCGCGAGTTGCAGCGCACCGCGACCGCGTCGCTCGGCGGCGTGGAATCGCCCCCCCTCGATGTCGGTCAACGCGTAGTGCGCCAGATACACCTGATTGGTCGCCCAGCGCGAGGCCCGCTTGCGCCGATGGGGGGTCAGCGCGAAACGAAAAAAGGTCAGTTGAAAACCGAACCGGCGACCGGTGGAATCACGCAGATGACCGGTGAAGTACCACCATTCGCTCCGATAACGCGGGTGCGGGCCATGGTCGGCCGGAAACACCAGCGGTCGCGGTCGCAACGCCAGCGCGAATCCCTCGCCGCCGCCCGCCAGCACATCGCGGACGCTAAGCGCCTCCCCCGTCACGGGTGGCCTCGCGTTGACCCGGAAGGCGCGCCAGCTCAATCCCGCCGCCAACGCCACGACCCCCAACACCCCGAGTACGAGCGGAAACCGGATATGCCACCTCACCGATCCGGCACGTCGGACTCGAGCGCTTGTGGTGTCTGCAGCCCGCGCTTGCGCTGCGATTTACTGAGTGGCTCCGGGATCTCGCGCACCGTCATCATGAAATCATCATCTTCGCCCGCGTCGCAAGGATTATAATGCCGTGCTTGCGTTACCTCGGTACGAACACGTTCCTTGGCGTACGACGTGTGGCGTTTGTGAAGGGATGTTGGGAGACGTGGGAACCATCCAAACGCCCACCGGACAACGGGAGAACTAATGTCAACTCTCCAAGACCTACTCAATCTCGGCCTCGTCGACATCGGCTCGGACGATTCACGTTTCGCCAAGATGGAAGCTGCGGCGGCGGGGCTCGTAGCCCATTTAGCAAGCGAGCCGGCCCTAATCATCCCTGCTGCGCTGATCGCTATCGACTGCGATGCAGACGAAGACGAGCCCATCTTCGTGCTGGTCGAAGAAAAGATGATCGAGCACTGGAACACGATGCGGAACACGCACGTCAACCGACCGCGCGAGCTTCTGCGATCGGTCATTATCCACGCCCTATCTCTACTTGCCACAGAAAACCCGGAGATAGCGGCGCTCATCTGGCACACTGCTATCGGCCCCATAAACCACCGTCAGGCGAGGCTCGGCAAGGAAGCAGCAGTCGTTACCGACCTACTGCAGATGCTCGGAAAGCAGGCCGAAGACGAGGCGGTCGCCCGCACCCGGTTGGTTTCACCGACCCCAAAGAGTAAGCGTCGGTCGAAGCAGGGCGGTGAAGCACCGATCAAGTTCAGTCTGAAGTCCTCCGTGCCGTTGAAGGACGACGAAATTCTTACAGACGTTGCCCGTTCGGTGGGCCCGCAGCAACCGTCTGGAGAGGCGATGGATGACCCGAACCCGCACGCGCCCAACGTCGACCCCTCCTGGTCGACTGAGTTCACACCACGCATGGCCACTGCATTGGTCAAAGCGGTCAACCTCGGCGCCCAACGGGCCGCCACGCAGCTCCGTGGAAGCTTACAGTCTTACGCCGAGGCTTTCGAGCAACGCCTAGCAAACCACTTGCGACACGTTGAGACGATCAGGGCCGAGGTCCTTGGTGCCCAACAGGCCGCGCAAATCCGACTTGAGGTCCTCTGGTGGTCCGAGGCGAAGTTCTCTCCGTCGCTGATGCGCGGTTACCGGGGGATGCCGCAGGCAACGGCCGTAGTTGCCATGGCTCACGATCTGACTCAGATCGTGCCTGCAATGGCGCCCACGAGCGTCAGCTATGTGCTCGGCGAAGCCGTCGCTGCTCTTTCGGGTCTCAAAGCGAGTTCATCACCACAGTCGGTGGAAGCCCTGCTGTACGACCTGCACGCCAACGGCTCCGAGTTGAGGGGACTTATCCCGAACATCACGACGAACAGTCAGCGCGCGCCCCTCTTCGGGTTGATTGCGGAAGCCGTCGGTGGAAGCGAAATCACCCCTACAAAGATCCGCGACAAGACAGGTGTCGACCCGGCGCTGGAGCTTGCCCTCCCGGACTTCGCAATGTGGACGTTCCACGACATGCAGGCGTTTCGGCTGGTAGAGATGCTTAAGTGAGCGCGCAATGCCAACACGATGATTGCTTCCCTGACACGGCTTGTGCGCTCGGACATCTCGACCGCACTGAGTGCGAGCATTGGGAGCAGAAGGAAACCGAGTCACCGAACCCGGAAACGGTACGGGAAGCGAGCGACATGCCATGGAACAGTTACGCTCTCGGAACCAGTGACCTCGCGATTCTCGCTGGCCGCGGACGATCGGTAGTCGTGGGTCTCATCGGCCCCCCGGATTCGGTCAAGACCACCCTGCTCACCTACTTGTACATGTGGCTCCTCGCTCACGGTGAAGTGCCGGGCTGGACGTTTGCCGGTTCGTGGACCCTCGGCGGTTGGGAAACCCTAGTGCAGCCCAGCAGGTGGACGGGAGAGCCGCCACCGTCATTCCCACCCCACACTTCGAGTAGCGGACGGATTCCGGGGCTGCTTCACCTGTCGCTACGCAGCCGCGCGGGGCTCCTGCGGGATGTTTTATTCACGGATGCTCCGGGTGAGTGGTTCACACAGTGGGCGAAGGCCCCGAACGATGCGAGTGCCGTCGGAGCGCGGTGGGTGATCCGGCACTCGGACGTTCTTCTGCTACTCGCTGACTGCGACGCCCTTGCCAACGAGAAGACGCTTCCGGAGTCGCGACGCGCGACGCGAGACATGATAGAGCGGGTCGGCGCGTTCGCGGCGACGATCTCCATGGGCTTCACCTGGACCAAGACGGACGTCAGCCTCCCTTCGTCCACCCGTGCCACGGTTGAACGATCTCGCCAACAGTTCGCACCTGCAAGCGAGGTGTGGAAGACGACAATCGACGACGCGGCGACCATCGCGCGGGTGTTCTCGCGCGCCATAGACCGCGGCGAAGGGTCACCGACTCCTGCGACGCTCAGCGAGCCGCGTTTGGCCCACGAGCCCTTCCTCGCCTTCAGGGGGAATCATGTCGGCGTCTGACGTGCTCGTGCTCGGCGGTCCCGCGGCCGGAAAGACGCACTACGCAGGGCAGCTCCTGGGGCGGCTGAAAAACGATCGGCACGGAGCTCTCCGCCTTCGACCCGGGGGAGCGGATGACTTGAGAAAGTTCGAGGAGGTGCTCGCGTGCCTTGAGGAGGGACGCGCTGCGGGTCATACCCCCGCCAAGACATGGACGGGAATGAAATGCCAGATCGAGACGCGAAATGGCGACCAGATCCTCATTGAGTGGCCAGACTACGCGGGCGAGCGCCTTGCATCCATCGTCGACAACCGTGAGATTACCGCAGAATGGAGCGCTTCGATCTCGGCGGCACGAGCATGGCTGCTCCTCATCCGCCTATCCACCGTGAGTCTCCACGAAGATCTACTCACCCGACCCACTGGCCTTACTCCGGAACATGCAGCCGCGGATGAACGCCGGGTCGACGGTGCAGGCTGGGACGACCGGGCCCGCTATGTTGAGGTGCTACAAATGCTCCTCTTCGCCGCCGGTCAGCCCGTTTTTCGGCCAGTTGCCGGCCCTCGACTCGCGATCGTTCTTTCTTGCTGGGATGAACTCGATGAGAGCCATCCCCCGGAGGAGGTCTTCCGAGCGCGTCTGCCGCTTCTGCACGCATATGTACGAAGCACATGGGCTGAGGGTTCCTGGACTGCGTGGGGCCTCTCATCACTCGGTCGGGCGCTGAATCCGGACTCTCGTGACGACGAATACGCTCGGAGGGGACCGGAGAACTTCGGGTACGTCATTCGTCCAGGAACCACCGATCGGCACTCAGACCTCACAGCACCCGTGGCATGGCTGCTTGGGGTATGACTGGATGGCGCCATTCAAACTGGCCATCTTCGGGAACCGCGATGGAAGCCACCAGCTTCTGGAGACGAATTTGGCCGGAGAAGAGAGCCTACTCGAGGAACTCCGGTTTCTCGTCGACCGGCCGGTTGGCCACGTAGGCGCCGAGGTCGCCTGGTCCCCCTACTGGGGTTGTGGCCCGATACGAGACTGGTGGGCTCTTTGGTGCGGCGAAGAAGATCAGAGCGCACCACGCAAAAACATGGTCAAGAGTCGGGCGGTATTGGTACGCCTGGACGCCATCGGCATCGTCGACAGCCTGCAGGATCTCCTCGATGCTCTTTCGTTCGACGGCTCGTGCGTCATCGATCTTCCAACTGCCGCCATCGCCGATGCCCTGGTGCGCGGTGCACACCCGGTGGTGGTGCCTGGTATCGCTACCGTTCCGGCGCTTCTGCGTAAACTGTGGCCTCGTCTTTGGCCGGCGGCTCGAAGGCAGATCTCGATCCGCACCCTGTTCGGCAGCGAAACCATCGAGTCAGGACCGAAGCCCCACGTTGTCGCCGTTCCCGCAGAACTTCTCCCGCGCTGGCGCGCCCATCACGTTGTAGACCGTGACGAGCGGAAACCCCGTTCAGTAGGAGTCTCCTGGCTCTGCGGCGACGCCGCGCCGGGCGTCGGTCGGCTACTTTGCGCCAACTGGGAGCGGCTTCCTGGAGAGTTCGCCGTTCTGGCACGCCTCGAGCGGATCGCGCTGGCCGTGAACACCCTTCGCGAGGACGCAGGAAAGTTATCCGACGCGCTGGTGATCATCCGAACGATCGAGGCGTTCGATGAAGGCATCGACCTCCCGGTGGATGATCTCGCGCTGGTTCGCGCCAGCGTTTCTACGCTGCACGGAGCCACAATAACGGACATCCGGACAGCCTCTCTCGTCAAACTTAAGATTATCGGCGATGACATCTCTGCGGCGGAGTCCACAACTTCACACTGGATTCGGGGAAACCTCCCGAACGAGTCGGACACCGATGCGCTGTGGGTACTGAAGCATCAAGCCCGTGATGACCATGTAGTATGGTGGCTCCGGGCCATCAGGGCGGGGCTGTCCGATGCGTTCAAGCGCTTGACGCCGGGGTGGGCGACGGCGCTGTGGCGTTGGTGGTCGGCGGATCCGGACGCTGTGGACTGGACGCAGGAGCTCCTGAGTGCTACGTCGGGCACCGAGGAGGCTCTCCTCACCCACGCCCCGAAATGCGTGGCACCAGAGCTGCAGGCCCGACTCGTAGCCGTGTGTGCACAACGCCAATGGCCTCGACTACTCGCGCATCTGCTGCGCAGTCTGGACTCGCTCGAACAAGCGGTCGGTACGCTACGCGAGAAGGTGCGAAAGCCCGAGCGCGGACTCGACTTCCTTCTCCAAGGCCGTGCCCACGCGGAAGCCGTAGCGGTAGCGGCCGCAAGCGGGTGGCAGCCGCTCGTTGCTAGGGCGGTGAAGTGGACGATCCGTGACCCCTTGTTGCTCGACGCCATTCGATTCGATTCGGTTGGCACCATCGCCTTCCTCGCCGCACACCTCAAGGAAGGCGGACACCTCCCTCCCACCGCAACCGCCGACGGCTTCGTGCGCCGCGTCTTCGACGGTTGTATCGATGGCGATCAAGCGTGCGCATATATCGCACGACATATCGGCACCCACGGAGGCCGCGTTGCGCTCCAGTATTCGCGCCAGGATGAGCTATGGGATGCGCTGCGTCCGGAGGGCTGCGAAGCCCTGCTGTCCGCGACCGCAGCGGCATGGCTGAACTCATTCGTCGCTAGCGAGGTCCTGACGAAGCCTGGCCCTGTGCTCTCCGCGGCGATCGGTGAACGGGCGCGCGACGCCTTTCGTCTCGGGCCGGCGCGGACGGTGATTCGCTACATCGACTTGTTCCAGGAGGTGTCTGAAAGTGAGGTGGTGCAGTGGCTTGCTGACGAAGGATTTTCGTGGCAGACCGGCGATGACGAACGGTTTGCGGAGCTACTCGTGGAGCGTGATTGGAGAATCGCGGCGCAGCGCTTCAGGTATTCGTGGAAGCGTGAGCTCCAGGCGGTAGCGTGGCATGCGCGCGATTTATTGGGCTGGTGGGACGTGTTCTGGTCCGCTCCTCCTGGGGTTACGGACGGCCTGACGGTGGCGACCCGGAACCAGACCGAAGGACGGGCTTCTCACATGAAAATCTTATTTCTGGCGGCAAATCCGATGCCTTCGAACAGACTGGCCATCGGCGAAGAGGCGCGAGCGATTGAAGAAGAGCTGCGCAGATCGAAACTCCGCGATGCAGTCGAATTCTGCACCCGATGGGCTGTCCGACCTGGGGATTTGCAACGGACGCTACTTGAGGAAAGGCCGACGGTGGTCCACTTCTCTGGCCACGGTGGGGGCACGATCGGCGTCGTACTTCACTCGGAGGCGGGGACTGAAGAGAGCTTGGTGTCGTCAGCGGCCCTTGCGGATCTCTTCAAGGTCTTGATGGACAACATCCGAGTGGTCGTGCTGAACGCGTGCTACACCGAAGAACAGGCAAGGGCCATCGTGCGGGAAATCGACTTTGTCGTCGGAATGTCCGACTCAATCGGCGACGACGGCGCCAGGGTCTTCGCCGCAGCCTTCTACCGCGGCCTCGCGTTCGGCAAGAGCGTGCAGACCGGGTTCGACCTCGGTCTCAGCGAGTTGAAGCTCATGGGGTTAAAAAATGATGAGGAGGTACCGGTACTGTTGACACGGGACGGAGTCGACGCTTCGGTTGCGGTGCTGGTGCACACTTTCTCGTGACGGTTCCGAAGTGCGTCTCCCTCACCGTGGGGCGGATAACTGCGGCATCCCTGAGTCTACCTTCGTTCATGGAACATCGATCAAGCTACGTCCTGCTGAAGCAGGAAGCGAAGATCGTCGGCCGCCTCTGCCGTAGCCAACCAGTTCTCCGCCGGCCCGAGGGTAAGCAAGGGCTCCACCTCCGCGAGTAACGGGTCGCCGGCGAGCGTGGCTCGAACCACGGCGGGGTCGAGCCGTCCCAGCGTGGCAAGCACCCATGGCAGCGCGCCTACTCGGCTTCGTGCCGCGTCGATCAGAGCCCGGAGCACAATTTCCGAACCCACACGTAGAAGAGCCTCGGAGGCGGCGGCGCGACTGCGAACCTCCCCCTCTTGAACGACGTTCACGAGTGCGCGGACGACGTCGTCCGCGGTATCCGAGCCGAACGCGGCGATGGCGTGCAGGGCCACCGCATCGTCCTGGTCGCCAACGAGATCGACCAGTTCCCCGTAGGCCCGGCAGCCGGCCTTGCCGAGCCCCCATGTCGCCGCTTGGCGAAGCTCGTCGCCCCCAAAGTCGGCACACGTAGCGACCCGCTTCAGTTCCGCGGCCGCAGCGGCCCCGCCGAGTTCGGTCAGGATCAGCACGGCCTCCATACGGAGATCACGACGATCATGGTTCCAGACCGTGGAAACAAGGTACTGAAAACCGGTATCCGCACCGAGGCGCGTAGCGGACGCCGCCATTTCAAGCGCGACGCGGTCGTCCGTCTCCCCCTCCATGCCGGCAAGGAGGGCGCGGCGGGCTCTGGCGATCCCGATATTTCGATGAGGAATTGCCTTCGCGGCGGCGTACCGATCAACGGGGTCGGGTGCCGCGAGCGTCGCCAGTGAATCCCAAGGTCTCGCTCTTGCCGCGGCCAGCGGCGCGAGGCGCGGCACTGTGCCGGCGATCATCGAAGCACGTCCGATGAATCGCTCGCCCGGACCGACGTAAGCGGACTTGCCACGGAGTTGGTAGGTCTGCCGGCGCCCGGACACGAGCTGCGTGACGATCTTGTCCGCCGTAACATCGAGTACCTTGCCGTCTTGCGACGGAACCGTGCATTTCCATTCTCGATCACGCTCCGCGCCCTCCGAAGCGGACTTCGGGGGGCCGAGTTTCGTCGCGCCCACGGAGGCGCGAAGGTCGCCGACCAAGAAGCACACCGGCGCCCCGATGGCGCCAACATGATCAGTGCGGAGCCGCTGATCGCCGCGGGCGCCCGACCGTTGTCGACGCGCTCCTGCGGCCTGCACGACCTCCCTGCCTCCCGCGGGACCGTGCGCCGCGGCGAGCCTCAGACCAGCGCCTTTTTCTCCTTTTTGTAGAGCTTCTCGGCCTTTGTCAGTGCTCCCTTCAGCCGGGTGAGCGTGTCCTGGTACGGCGGATTGGTTCGCACGGCGTCGATCACCTGGTTGAGTTCGACGATCAAACCGGAGAGCAACGCCGTGCGTCCCTCGATGGACTCCAGGGTGTGAGCTACCAGCATCGAGGTCAAATCTTTGGCGGTCTGTTGGGCCACCCGAGTCTGGGCCGGTGTTGCGTCGAAGGAACTGACGATCCTGAACACCTCGGCCATGCCCTCGTCTTAGACCTGTTTGACGGTTTTTTTCGCTTCATCCGGCATCATGGTTCTCCTGATCTGAACGGGCAACGCTCACCGGGCAGCGGCACGCGCCGCCCTGAAGGCCTCGATGTCGCGCCTCACCTCGAAGGCGATCGCGAACAGCGCGTCGGCGGTCTGCTCGAACTTCGGCGGCCGATCGAGCGCCGCGGCGAGCCTGGCGAGTGCCCGACGGGTTCTCTCGATCATCGTCCCGTAGGCGATGAGGGCGGCCCCCAATCTCTCCACCTGAGCGACGTTGGCCGCAAACTCCTTGGCCCGATCGTTGAGGCGCGCGACGGCCAGATCCGCGACGACCTTCGCGGTGGCGCCGAGTTCGGGCGCCCCGGCGGTCGTCGCGTAGGCCAGTTTCAGGGGCCGGTCGAGCGGCTCGATCCCCCGATCCAATGCCTTCTGCAGGTCCGCCAGCGGATCGTTGGCGGGCGGCGCGCGGTGTGCCGCGACCACGTCGCGCACGTTGATCGCCGCCTGTTTCATTTCGCCGATGATCTCGATCTGGCGCAGGTTGGCCGCGGCCACCCGCAATTTGTAGTGATCCGCGCGCTCGGCGGAGAGCGCCGCGAGGATTTGGTCGATCTTGGGCGCACCGTCACGGATCGCCTGCGCGAACTCCTCGCGCAGGCGCGCTTTCTCGAACTCCCCCGCCACCGTCCGTACCACGCCGCTGAGGGCCGACAAACCCGGCACCGCGCTGCCCGCCGCGGTTGCGACGAACCGGCCGGCCGCCTCGACGAACCCTCCTGCCGCGCCCTTGATCGCGTCAACGCTCTTGCCTTCGGCGAGCGTCACGAGGACGTTGTTGAACTTGTCGATGGTGGTGAACGCCTCGCGTCGCACCTCGACCGCATCGGCCTGTCGCACCGCGGAGTTCGGCAAATCGGTGCTGAAGGGTTGGATCCCGGCCGATACCGTCGCGGCGGCGGCGGCCGCTCGCGCGGCCTGGCGTTGTTCGGCGGCGTGCTTCGCCTCGGCGAAGTCGATCAAGATCTCCTCGAAGGTTACGCGGACCTCGGCGAAGGCGTTGCGATATTGCGCGAGTTCGTGGGTCGGAATTTGCGCACAGCCGGTCGAAGGCGCGTTATTGGGCGCCAGCAGGGCCAGCATCCCGGTCCCGATCATCGTCAATCTGCTCGTCATGGCGCCTCCCGTGCGATCGTTTCACTCTTCGGTGCAGTCCGCTCCCCGCGCGCGCCGGTCTGCCCTGCCCCGCTTGATGCTCACCAGCAATTTACAGTCCCTGCACGGCGCCGACTGTGTGGATTCACACGCCCGCGGCTCGTCGTCGTGGGTCGCGCTCACCGGCACCCTGTTCCACCCGCGGCGCCTCGCGCATCCGACCGCGGCATCCTTTCACCCCGCCGCGGCCTGCGACGCCGGTTCCACAACCGTGTGCAAGCGCGAACGGCGGCCGGCCGCACCGAATCAAGGAGTCCCGGCGGTGGAATCGAGCGCGGCGTCCAGTTCGCGCAGATAGGCCAACAACGAACGCCAACCCTGGCCCGGTCCTGGCCCGGCCCGTTCCCGCGCAGCCGCGCGCAGCGCTTGGCGCAAGCGCTGGCGATCGAGGTCCCGATGTTCGGCTAACAACGCCTCGAACGCCGCGTCGCCCTCCTCCATGAGTCGTTCACCCCAGCGTACCACCCGCCGCTCGCGCAACGCATGACGACTGTCGGTGCCGCGCTCCCCGTCACAGGCAGCGCGCAGCGCCGCCATGTCCGCCTCCTCCATCGCGTTCAGCAGTCGGCCAATGTAGCGGATCTGACGCCGATAGGCGGCGCGCCGCAAACCACGGGCCAGATCCACCTCGGCCCGCAGCCGCGCGTCGAGCGGCAGCCGTTCGAGCGCCGCTGCCCGCATTTGCACCAGCGATTCGGCGAAGGCCTGCAACGCCTGCATCTCGCGCTTGCGCTGCGATTTGCTCACTCCCTCGGGCGCATCGTCCATCGTCATTGTGAAATCTCAATCGTCACCCGCGTCGCACGGATTATAATGCCCCGTCTTCCCTGTTACGGTCCGACGATGATGCTCGAAACCACACCCCGCACGACCTACCTCAAAGACTACGCCGTCCCCGCGTTCCTGATCGATAACGTGGATCTGCGCTTCGAACTCGGTGAGACGGACACGCGCGTGGGCGCGCGCCTCACGATCCGCCGCAATCCCGACTCGCCGGAGCACGGCACCGATTTGGTTCTCGACGGCGGCGATCTTCCGCTCGACGGGATCAGTCTGGACGGTGAGGCATTGGCGCCCGAACGCTATACCCTGAACAGTACCTCGCTCACCCTCCACGAAGTCCCCGACGCCTTCGTTCTGGAAACCCACACCCGGCTGCGGCCACAGGACAACACCTCGCTGGAGGGCCTCTACAAATCGTCGGGCAACTTCTGCACCCAATGCGAGGCCCAGGGCTTTCGCAAGATCACCTGGTATCCGGACCGCCCGGACGTGATGGCGCGCTTCACCACCACCGTGGTCGCCGAGCGGCGCCGCTACCCGGTCTTGCTGTCCAACGGCAACCCGGTGGAACGGGGCGAAATGGAAGACGGCCGCCACTGGGTTCGCTGGGAGGATCCCTACCCCAAACCCTGCTATCTGTTCGCGTTGGTGGCGGGCGATCTGGTGTGCATCGAAGACCATCACACCACCGCTTCCGGGCGCGAGGTCGCGCTGCGCATTTATGTCGAGGCCCACAATCGCGACCGCTGCGCTCACGCGATGGCCTCACTCAAAAAGGCGATGCGCTGGGATAAAGCGCGGTTCGGGCGTGAATACGACCTCGACATCTACATGATCGTCGCGGTCGACGACTTCAACATGGGCGCGATGGAGAACAAGGGCCTCAACGTTTTCAACTCGAAATACGTGTTGGCCCGACCCGAGACCGCGACCGACGCCGACTATGCGGCCATCGAGGGGGTCATCGCGCACGAATACTTCCACAACTGGACCGGCAACCGTGTCACCTGCCGCGACTGGTTCCAGTTGAGCCTCAAGGAAGGACTGACGGTTTTTCGCGATCAGGAATTCTCGTCGGACATGGAATCGCGCGCGGTCAAGCGAATCGAGGACGTGCGGGTGCTGCGCGATCATCAGTTCCCCGAGGACGCCGGCCCGATGGCGCACCCGGTACGCCCCGCCTCGTACATCGAGATCAGCAATTTCTATACGGTCACCGTCTACAACAAAGGCGCCGAGGTGATCCGCATGATCCATACCCTGCTCGGCGCCGAAGGCTTCCGCGCCGGCATGGACCTGTACTTCGAGCGTCACGATGGCCAGGCGGTGACCACCGAAGATTTCGTGAGCGCGATGGAGGATGCGACCGGAACCGACCTGCGCCGCTTCAGACACTGGTACGATCAGGCCGGCACCCCCGTGGTCACGGTGCGCGGCACGTATGATGCGCAGGCCCAGCGTTACACGCTCTCGCTCCGCCAGCATTGCCCGGCGACGCCCGGACAGTCCGACAAGGCGCCGTTTCACATTCCACTCGACCTTGCGCTGCTCGATGCCGACGGCAGGTCGTTGCCGTTGCGCCTCGTCGGCGAACCGCCACACGAAGCGCCGCCCAATCGGGTGTTCAACCTGACCGAAGCCGAGCAGCAGATCGTGTTCGAGGACGTTGCGTCCCCGCCGGTGCTCTCGATCAATCGCGGATTCTCGGCGCCGATCAGGGTGGAATTCGATCGTGACGACGCCGAGCTCGCGTTCTTGCTCGGCCACGACGACGACCCGTTCAGCCGCTGGGACGCCTCGCAGTGCTACGCCGAACGCCTGATCCTGCGCATGATCGAGCGCGCCGGGAAAGGACGGCTAAAAGCGGCGGATCCGGCGTTCATCGAGGCATTCCAGCGCACCCTGACGGATTCGACGCTGGACCCCGCGCTGCGCGCCGAAGCGCTGGCGCTACCCGCCGAGGGTTATCTCGCCGAGCGCATGACGATCGCCGATCCGGACGCGATCCACCAGGCGCGACAGGCGTTGCGCGGGATCCTGGCGCGGGAACTGGCCGAGCCATTGACCAGGGTTTACCACGATTGCCTGCGCAACGCGCCCTACCGTTTCGAACCGCAGGCGGTCGCCCGCCGCAGCTTGAAGAATCTGTGCCTCGGCTACCAGATGGAAACCGGCACGCCGGAGCCGCGCGCCGCCTGTATCGCGCAACTGCAAGACGCCGACAACATGACCGACGCTTTGGCGGCGCTGCGCATGCTCGCCAACAGCGAAGGTCCTGAGCGCATTGAAGCGCTGGCGGCATTCGAGCAGCGCTGGCACGGTGACCCGCTGGTGCTCGACAAATGGTTCGCGCTGCAGGCCACCGCGCGGCTCCCCGGCACCCTGGACGAGGTGCGGCGACTGATGGCGCACCCGAATTTCGACCTCCGCAACCCGAACCGGGTACGTGCGTTGATCGGCGCATTCTGTCACGGCAACCCGTTGCACTTTCACGCCGCCGACGGCAGCGGTTACCGCTTTCTCACCGAGCAGGTTCTGGCTATCGATTCTTTCAATCCCCAGATCGCGGCGCGCCTGCTCGGCGCGTTCGGCCGCTGGCGCCGCTACGACACCGCCCGCCAAGGGCTGATGCACTCGGAGCTGGAGGCGATTCTGGGAACCGACGGACTATCGCGGGACAGCTACGAAGTCGCGAGCAAACTCGTCGACTAGCGGCGTCGCGACGCACTGACGGCCGCGCCGGAACAGACCACCGGCGCGTATAAAACGGTTCCCGGACTCAAGAACCCGGATATTTTCCGGTGCCGATGGTCATGATCGCCTCTTTCATCGCCGAGCGCTGCGGCTCTTCGAGACGGTCCCAGGCACGCGCCAGATCGACCGCCGCACTCGACAGTCCACCGACCTCCACACACCGAACATCAACCAGGCCGGGTGGACGTCAAGCGCCGCCGCAATCTGTCCCAGGATGCGTGGACGCAGGCTCTTGCCGTTCTCGATTTTCTGGATCACCGCCTGAGAGGTGCCGACCTGCTCCGCCAGATACACCTGAGTCCATCCGAGGTCTCGGCGCCGTTTGCGCAGGCGTCCGCCCAGGGTCCCGAGGTCTTCCACTTTCTTGGTACGCGTTCTCATGTTCAGCCCTTCGTCTTAAAGTGTAAAATCAGTATTCGTGTCAACCGACGAGTTGCATATCGGCAACGCCGGGGATTCCTTGAGCAACCACCTGCAAATCCTATCCCAACCAGCGGCACACCGCGTTTCGATCGTCGTCGCCGGATGTCGGGCGCCGTCGACGGCGCGATGAATGTGACATGCCGACAACCGACGATAAGAAGCCACGACCGACACGACCGGCATTGTGTGCCCGATTATGACATTTCAGGAAGCACATACGTATAAGAACGACGCCGGAGTCCGGAGTTCAAACCGCGAAACCGGATGACCGAACCCGACTCGCTGCCGCGGACGCCCGATCCGCACACTTTGATCTGCACGTTGGTCGCTGACTGCCAGCCGCGCAGCGTGCTCACGCTCGGGCATACCGCCGCACGCTACTGCGCCCCGTACCTGGCGGAGCACCCGGATTGCCGGCACACCGAGATCGCGATTGCGACGGGCGCCGACGACGGCGCGCTGCTCGCGCGCCTCGACCGGGAACGACACGCCGACGTCGCGGTTATCGCCGGCGGGTTGGAGCACCTCGACCGGGCCACCGCGAACGCCGTGATCGCAAGACTCCGCGACCTCCACAACGCCCGCCTGCTGGTGTTGCTGCCGGAGAAACCGGGCGAACACGACATCAGCCACTGGGATCTTGCCGACCTGTCAGGGCTCGGCCTGCGCCTGGAGGCGCGAACCAGCAACTCGGACGGTGAAACATTGCTCCTGTACGGCTTCGATATCGCGAACTACAAACGCACACCGGACTGGCTCAACGCCCGCCACTGGGCGAACCCGGAGCAATGGGGAAAGCACCGCTGGTAAGGGCTCAGCAAAAATCACATCACTATTCCGTGCGCCGATCCATCCCGCGCGGCGGCGCCGCGCCGCGGTAGAACAGCCCTGCTACCGGGCCGCACGCGGCCCAATCAGGAAGGCATGCTCACCGAGGCGGCTCAATCCCCGGCGCCGTAAACCGGGCTCCTGCTCGAGGATCTCGTGACTCGCCAGACATTCGACCGCGCACGCATCACCGAAGTGGCCCCGCACCTCCTCCTCGGTGACCGAAAAAGGCGGCCCCTCCATCTCCCCGTCCGGAAATTCCAACGCCACCAACAGAATCGGCACGCTCGGCGGCAAGGTCGCCAGCAGATGGCGTACATAGCGCGCCCGCATCGCCTCCGGCAGCGCGACGATCGCGGCACGATCGTAAACCGCGTCAACGCCCTGTAACTCGCGAGGGGTGAGATCGAAAAAATCACCGCACAGGATTTCGGCTCGACCACCGCGATAGCGCCTGAACGCCCCTTCCGATTGACATTCGAACGCGATCCCATACTCGGTCAAAAACGCCTCCACCGCGACCGGGCTCAACTCGACGCCAAGCACCCGCCGGTCGCACTCCAGCAACCAACGCATATCGTGCGACTTGCCGCACAACGGCACCAGGATCGTAGCACCCGGAGCAGTCCCGAGTCGGTCGAACCAGGCAGTTAATCGCGCGTTGGCCCGCCCCTGATGAAAGGCGATCTCATTGCGACGCCAACGCTCATGCCAGAACTCCGCTTCCATGTCAGTTTTCCCCCTTACCGGCCGAACCGCCAGGATTTTTCTTCACACCCGCCTCTATGCAAACTGAACCAGCAACATGACGAACAGCACCACCACACCCAATACAATGACCACGTCACGCCACTGACTCCAACCGGCCCGCGGCGCCTCGCGTGCCGCCCGCAGCATCTTCGGTCCCCAGAAAACCAACAGCAGCAACGCCAGTCCGATACCGAGTACCTTCTCCCAAGGAGCAGCTCCCATCAGGTCCTCCACAATGAAAAAACGACCAGCGCACCGCCTCGGCACGGAGCGGACGTTACCATCGCACGGCCCCGCACACCATCCGACGAAAATACCGCCACAAGGTTCACTACAGCGACAAATCGCCGCCGAAATCCCGGTTCACGCCAAGACACGACACAACATAACGGCGCGAAAACCAAAATGGGCGCAGCCCACGCAGCACACCCCTTCTCACGTAACCCGGTAGGGTGGGCGCCAGCCCACGCGGCATGCTCCTCGCGCAGCCCGTAGGGCGCAAGAACCGAAGGGCATTACGCCGCATACCACCGGCCACGGTAATTACCATGCAGTAGCGTATTCCGGCCTACAAATTACAACCGCGGTCAAATGGCGCGGAAAACATCCCCCTTTGAAAAAGGGGGACCGAGGGGGATTACCTCGCTTCATGAGGCCACGGCGAAATGCTGCGGAAACCGGCCGCGCGGCTGTTCGGCGCCGTTGACCCACACCTCGCTTCAATGAGGCCGCGGCGAAATGCCGCGGAAAACATCCCCCTTTGAAAAAGGGGGACCGAGGGGGATTACCTTGCTTCATGAGGCCACGGCGAAATGCCGCGGAAACCGGCCGCGCGGCTGTTCGGCGCCGTTGACCCACACCTCGCTTCAATGAGGCCGCGGCGAAATGCCGCGGAAAACCGAGCACGATCACGCCTTCGTGGTCGCCGGCGCCTAGCTTCAATGAGGCCGCGGCGAAATGCCGCGGAAAACCATCCGCCGCACTATACCAACCATCCGAGTGGCGTTGCTTCAATGAGGCCGCGGCGAAATGCCGCGGAAAACGGTCGATCTCGATGTGGAGTTTGCGCCCGGCGATTTGGCTTCAATGAGGCCGCGGCGAAATGCCGCGGAAAACGCCGTGTACCCGGTGCAGAATGCGCCGCCGCTCTTCGCTTCAATGAGGCCGCGGCGAAATGCCGCGGAAAACACCGGCGCGGACTCGGCGAAGGAAAAAGAGCGCAAGGCTTCAATGAGGCCGCAGCGAAATGCCGCGGAAAACCGGAACCTTCACCACTACCGGCACGGCCGCGGAAATGCTTCAATGAGGCCGCGGCGAAATGCCGCGGAAAACGTCTAACAGCGCGGAAGCACGCGCCGAGCAAGCGACCGCTTCAATGAGGCCGCGGCGAAATGCCGCGGAAAACGGGTGACACTCTCAAACAGCGGCTTGACGGCCGGCAAGCTTCAATGAGGCCGCGGCGAAATGCCGCGGAAAACGTGGGACGATGGCGACGAAACGACGCCAAGCGGATTCGTGCTTCAATGAGGCCGCGGCGAAATGCCGCGGAAAACAGACCCGCTCGCAGGGTGCGCCAGTCTTGGCTTATAGCGTAGCTTTGCGAGTGGTCGCGGCGCAAACGGAAATAAATCAGCGTATCCCTGAGATGCAAGCCCAAGGATTTCAGAAAAAAACCGAATTTTCAAAGAGCTATCCTCGCGCGAGCGCTCGCCCGTGTTTAGCGTGTCACCGGAGCGCTCGCGCGTTCGCGGCGGCTTACACGATCACCGGTTGGTGCTCGACCACCCGGTAATCCTTACCGAGACTGACCACGCGCGGCCGGATCGCGCCGACCACGCCGAGATCGAGCAGTAGAACGTGATCGTCTGCATGATGGATGATTCCGTCAAGCAATTCTATCAATTCCGCGTGGCGCCTCCGACTGAGCCGGCACTGAAACACGGACAACTGGAGCCACTCACCGTAGCCCTTCATGATCCGGAACACCTGTCGCCAACGTTTCTGATCGGCGATGTCGTACGAGACGATATACAGGTGTTGGTCCACCGTTCACCGGGTCGTAAAGTTCGGATAGTCGGGCAACTCCCCGAGGAGAAAGCGGCCGAGTAGTCGTGCCTGGACCTCCAGCAAACGCCGGTAGCTGACGCGATAGCCGAAGATGGGGTGGACGATCTCCTGGCTCATCCGCCGCTCGAAAGTGGCGATGAAACGTTTGCGTCCGTCGTTCGTCAGCGCCACGCTGCCGGCGGCATGGATAAAGTCGGTCGGCCGGATCTCGCCGTTGTTAATCGCCTGCAACACGGTGGAGTCCGCGACCAGCGGGCGGAACGGCTCCATCATGTCGAGCGCGAGCGCCGGACGGCCGTAACGCGGCTGATGGTAGTAGCCGCGAAAGGGATCGAGGCCCACGGCCGCGAGCGTAACCGACCAGCTCCGCACCAACAGGGTGTAGGCGAATGAGAGCAACGCATTGACCGGATCGGGCGGCGGCCGCCGGTTGCGACCCCTGAAATCGAAACCGAACTCGGGATCGTCACCCGCGCCCTTGAACAGACACCGGAAACTCCCGAAATAGCGGGCCGCCGCGGCGCCCTCCACGCCCAGCAATTCCGCAAGGCCTGCCACGCGCCGCGCATGTCGGATGTCACCCTGGAGTTCGGTCAGCAGATCGGCGGCGTTATCCTCGGATTTCCAGTTGCGGCGCAACAAGATCCGGCAATTGTGGATCTTCGCCGCGATCAAGCCCTTGGCAAGTTGCAGGCAGGTGCGATCATCGAAACTGGCCTTGTACTGCGCGGTGCGCAACTCGACATTCTTGTGGCCGTTGCCGAGGCTGTGACCGTAGAACCAGCCGCCGTAACTGTGCCAGGTGATCGGAATGCCGCGCATCATCAACTCGTGCAGACAAGGGGTGGTGACGTATACATTTCCCATCAGCGCCAGTTGCGACGTCTCGATCAGCCGCGCGCTGGCGACACGCTGATCGTCGATGGTGACGATCAGGTTCTCACCGCTCTTGCTCACCTTGGCGCCGCGCGCCTGCACATACATCGGCAACGCCTCGTCGCGCGCCACCGAAATCGGACGTGGCTCGATGCCGCCGACCCGCAGAAAATTGACCTCGTCAGGCAGGCAGATCCCGACCAGCGAACAGCGCGCACACTTGGGGCTGTTGTCGAGGGGTGGCGGCAGGCGTCCACCGACAGCGGTGAGGCGCATCCCGTCGATCGCGTTCCGGGTCAGCAAGCGCAGTTCCTTGTCGAACACCACCCGCACCCGCTCGCGGCTGGCGACGAAATAGATCACGCCTTCGTCGCAACGGTAGCCGTGTTCCTCCAGGATCAACCCTTGGAGGCACACCTGAACCCGTTCCGGATCATAGGCGCCCATCGCGACGTGAGGACGCTTGCCGCGCTTGTAGTCGACCGGGACCACCCGGCCCTCCTCCGCCTCGATGAGGTCCATTCGCGCGATCAGACCGAGGCGGTTGGAAGAAAGCGTAATGGAACGGGCGTGGAGGCGGTCCTCGTCGGAAAGTTTCCCGGCATCCGGTAGATCGCCCTTCTTGCGATCCACGCGCCGGTGCGCGTAACGCCCCTCCACCGTGTCCGCGGACTCGGCCCACTCGCCCTGTACCCACTCCAGGTAGGCCAAACGCGGACAGTACTGATACTCGTTGACCATCCGCGCCGGCAACAGCGGCAGGTCGCCCGTAAACTCGGGAAACGGGAGCGGGAGATCCTCTTGCGTCGGTGCGTGTCCTGCGACGTCGGTCGACATGGGTTCAAGCGCCGGCTATCGCTTCCCCTTCAACAGCCAGCCGATGGCGCCGGGCGTATCCCGCCAAGCTGATCGGTTATCCAACACATAGGCGACGGCCTCGTTTTTGTCCCCGATGCCGATGTAGTCGGGCGGGCGCCTCGGCATCTTGCGCCGCCCGGCGAGGTAGGCGGGAACGTGACGATTGGTCGCCAGTGCCTGCGCGCGCGACGCCCGACTGTCGGCGCTGTCCTGCCCCTCACGGTAAGCGAGCAAGGCGCGAGAATACTCCCAGCAAGCGCTCGGTTCGCCTTCATACTGGTCAAGCAGCGCACGCGCCTCTTCGTGGCGCCGTTCATCGAGCAACCAACCCAACAAGACGTGCCGCACGTCCTGGTTGTCGTGAGGGTTCAATTCGAGCAAGCGCTGACAATGCCGTATCGCCTCATCGCTCGCGCCCCGCTCCCACAGGCATTCCGCCAAACCGAAGCGCGCACGCATATAGGGCCGTGTTTCCAGCACCCCCCAAAAATGCCCTTTGTGTTCCACGAAAGCCGCTTCGCCCAGCGCGCGCTCGCCGGCTTCGACGCCCTCACGGTAACGATCCTCCGCCTCGCCTAGCGAACGACTCTCTTCCTCGGCGAGCAGCACCCAGGCGTCGGCGCAGTCCTCCGACATATTCAACGCCTCATGCGCCAGATCGATGCGTTCGTCAGGGTCTTCGGTCTCCCATGCCTCGTACATGAGGTCCTGAGCGACATCGACCTCGGTCGGTTCGCGCTGCGGCCCGAACTCCCGCATCATGCCTTCCATCGCCCGGCGGTCCGGAACCGGTAATCGCTTGCCGTGGTGGGATTTATTGCCGGCCATGGTTTCGTCTCCGTTTTGTGCGTAGTGGCAAGCGATACGCGGCGATCACGTTAGATCAGTGGAACGATGAGCGCGCACGACCGCCACGAACCACCTCATGACCCTGCTCAATAAGAATATCGCCCAGAGCCGGCGGAAGATTCATGTCCAGCAGGATTTTCATCCATGAACCAGCGGAATTTCCATTTCTTCCGCACGCCAAGCCGCGTAGGCGAGCGCCGCGCGCAAGTCTTCCGCTTCGAGATACGGATAGGCATCAAGGATGTCGTCTTGCGACCGACCGGCGGCCATCAATCCCACAATCATCCCGACCGTGACACGAATGCCACGTATGCACGGCTTGCCGCCCATCACGGCCGGATCAAAGGTGATTCTCTTGAGTTTGTTCATCTGAAAATCCGTCTTTAGCCTTCGGATTACCCGACCCGCAAGGCCCGCCACAGCCTGCTCCGAGATTGCCAGGTCCCGGCCGACCAGCCGCGAGCACCGGACCGCAACCGCATCGGCGCAGGCCCCGCCATCACTGATACGGAAATCGCGGCGGTTGGAAAATGCCTGCGGGCAGTGTTAGGGATGTTGTGAGAGTGCTTGCCGCGCGCCGTCTCGTGTACGGCAAATCTCGCCGCGATCGACCCAGAGCCCGACCTGTATCGAACTCAACCTGCGTCTCCGATCCGTTCTGATTCAAGCCAATCCGGCCGGATAAAGTCGCGCTGGACGGGACGTGCGGCATGACAAACCGAACTAGCCTTGGGCAACAAAGAGCCCACCACCAAGGTGGCAGCTTCGCCCCAACAGCAGCGGCCCTTTCACGCTCACTGAAAACTCCAGTTTTATTCGCGAACTGAGGCCTCCTCTCGGACCGCAAAACACGCTAACCGGCTCAATGACAGCGGGTTTCGGAAACCCCCGGCGCCGTAGCTCACACCCCACATCAGCGATGATTGCCTGCTCATCGGTTTTGCTCTTGCTATATCGTGTCGGGTGATATTCGGTTTGAGTCATCCAGATTTTCGCATTTGCAAATATCGGATCGTCGTCTTCGACAATGGTTGAATGCTCCAGTTTGAGCAGACCAGCGGCACCCGCACGCAACTCTCACAAGTCATTGAGTGCGGCATCGAGCAGTTCAAGATGCTTGCGTTCCACCTGACTTGGCGACCGCCCTTCTAGTAAATGCGGCGCGATGACGAGCAGCTTCTGTCTGGCTACATCAAAAGCGAAAGCCAAATGGGCCTTGCCACCGGTGCGCGCTGGCGAGCCGTCCATTTCATGGCCCGTAAAGAACATCGGTAACGCGGTCCGCGGCCCGAGACGCCCCTGCACGAGCGCCATGACGGCACGGCGTAAAGCGCGCGCGACCAATCGCGAATCGACGTTGGATGAGAGGCCGCTCACGATCGAGAAGGCATGAGCGCCCTCGACCTGCTTGACCGGCTTCATCAATCCAAGACCCAGATATCTCCCGTCACCTGCGATCAAAGGACCGGCAAGCGATCGGGCGAATTTGATTTCCACATGCCATAGTCGTCCGGCAGCGAAGCGCGTGTCGGGCGCGAATCTTGCCGCGCGTGCACCTTTCGTGTCGAATGGCTCACGCTGAACACGGATAGATTCGGGTCTGGACGTGAACCCGACATGCCGCAACGCCTGGGCTACCGAGAGCGTCGCGTTTCGCTCGACGACCATGCGTTCGGACCCTGATTTTCGGCCGCGCGGCCGCGAGAGCGGCAGGGCCATCGGCGTGACCGTGTGCCAAAGGCGGGATCCAGGCTGATTTTCGTCACCAATCCCATAATGGGCGAGCATGCCGCGTTCTTCGGCAGGATTAAGCGCCCACGAAATTTCTCCTGTTGCCTCTTCGATCGATCCGAACCCGGAAAAACCCCAATCGATGTCATCTGCGGCAATAGCGCGGCAGTCGGGCGGTATTTCGACAAGCAGGCGCCGAATGCCATGATCGGCGTATTGATGGCCAATCGAAGGCAAAGGGATGATACGGATGCGGGTCGCTTTGTCCGCCTCGCTCGAATGGCGGCAAAGCCCAAATATCTGTTCAATATTCTTCGTTTTGTCAGGCAACGCCGCTTTGAGTTTTTCTGCCACGCCATTTCGTACCATTTCGACAAGCCGCACCGCTTGCGAGAACGGCCAGGGGTGAAAGGCGGCGTTTTGCGTCATGTCCCGCAGGTCGTAGAGCTGCCGTACCGGCGGACAGTTGTAGGAAACCTGATTGAAGCGCGGCTTTGGAGATTGTGAAAACGTCTGCCGAACCGATTTGGCCCGAGAAGGGGTCTTTTTCCTTGGCGCCGGTTCCAACCTTATTTTGAAACGAGTTCGGTCCTTTGCATAGCGATCAATCAGGCTGCTAAGCGATCCAGGAAATTGGCAGGCAAGTCCGCTGCCAACGCCATTGAGCGTAGGCCGGTAAATCGCGCCCGAGTGGTCGGAAAGGCGCGCCTCGGCCGCACCCGAATCGAGAATCTCGGCAATGGCCCACGCCATATCAACGCCGCGTCCCAGTTGGTAGAGTCGATCTGCCAAGTCACGCATCCTCTCTGCATGCTCCCTGCCGTGATCGAACGGCCACGCATAGAGAAAAGGCGTCTCGCGATCGAAAATTCGTGGATGGAACCGTTTAGTAGCCGTCCGGATTTCACTGATTCGATTGATGTCGCCACCAACCGTATCGAGATCATTATTCGGCATGAAATGTGAGAAATATTGCCCCATTCGCGCGGCCGGCGCCGCAATCACCGGTGGATCAAGCCGTTCCAACCAGACGAGTGCGTCGCGATCCTTTTCGCAAAGAACCGCTCCTTTAGCCGCACCGGCAATGAACGCCTGAAACAGCCGCGCGGGCGACGGGGGCCACTCCGGTCGACCCCAGGTGTCGAGCCCGTGATAGCGGGCACCGTGAATCCGAATCTTGAAAAACAAGTGAGGCATGGCCGACATCAGGGCAAATTTGTTCTCCCCGTCTGCGCTGCTCACCCACGGAGGGCGGCCGGGCAGACATTTTTTGACATCCGCAGGTAGTCGAAGACCAGGCGCGTGTTGCGATTGAGCTGGCGCATCTTCTGCGCCACGCAGTGCACGCCTTTGGATTTTATGAGCCCGACGGCAAAACGTCGCAACCGGGTGGTGTTTTCGGGGCCGTAGCCGGTTCG
>Ga0114931_10000280_pt1 | contig 59796 bp, 70 predicted proteins | sample 2SBtaG_FD_89579 | JGI IMG/M metagenome (GOLD analysis project Ga0114931, IMG submission 89579) | Deep subsurface microbial communities from Kolumbo volcano to uncover new lineages of life (NeLLi) - 2SBTROV14_V59a metaG | ecosystem: Environmental > Aquatic > Marine > Volcanic | place: Kolumbo... | reverse complement strand
GCTAGGAGATATAAACATATGAGAACTCATACTGCTGCACATTTGTTGTCAGGAATTCTTCATAGTAAGTCAGGTGCTTTAATTACTGGAAATCAAATTACTACTGATAAACTTAGTATTGATTTTGACTTAGAAAAATTTGATAGAGAAGAAATGCAAAAATATATTGATTTGGCAAATAAAGAAATTGAGAAAAATATTGAAATTAAACACTATTTTTTGCCTAAAGAAGAGGCTATAAAAATTCCTGGTTTAATTAAGCTTGCAAATGCATCTCCTCCAGATTTAGCTGTTTTAAGAATTGTTGAAATTCCGGGTGTTGATATTTGCGCTGATGGTGGCACGCACGTTAAAAGCACAAAAGAAGTTGGAAAAATAGAATTAATAAAATTCAAAAATAAAGGCAAAAATAATCGTAGAATGTATGTTAAAATAATTAATACTTAATTTAGTGTAGTAAATATATATTCTAATATACATTATACTATATTTATATACAAAATATAGAAAAGTTTATATACTTAGAGATAACATTAAATTACATGGATTTTATACAGCAAGTACAAAGAACTGTTTCTTTTGAGGCAAACCCACAAAATAATAATTCTAAAGAAATGGAACCTAATGATATTATGCAAATAGTTCTAAACTTAAAAAATCAAACTGAAAGACACATCCAGATACAAAAAAATAAGATTTTTACCCTGGAAAAAGAGGTATCAGAGCTTAGAGATAAGCTATCAAAGGTATCTGCGATAGCTTACAAAATACAAGACAAAGAAGTTGTTGAAAGGTCAAGAGAGGCTGCGTTCAGCAGAAGGGATAAGCCACCTGCTGACAAGCCTATTGACCGCAACGGTGTCGCACCAGCAGACGTGGAGATAACAAAAATATTTAACTGCGCAGGAAAAAGGTTCTGATTCTTTTCTTCTTTTTTTTCATAGCGATGGGATTTGGGTTCAAGCTAGATTCCCTAATACTCAATCCATGGTTCATGATAAGCATAATTGTAATAGGGCTCGCGCTTGCACTTGTTGCTATAAAATCAGGTCTGATATCTGTTGAGATATATTCAAGTCTTGTAGTCATGGTCCTTGTGACAACAGTAGTGTTCCCTTTTGTGATGGAAGGCATAATACGCAAGAATCCTGGGATAATGAGTTGATGCTGAACTAATTCTATTTATGGAACTAGGGCTTTTGCAATCGCAAGGTTTTTAAACGGAATAAATCTCCTGAGGACTATGGCAAAACTAATAAGAGCAGTGGCATGGCGAAAACTTGAAAGACCATACACAAGGAAATCAAAATTTAGAGAAAAATCCTATGTTAGAGCAGTTCCTAATAATAAAGTTGTAAAATATGTTATGGGAAATCAATCTAAAAAATATGGCTACAAAGTAATGCTTCAATCTAAACGTGATATACAACTTAGACACAATTGTCTTGAAGCAGCTAGAAAAACATCAAATAAGCATTTAGAAACTCATGTTCCAGCTAATTATGTGTTAAGATTAAGAGTTTATCCTCATCATGTTCTTAGAAATAATCCCTTGGCTGCAGGTGCAGGAGCTGATAGAATGAGTACTGGTATGGCTCACTCATTTGGTAAAACTGTGGGTATTGCTGCTCGAGTACGAAAAGGACAAACTGTTTTTGAAGTTGAAATAGCTAAAGAAAAATTAGCTGTAGCAAAAGAAGCTTTAACAAAAGCAAGAAAAAAAATGCCTTGTAATTTCTCACTTATTGTGCAAGAAATAAACCAAAATAACTAATTTTCTTCTCGTTTTTCTACTTTTTTATAGTTACAAAGTTATTTATAAGTTAAATGTGCGTCTAAATCAGAGGTGGGTTTAAATTTTGATAGAATTATTTTCAGATAAATATTTTATTGCAGCAGTTATTCTTGGATTATGTGCACTAATAATAGTTTTACTTATATATCTTCTAAGAAAATATGTTCACAAAACCTATAAAAGAAAATCAGCAATAAACACAATTACTCTAATGAAATTAGAAACACCTATTATTTTGATGGGTGTTGTTTTAGCTGTAGAAATTGTGATAGATAAAATACTTCAAGCTGATGCAACCTTAAAATCTTCAATATCAAATATATCTCAAACACTTGTAGTTATAGCATTTTCATACCTCATAATGATAATAGCAGATTTGGTTCTAATTAAATGGAGTAAAAACCTTAATAAACAAAGTGCTAGTAACGCACATGAAGAAGTGCTTCCCTTGTTTAGAAGCATAAAAAATATTCTTATTTCAATTATAGCTATTTTTCTTATTTTACAGTTATGGGGCGTAGGAATTGGAGGATTAGTTGCAAGTTTAGGAATAGTAGGACTTATACTTAGTTTTGCGTTTAAAGATACTTTAGCTAATATTTTTGGGGGAATATCATTAATTATGGATAATAGCTTTAATAAAGGAGACCTAATAGAACTTGATGATGGAGAAATAGGTTACATTGAAGAATTAAATTTAAGAAGTACAAAGATAAGGAATTTTAATGCTGAAGAAGTAATAATCCCAAATGGGCTTCTTGCAAATATGAAATTTAAAAATTATGCGCACCCTTCAAAATCTATTAGAATAAAAATAGAAGTGTCTGTTGCATATGGTAGCGAACCTTCAAAAGTGAGACAAGTTTTAATGACACTTCTTAAACATAAAACAGAAGTTCTTAAATTTCCAAAACCAAAATTATTTTTTACTGAAATGGGAGATTATGCATTAAAATTCAAATTGCTGTTTTTTATTAAAGATTATAATGATATGTATAATGTCAAAAGTCAATTAATGGAAGAAGTATACAACGAATTAAGAAAAAATAAAATTGAAATTCCTTTTCCGACTAGAAAACTTGTTTTTGATAAAAAAAGAAAAATTATTTAGACTTCATTTATTATTGCTTGAATAAGTTTATCTGCATCAATGTAAAATTCCTTTATTTTTTTGTTTTTAACAAATTCTTTTATTTTCTCTAAAGAAATCAAATCTGATTTACTAAAATATATCAAAATAGGTTTATCAAATTCTGAAATGACTTCAAATAATTTTTCTTGATTCCAAAGGATATGTGTCGGTAAGGTCATAGATAAATATAACTATGTTTGCTTCATATTTTATTGATAAATAAGCTTGTTTTTCTATGTTATTCATTTTATCAAATCTTGCTAATGTTCCTGGCGTATCAACTACTTGGAGTTTTCTATTTCTATGTATAATATAACCAATATTAAGACCTTTTGTTGTAAACGCGTAGTTTTGTATTTTGGGTTTAGAAGGGGTTATTTTTGATAATAAGGTGCTTTTTCCAACATTAGGAAAACCTGCAATGCAAATTGTAAACAAATCAGAATTAATATCCGGTAAACTTTTTAATATTTTTCTTGCTTCTTCTAGAAATATGAGATGTTTATCAATTCTTTTTACTACAGAAGATATTCTTCCATAAAATGCTTTTTTTAGAAATAAAAATTTATTTTCGTCTATTCCTCTCTTAATTTTTCTTTGAAAATCAGCTGTCAATTCACTTATTTTTGTTGAGGCCCAGTTAACACTAGAAAGTGCTTTTCTAAGTTTGTCAGTATCAACTATTGTGGCAATTATTTGATTATAAAATTCAGATAAGGAATCTAGATTTGGAAAGGATTGAACATAACTGTCAAGTTTTGTGTTTATGCTGTTTTTAATTAAATTAATTTTTTCTTTTTCTATATGAATTTTTTTGTCAATTCCTTTCATTTTTTTTGAGCTAATTAGTTCTTTTTCTCTTTTTTTTGCTCTTTTTATAGCCACGTCTAATAGCTCTTTTGCACTATCTACAGTTTTTACTTTTTGAAAGTTCATGTTTTAGGAGAGAATTCGTATCTTTAAAAGGATTTGTAATTTATTCAAAAGTTTTTTTGAAAGCTTGAATAAAATCATCAAATTCATGAACTTTTATGCAGCCTCCACATGCGTGGTCATGACCACCACCATAACCTGTAGTTACTTTAAGTGCTTCTTTTAAATTATTTACAATTACTTGTTTAGAAGATCTAAATGACATCATGATTTCATTTTGTTTTTCACGAGCAATAATAATTATTTTATCAGGATATCTATATAGTAGTTCATTTGACAATGTAGCAGATATTGCAAGAGAGTTATCTTTGTATTTGAAAATAATGAATTTATCTTTTTTATCTATGTTTAATTGTTGTTTAATCTCTTCATATTTTGTCTTTATAGTCATGTATTTTTTGTATAAGTATTTACCTTTTGGACTTGTTTGTTCTAGAATTTCATAAGGGTCTTGTATTCTTGAAAGCACTTTAATGGATTTCATAACATCAGAAGTTCCTCCTTTGAGGTTAAAGTCAACAATTTGAACAAGTTCTCCAAGTTTTGAATCAAATAATGCTTGTTCTGGTTTTTTTATTTTTTTTGGAAGTAGATAAGGATATTTTTTTCTAAATTTATCAGCTAATAACAGATTCCAATCTCCTACAATGCCTATCATTGCAATCCAGAGCATATCTGATTTGACATCTTCATCGTCGCTTTTTGTAATTAAATATGCCCAGTAACTTGTTGGTCTATTATCTGAGTCATCATTTTTTCTAGGATTAAAGTATTTAACTCCTTTAATATCTTGAACTGCGTGGTGATCTAACCATATTATTTCTTGAGATACTGCGTTAGCAAATTCTTGTTCCATTAAAGGTTTATCAAGGACAAAAACAATGTCTGGTGAATATTCTTGAACTTTTCTTGCATATTTTTCTTCTAAAATAGGTTTGCCTTTTACACATATGCCTTTTCCTTCTCCGGCAAATTTGTACATTTGTAAAAATGAAGAAACTCCGTCGGGATCATCATCAAAAAAGAATAGTGGTTTTGTAGACTCCTCTAATTTTTTTCTTATATATGAAATTTCTTCAGGCTTTAACATGTGTTTAGCAAAAGAGCTCTATTTTAAAATGTTTTCAAATAATTAAAACAAAATAGTTATGTGTTGTTATCTACTATTTGGTAACAAATAGTGGCTGGAAGGGCATTAAAAAATATATTTTTATAATGAATATGATAATAAAGACTATTATGAATTAAGAATTATATTGAAAAACTAACTAATCAAATTATTTCTTATTCTTTCTAACAAATTTTTTATTAAAACTCATATCCCAAATATCAAAAGTGAGCATATTGTTTTGATGACTAAGACCAAGCAAGAGTTTTGCGGCTTTTGAGCCAACAATTCCTGCAGCTGTATGAATTGTAGCTGACATAACACCTTTTTCTCTAATTCTTTGGTTTTCAACATAATCAGAAATTTTAGATAGTGAAACTTTTTTATTAACAATAAAAATTTGACCTTGAGTACCTGAAACAAAACAATATATCATAGGAATTTTTTTCTTAAAACAATACTTATCGATAAGCAAAGAAACATTCAAATCATTAGAACAGTCAATCACCAAATCTGCATCTACTAAATATAGGGTTTGTTCCGTTAAATCTTCGTGAAAAGCTTTAATTTGCGTATCTGGATTTATTGCTTCTAATCTTTTTTTAGCTTGTTTTGCTTTAAATTTATTAACATCTTCTTGTAAAAATAACGTTTGTCTTTGAAGCTCATCTTCTAATATTCTTCCTTTATCAACTATTCTAACATTTATTCCTACTCTAACAAGCATTTCTGCTACTACTGAGCCTACCGCGCCAATTCCGACAACAGTAACAGTTTTTTTACGCATTACAACTGCTTTTTCTCCTATTTGAGAGACTAATTCATGTTTAGAATACCTTTCTTTATTGCTTGGTGCCATACATTATTTGGGACTCACTGTTAAATTTAAATAATTTTCGTAACAAGCATGTAACACATAACAAAATATAGTCATTTTTGATTTAGATGTTCAGAAAAGTTTTTAAAGGGCCCAGCGTTCCTCGATAAGAGTCTAGTTAATGATTTTGTCTGTTCTAGACGTATATCACAATTAAAAAACCATGTTATATGGAGGATAAAGTTGAAAAGAAGTTCAAGAAGATGGAAAAAGAAAGGCCAGATGAGATGGAAATGGCAAAGAAAGAGAATGAAGAAAGAAAAAAGAAAGAGAGCTAAAAGGTAATTAAAATGGCTGTTTCAAATAAATCAACAAAAAAACGTAAAAAATTATGGTACGGAATTTATGCTCCAGATTGCTTAAGAAAACAACAATTAGGAGAAAGCACAGTATATAATACTGAGGACTTAATAGGAAAAACACTCAAATTAAATTTATCAACATTTCCAAATGATATGAGAAAACAAAATGTTGCTGTAAAATTTTCTGTTAAAACAGTTGTAGACAGTAAAGCTATAACTGAAATAACGGGCATATCACTAACAACTGCATACATAAAAAGACTTGTAAGAAGAGGAAGAAATAAAGTTGACGATTCATTCTTAGCTGTATCAAAAGATAAAAAAAATATAAGATTAAAGCCAATTATAATAACAAATGCAAAGACAGAAAGATCTGTAACAAGCAAACTTAGAATTGAATTAAGAAAAATATTATCAAGTTCGCTTAAAAATTCAACTTCTGAAGAATTCTTTATGAACTTAATAAATCAAAGGTTACAAAAATAAATAAAAGATAAGTTATCAAAAATATATCCTGTTAAATTTTTAGATGTAAGACAAAGTTACATTGTAAAAAAGGAGGTTTCTTCTAAAGACATAGTTCAAGCACCTGATGAAGAAGAGGTAACAGATATTAAGGTTACTAAAGATGAAGAAGGTATAAAAGAAGAATCTGAAGAAACAAAATCATCTAAGAAGAAAATAACAAAAAAAGAGAAAGAAGAAGAACCAAAAGCTAAAGAAGAAGAACTAAAAGCTAAAGAAAATAAGGAAAAAGAAGATAACGAGCAAAAAGCTGAATCTTCTGAATAATTCTAAAATGGCAGGATTATCATCTATAGACTATGATTTAGAAGTTGATAGGATGGTAGATGAAATTAAAAAAAATGATTCTAAACTAGTTTTATTGCATCTTCCAGATGGCCTTAAACCTAAAGCGGAAATGTTGCAACGCATAATTATAGAAAAAACTAATGCTAAAGTCTTAATTTGGGCAGGTTCTAACTTTGGTGCATGCGATTTACCTATAGACTCAGCACGAGCAGGAGTTGATTTAATTATTCATTTTGGTCATAGTCCTTGGTTGAGCTAAATAAGGTAATATTTTTAAAGGAGTTACTTGATTCTAATAAAAATGTATGAATTAATTATTACGGAAAAGCCAAGTAGCGCAAAAAAAATTGTTGCAGCACTAGCTGATTCTAAACCAATAATAGAGAAAAATAAGGGGGTAAGTATTTTTAAATTTACTCATAACAAAAAAGATGTTGTTGTAGTTAGCGCGGTAGGTCATCTATATTCATTAACGGAAAAAGAAAAATCATTCAAATATCCAAGTTATGATATTGAATGGAAACCTGCTGGAGATGTGGATAAGAATGCTGCATTTTCTAAAAAATACTTAACAGTTATCAAAAAATTATCAAAAGATGCAAATTCTTTTACGGTTGCATGCGATTATGATGTGGAAGGAGAAGTAATTGGCCTAAATATTATAAGATATGCATGCAAACAAAAAGATGCCTCGAGAATGAAGTATTCAACTCTTACAAAGGAAGATTTAGTTGAATCATACAATAAAAAACAACCCTCTATTGATTGGGGACAAGCACTGGCAGGAGAAACTAGACATTATTTAGATTGGCTATATGGTATTAATCTTTCTAGGGCATTAACACTAGCAATTAAAAAAGCGGGAAGATTCAAAATAATGAGTTCAGGAAGAGTTCAAGGTCCCGCTCTTAAAATTCTTGTTGACAAAGAAAAGGAAATCAGAGCGTTTAAGCCTGTTTCTTATTGGCAAATAACAATGAAGGGAGAAAAAAACAAAAAAGTGATTGAAACCCTACATGAAACTGAAAAATTCTGGGAAGAAAAAGAAGCAAAAGAAAAATTTGGAAAAATTAAAGGAGAAAAAAAAGCAAGTGTTGAATCAATTTCAAAAAAGAAGTTTAAACAACAACCTCCAAATCCATTTGATTTAGGTGCTCTTCAAACAGAAAGTTACAAGTTATTTGGTATTCAACCAAAACAAACTCTTCAAATTGCACAAACTCTGTACATGGAGGGAGTTACGTCATATCCTAGAACAAGTAGTCAACAGCTTCCAAAAGAATTAGGATATGTTAAACTATTAACCGCATTAACTAATAATCCTATATACACAGAAAAAGCAAAGAAAGTACTTGCAATGAAAAATGTTTTGCCAAACAATGGAAAAAAGAAAGATCCTGCACATCCTGCTATTTATCCAACTGGACTTATTCCAAAAAAACTTGAAGGACGAGACGCAAAAGTTTATGATTTAATTGTGAAAAGATTTCTTGCAACTTTTGGCGAAGCAGCAGAAAGAGAAACTGTTACTGCTAAATTTGATGTAAAAGGAGAGAAATTTATTGGCAAGGGCACATTAACACTCTTTAAAGGTTGGCATGAGTTATATGAACCATATGTAAAATTAAAAGAAGAAGAAATGCCTCAACTAACAAAAGGAGAGGAAATAAAAGTCAAAAAAATTGAATATTTATCTAAGGAAACTCAACCTCCAAAAAGATATACTCCTGCATCTATTATATCTGAGCTTGAAAAAAGAGGTCTTGGAACAAAAGCAACTAGAGCAGATATTGTTGAAAACTTATTTACAAGAGGATATGTTCATGAAAAATCAATTCAAGCAACTGAGCTTGGAATAAAAGTTGAAAGTACTCTTGAAAAATATGTTCCAGAAATAATTGATGAAGAATTAACACGAAAATTTGAAGATGAAATGGAAGAAATTCGTGAGAGGAAAAAAACACAAGATCAAATATTAGATAAAGCAAAAGAACATTTAACAAAACTTCTTACTCATTTCAAAGATAATGAAAAGAAAATTGGTGATGAACTTGTCGAAGCAAATCAAGAAACTCAAGACCGACAAAACACGCTTGGGCCTTGTCCGACATGTAAAAAAGGAACTATAATGATTAAAAGAGGAAGATTTGGAATGTTTGCTGCTTGTGATAAATATCCTGATTGTAAAGCTACATTTAATTTGCCAAAAATGGCAATGATTAAACCAACAGATAAAATAAGTCCAAAAGGGTATCCTATAATTCTTGCAATAAGAAAAGGGAAAAAACCTCAAGAATTATCTCTTAATCCGGAAGAAAACTCAGATTTAAGCAGTGAAAATCAAAAAATGATAAGTGAGATTAAATCTGGAAAAATTGTTAAGAAATGTGAAAAATGTGGTGGCAAAATGAGAGTTATGAGTAGCATTTTTGGCGAATTTTTAGGATGTTCAAATTATCCTAAGTGTAAAAACACAGTTTCTTTTGAACCTGAAAAAAAACCAGAAGAAAGTTCTAAAGAAGAAAAGAAAAAAACGGATAATAAAGAAAAAAAATGAAGTTATTTATTCTTTTTACCTTCTTCAAGAGATATTTTTGCTAAAACTAATTCGTGCATTCTTTGCAAAAACTTTTGTTTATCTTCCATTTTCATAATATCTGAATAACCCATACTAATAAGATTAAATGCAAAAGGACTGGGTATGTCTGTAATTATTTCTTTTATATGTAATTTATTTTCAGAAATTTTTTCTAAAACTTCTTTTGCATGCTCTATATCCATAAAATCTTCTAAAACTTCTCTTCTTGCTTCTCTTAGAATAATGAAGTTTTTATCTATTCTTCTGACTGCACTTATTAACAAACGAGAACTTATTTGCTGTTTTCCAACACTTTTATGTCTTCCTTTGTAATTTCTAAGAACCATTAAGGATCTTGCTGCACAGTGTCTAAATCTTCTTCCAAGAATTTGAGTTTTGTCAATTGCATGACGCATAATTTCATCAATGTTATCTGGTTTTATTAAATTAATAGATCTGGCTATCTGAATATTTCTTGATGTTGGAATAATGATATAAAAACCTGTATCTGTAATATTCATTTCTACATCTCTTCCATGAATTTTACTAACTACAAATGCTATTGCTCTGCTTAACACATCATTTGTTCTTCTCCCAAATAAAGAATGAAAAATGATATACTTATTTCTTGAATCATTATAATGTTCAACAATTAATTTTTTATCATGAGGAATTGCAGAAAATAAGAACTGTTCTTTCATATATTCATAAATTGAATTTGCCCCATATTCATCAACATACAAATAATTGTGAATAAATTCAATTATTTCCTTTTTTGTTGCTCTTCCGGTAAAATGCTCATCCATGTAGCGTCTAAATTTTTGTATTTCCATAGCTAAATCAAAACTTAGTGGAAGCATTTCTGAAAACCAAGAAGGAACTGTTGGTGGTCTATTAATTGAACCAGTTACAAATGCAGTCATTCCTTGAGCATATCTAAATTCATATGTTTGACCTCCAAGAACAAATACATCACCTTTTTTTAATTTTTCAAGGAAAGGTTCTGATATGTTTCCTAAAAATTTATTACCTATTTTTACCTTAACATTTGTAGAGTCTGGAATTGTACCTATATTAGTCATAAATATAACTCTAGTCATCTTTCCACGTTTACCCATTTCTCCAGTGTCTTTATCTATCCAAATTTTTGCGTAAACATGTCTATCTTCAAGACTAGCATATTCGCCTGCTAAATATTTTAAAATTTCATAAAAATCTTCATATTTTAAATCTGCATAGCAATAACTTTTTCTAACAAGATTATATGCTTCATGAATTTTAATTTTATTTTCAAGAACTAAACCAAGTATTTGTTGAGCTAAAACATCAAAAGGGTTTTTAGGAATTCTAATATTATCAATTTTTTTGTCAATTGCAGCTTTTAGCAAAACTGAACATTCTACTAAATCATCTCTATCTAGAACAATTATTCTTCCTTTGGATATTTCGTGAAGTTTGTGGCCTGATCTTCCAATTCTTTGAAGCGCTCTTGCAACGCTTTTTGGACTTCCTAATAAAATAACTAAATCTATATAACCTATATCTATTCCAAGTTCAAGGGATGTAGAAGATACAACAGCTTTTAATTCTCCATTTTTTAATCTGTTTTCAACATTTAATCTGTGTTCTTGACTTAATGAACCATGATGTGCGCCAATATAGGATGTTTTTTGTTTTGAATATTTTTCATGATTGTTTTTTGTGTTTAGCTTATCTTTTTCTTCAATTTCTTCATCTTCATTAAGTTTCAAGTAATTTTGAGGAAATTTATCTTTAAGATGATGAACAACACGTTCTGTCGCACTTCTTGTATTTGTAAAAATAAGAGTTGTTTTATGCGTTTGAATAAGATTATCTATTAGTTTATACATTGCATCATGTGTATCTTTGTATGATTCTTTTATTAGATTAGGAACAGGGCTTAGAACTTTAAGATCCATTTTTTTCATGTAATTAACATCAACTACTTTACAAGGTCTTAGTAACTTTTTATCAGGGTCTTCATATCCAACTAAAAAACCAGCAACATCTTCTAACGGAGAAACTGTTGCAGATAAACCTATTCTACAAAAATTATTTATTTTTTGAAGTCTTTCTAAACTTAAACTTAGATGTGTTCCTCTTTTGCTGTCTGCTAATGAATGAATTTCATCTATTATTACCCAATCTATTTCGCGAAATTTTTCTCTGAATTTTGTAGTGGTAAGAACTATGCCTAAGGATTCTGGCGTGGTTATTAGAATATGAGGAGGTTTTTTTAGCATCTTTGCTTTGTTGCTTGCAGATGTATCTCCTGTTCTTACAGCAACTCTAATGTCTATTTTATCTTTTTTATCTTTTGCGAATTTTTCTTCATATATTTTTTTTATTTCTTTTAATGGTTGATTTAGATTTTTTTCGATATCATTTCCTAATGCTTTTAATGGACTAATATATATGCAGTAAATTTTATCTTCTAATACTTTTTTTTGCGCAAGGTCTGTTAGTTCATTAAGAATTGCAGCAAATGCACTTAATGTTTTTCCAGAACCAGTTGGGCTTGATACTAATGTGTTTATTCTGCTACGTATATTTAGAATGGAAAATTTTTGTGCAGGAGCAAATGATTCAAAAGAATTTGTCCACCATTCCTTTACAATAGGATTGAAACTATTTAAAATATCTTTGTTGTTGTAGGGTTTAGTTTGAAATTCAATTCTTGATTCATTTTTTATGTTTGACATATTCAAATTATTGCTTATGCAGTTATTTCTCTTTATATTGGTTATTGGCTGATGACCAGTGAGGTTTATGTTATAAATTTTTTAGATTTTTTAGTTTACCAAAGTAATATACTTTATCACCAAGAATATAAACTTCAAAGTTCAAAAGTTTTGATTCATCAATAAAGGGAGTTATTGAACTCTTTGTTAATACATTTTGACCTTTGCTTAAAGGATTAATTGCAGGCATAACAATAAGATTTGCTTTTTTGTATTTACCTTTCAGATAACACTTATAATTCTCGGATTTTCCTTCGCTTTGAAGCGTGACTAAAGGATGTTGATGACCAATAATGATTGTTTTTGTTTCATTAATTTTTTCTGGGATTTTATCTCCATGACAAATAAGTATGTTTTTTTCTAAGTAATAATCAGCAAAATTTAGCTTTAGTTTATCTATTAAGGGTTTTAAGGATGTATCATGATTGCCTTTTATTATTGTTATTTTAACATCTTTAGAATTAACACGTATTGATTTAATTAAATTAGTTATATCTCCCCAATCTATATGATTTAGCTCACCAAAGGAATGCATCAAATCTCCATTTATAACAATTTTTTTTGGTTTTGTAATTTTTATGATGGAACTTATTTTCTTCACTAATTCCTTTGTTTGGTTTATTGGAATTAGTATTCCTGATTTTTTTAGAGCTAGTTCTTTTCCTATATGTAAATCGCCAAAAACTAATAGGTTTAAATCTTTAATAAATAAGCTTTCTTCGTATATTTCTATGCCTGATAATACTTCCATGTAGATTAGGTATATTTGATTATTTTTAAGTTAAATGGTTAAGAATTTATTTGGGAGATTTAAGATGAAGTTTTTGTTTTTTGTTTCTTGCCTTTTATGTCAAGGTTTTCTAGTTCTTTTATTCTTTCTTTTATAAATTCAATTGTTCTACTATTATCTTGGTTATGCATTATTTCTCCACATTCTGGACATTTGAAGTTAAATTCCATGGCTTTGTCAAAATCCATTCTTGCACAAGCATTTCTACACAGATAAAATTGATTGCCTTCCTCTCTTTCAAGTCTTTCATAAAGTTTCTCAATTTTTTCTTTAGTCATTTTTTTATCTAAGTATTCAAACATTTCTTCGTTTAAATCCCAATAACATATGTACCAACCTTTTATTTTATCTTTTTTTCTTAGAAATGTTACAAGGTTGTGTTCGAGTAGTTTATAAAGAAGGAATCTTGTTCTATGAATTTCTAGTTCTAGCTCTTCTGCTACAATAAATTCAGATATCTTGGTTTTACCCCTAAGATATTTGACAATAGGTATGGCTTCTTCAGAGACTAACTCTGTTACAATTTTTTTCATTAATTTGTCAAATTTACTCATTTTTTACTCGTTTACGCTGTCTGATAATACAAAATATTAACTAAATGATTCAGGGTATGCCCCTGTTTGGTACCAGAAAGCTTTGTTGTCTATACTGCCGTTCTTAGCTTGGAGCATATATAAATGTTGTGTTTTAACCGGATTCATTTTTAGGGAGTCTGAGCGCTTTACACTATAAGAAACACCCACACTATATAAATGTTGTCATTTAATAGTAACAAACAATTAATTGATGTATTTAGAAAGAGTTTTTTGATTCTTTAATGCAAAAAGAAGCTGACTTTTTTTAAATATAACATCAAGATTTAGATTATATTTTTTCATCGTCAATAAATTTGCATATTTTAACATATATTCTATCGATTCAAATATTAATGGAGTTGATTTAAAAGAGTTTCTACTTGCCTCTCTAACCACCCAAACACCAAGAGGAGCCCAATATTCATCTGTTATAAACCTAAGCATCAAAACTCTTCCAACTCTCTTATTTTTTTTAAAATACTCTAAAACCGCTAACCTTGCAGCATAATAACCTCCTACAGTGTTCTGAGCATAACTCTTTCTTCCGAAGGGATTCTCGTAATCTGAAGCTGACTCATAAGAACTAGTATTACTCAAACCTTTTCCAACATATGTTTCAAAGAGTTCATAACTCCAAGGCCCAGGAATTATTAAAGCAAGATAATAATTACCCATATAACCCCCAAAAAACGCAGCATAATCATGCTCTTTGAAATCCTTTAAATTATTTGAAATAATATTTTTTCCAAGCGTATCATCTACAGCAGTAATAGACCATTTTGTTGGAACTAGCTTTCTTTCAGTTTTAACACCAAGATTACCCCCACTAAATATTTTAGTTATGTAGTGCTCATCAAAACCTTTGTTAAACAAAGAATTTACACCTAGTACTGCTTTAAGATCTGTATCTGATTCAATTTTGTCAACAAATCTTGGAATTTTGGGATTAACAGTGATAGAAAGTTTTTTTAATGGTGCGCTTGGTCCGATAGGGAGCAAATCTCGAGAAACATTAAGCCTGAAGGAAGGTTTTTCAATAAGATTAATATCCGCATCAACAGGCTTAATAGAAAGACTGGTATCTTTTAACTCATCTTTTAATCTTTTATTAAATGATTTGACATTAACTGAAAAATTTGAATTTACAAGCTCACTTCTAATCTTAATTATATCTAAAAGACCATACTTAGAAGCGCCTTTTTTACTCCACATTAAAGGATTGTTAAGACCTGCATTTTCTTCAGATGATAAAAAGCCTGTGTTTACAACTGGATAACCAAAGCTACCTACAAATATGCCAGGCATTTGACCTGAAAACTCTTGTTTTATTTTACCTCTTAATTTTTGATTAATCTTTAATTTTTCGTATATAGCAAAAATAAGTCTTGCTTTACTACTTCCAACAATAGAAGAGTCTTTACCTGTAAATTTAAGAGTGTTTGGCACATTCATAATAGATTAGAGAATAATAGGAACTTTTAAATATTAATATGTTGAAATACTAAATAGAGAGGTGAGAAAGAATAATAAATCATAAACGACGAAAAAAAGGTCAAGTAGCAGTTGAATTTCTCACTACATATGGCTGGGCTTTAATGGCAATACTACTAGCAATAGGTGCGCTTTCATACTTTGATTTTCTAAAAGCAGATAGATATGCAACTCCAACATGTAATACAGGAGGACAAATACAATGTGTTCAGAGCGTAATAGAAAATGGAGAATTCAAAATTCACTTAAGAAACAACTATCCTGTAGATATAGATATAACTGATTTTGAGATTAGAGAACAGGGAAGTACTGGTTCTTGGAACCAATGGACCTTGTTTGGTTCGACACTTGCAATATCAAGAGGAATGGATACTACGAATATTGTAGTAACAGATGGTATGACTTATCCTAAAAATTCAAAAATAAATTTTGATATAAGAATTTCTTTTAGAAGATCTGGCGGTTCAAATATATATGCTACTCTTGGAACATCAACAGTAAAAGTATTATCTTAATTTTTTATGCAGACGAGACGAGGCAAGACTACTTACTTAATTTGGTAGATATATTTGTGGAGCAAATATATGAGAACGTTAGTGATTATACGACTCGTCTCTCGGCATCGCAGAAACAGAGAAATTGAAAATTTCTTGTTCAAGAAATCTTTGATTTCTTTGAACTCGCTTTTTAGAAAATGCGTCGCACCACGCACTTAGAGTGTGGGTAGCATTTTCGCGAGTTTCTTACGATTTTCTGTATTTTATTTCAACATCATCTGTTCTTTCATAAGGATTAATTTTTGAATCAGCAAAAGTTGTTTTTGATTTAGAATAAATTAATCCTCCTGTTATAGCTATCATTGCAGCATTATCTACTAAAAACTGATTTTCTGGACAATATGCTTTTGCACCTCTTTCTTTACACATCATATTTAGCATTTCTTGAAGTCTTTTGTTGCAGGCAACGCCTCCACCAAGGATTACTTCTTTTTTTCCGGTGTGTGCAAGAGCACGTTCAGTAATTTCAACGAGCATAGCAAAAACAGTTTCTTGAACAGAATAACAAATATCTTCTTTTTTATGAGATTTTTCCTTGATTTTTTTCTTAAGATTTGTAAGCATTCCCCCAAATGAGACATCCATACCTTTAATGCTGTAGGGAAGAGGAATATATTTTTTTGATTTTTTAGCTAATTTTTCAATTTTTGGACCTGCCGGAAAACCTAAATTCATTTCACGCCCAATAGTATCCAAAAAATTACCTATGCCTATATCAAGAGTTTCTCCAAAAACTCTGTATTTTCCTGCTTCATATCCAATTATCTGAGTATTTGCACCAGATGCATAAAGTAAAATAGGATCTTTTGCATTTGTTAACGCTCTACCTATCTCAAGATGAGCAATGCAATGATTGACCGGCACAAGAGGTTTTTTCAAAAGTAATGACAAAGACCTTGAAAAAGTTGCTCCAATTCTAAGAGAATGACCAATTCCTGGAGCTGATGAAAATGCAATTAAATCAATATCTTGCGGCGTTATTTTTGCTTTGTTTAAAGCTGAGTTGAATACTTCATCACATACATCAACATGATGGTCTGCTACTTTTGCAGGAATCATACCTCCTGATTTAGTAACAAATGCATTTTTTTCATTGGACAATATTTTATTTCCTCTAACAACAGAAACTCCAAATGTGTGAGCAGTACTCTCAACACCCAAAATTACTGTGTTATTAGCCCTTTTTTTTGATTTAACCATTTAATTCTTTGTATAAGCAATTTATTTATTTATTTTACGTAAAATCCACAAAAAGATTTAAATAATGCCCTTTTTATCCAGATAATATGGATAAACATGATAATAAAAACAATAAACCTGAGAATAAATTAGTAGAAAACAGACTTCAAAAACTAGCAGAAATAAGGGAAATGGGCATTAATCCATATCCTCATTCATATTATCCAACAAATACTGCAGCTGAAATAAAAAAGGTAAATGATTCATTAAAGCCAGAAGAACATTCTAAGAATTCAGAAAAAGTTGCAGGAAGAATTATTTTATTAAGAAGAATGGGAAAAGTTACATTTGTAACAATAAAAGAAGACTCTGGAACAATACAATTATATCTGCGTAAAGATGATATTGGTGAGTCATATGATTTTATAAAAAAATTTGATTTAGGAGATTTTATAGGGGCAAAAGGAGAAGTTTTCAAAACTAAAACAGGCGAAGTCAGTATTTACGTTAAAAAATTTACGATGCTTTGTAAAGCAATAAAACCTTTGCCAGAAAAATATCATGGATTAAAGGATACTGAACTTAAATACAGAAAAAGATATTTGGATTTAATTACAAATCCAGACTCAAAAGAAATTCTAAAGAAAAGAATGATGATTCTTAGAGCAGTAAGAGATTTTATGAATTCACAAGGATATTTGGAAGTTGAAACACCAATTCTTCATCCAGTATATGGTGGTGCTGCTGCAAAACCATTCAAAACATTTCACAATGATTTGAAAATGGAATTATTTCTAAGAATCAGCCCTGAGTTGTATTTGAAAAAATTAATTGTAGGTGGTTTTTCTAAAGTATATGATATTAACAAAAATTTTAGGAATGAAAGTATTGATACAACACACAATCCTGAATTTACAATGCTTGAATCATATGGCGCATATCAAGATTATAATGATATAATGAAATTAACTGAAAATTTATATGAATATGTAGCAAAGAAAGTTAATGGCACAACTAAATCTGTGTTTAAGGGACATGATATTGATTTTAAAGTACCTTGGAAAAGAGTTAAAATGCTTGATGCAATAGAAGATTATGCGGGAATAGATGCATCAAATGCATCTGAAGAAGAACTAGCAGAGTATATCCGAAAAAATAATATTGCTTTTGATAAAGAAGATAGTTGGGGAAATTATGTCTTAGCCATATTTGAAGCAAAATGTGAGGATAAATTTATTCAACCAACTTTTGTTATTGATCATCCTGAAGAATCTACTCCTCTTTGTAAAAAACACAGAGAAGATGATAGGCTAATAGAAAGGTTTGAACCTTTTTGTTGTGGGATGGAACTTGCAAATGCATATACAGAGTTAAACGATCCTATTCATCAAAGAAAACTACTTGAAGATCAAGCAAGACAGTTAAAAGCAGGAAACGAAGAGGCAAATCCTATAGATGAAGAATTCTTAGATGCAATAGATCATGGAATGCCTCCAACAGGAGGTCTTGGTGTTGGTCTTGATAGAATGACAATGCTACTTTTAGGACAAGAGTCTATCAGAGATGTAATATTGTTTCCAACAATGAAACCCGAAGAAATTAAGCAAAAGGAAAATAAAGAATAAGTCAATTACAATAAACTTTTGCAGATATCATCATACAATTCTTTAATATGTACTTGGATTTGAGCAGCATTTGGTTCGTTTGAACCCGTTTCTATAAATTCAGCTCTTATTTCATTGTAGAGTATTTTTGCATCATCAAAGTTTTCTTCCTTAATTAATTGTCTGCAATCTTCAATTTTATCATTAATATCTTTTTCTACAGATTCATCTTCAAATCCTATATCTTCCAAACTTGAAGATTCTTTATTTGTATCTGTCCAAGTGTTTTTTTCTACCATTTTTTCCTCTGCGTGTTCATCTTTTTCTTTTAAAAAATCATACACTCTTTTTTGTTCATCAAGTAACTTATTGAGTTCTATTCTTTTTTTATCAATTCTTACTTCTTCTTTTTCAAATGCTTTTTGCTTTGTCTCTATTTTTTTGTTTAGTTTATTAAGATTTGTATTTGTAGTTTCTAATTCAGCGAGTTTGGCTTTTATTTCTGCTTGAAGAGTTAATTTGTCTTTAGAGATTGCTTTTTTCTCCTTTGTGAATTCAGCTTTAACAGAAGCTAATTGAACTTTTACTGCGGCTAATTCCTCTTTTTTATTTTTTAATTCTTTCTTTGTTTTACTTAAACTAGCATCTAATGTATCAATTTCTTTAGAAAATTTTTCCATTGTTTTTAATTGTTTATTGAGTTTAATTTCTTTATTTTTTAGAGTTTGTTCTTTTTTAGATAATTTTTCATCTAATTTATTTACTTTGAGTTCTCTTTTCTCAAAATCAGCTATTTCTTTATGCAGTTTTTGTGTCTCTAATTTATTTTTAGTTTTCAAGTCTTTAATCTGAGAAGTGAATTTTTTCTTTTCTTCTTTAAAGAAGTTAGTAATTTCTTTTTTTGCCGTTTCATGTTCATTAGATATTTTTTCTCTTGTTTTAATAATGCTAGGTTTTCTAGATAAGGCATCCTTAAGCATGTCTTGTTTGTTTGCTTCTAATTTATTTGACAGCTCAGTTAGTTTTTCATTAGTTATTTTAGGTTTAGTTGTAATTGGTTTAATTTTTTCTTTTCTATTAGCAGTTTTCTTTACAATTTTATTTGTTGTTTTTTTTGCAATTTTTTTGATTTTTTCTTTTTTTGATTGTTTTTCTACATGATCTTCAAATTCTTTTTGGAATGATTTTTTATTTGTGTTTTTAGTTATGCCCAAAGCTACTCTAATATTTTCCATATCGTCTTGTGTATTTTTTGTTTTGGCTTTTGGTTTCTTTTTTGGTTTTATTGGTTCTTTGGGTATAGAATCAAATAGGGGTTTAGGTCCTGGTGTTTCAAAAGATGGTAATTCTTCTTCAAAATTGTGTGGTTCATTTTCAACTATTTTCTCTTTTTTCTTAAATATACCTGATAGAAAGCCTTTCTTTTTTGGTTTTTCAATAGTATTATTCGTAGTTTCTTCTTTAATAGACTCTGTCTCTGTTTCTAAACCTTCTTCTGGAGGTTTAGGTGGTAAAATAGCATCCACAAAAATCACCCTCTTTTTTGCTTAATAGTTAATAATCATATTATTTTGACTTCTGTTCAGAAGTTTCTATTTCATACTATAAAAAGATTTGTTACCACTTATTTAAAGATAATATTTGTTTTTTGATTAATTAGACTTTTAAAATAGAAAAATATATAATTCCTATTTTTAAATTGTTTAATTATGCTTTCTTCATCTAATGAACATGAGAAAAATGATTTAAATGATCAAATAGTATCTTTAACTGAAAGATTTAATGAATTAACAAAATTTTCTAAGAAACTATCAAATGAAATAAAAGCTAAATCTAAAGAAACAATAGAAGAAAAAGATGAAGTATTTAATGAACTTGACAAGTTTGATGAACGGATTGAAGATTTGAACAATTTAATAGAAGAAGCTGAAAATTTAAAGAAAAAAATTACTAACGATTTTAAATCTCTTGTAAAAAAAGAAACTTTTGAAAGATTGAAAACAAGAATAGATAATTTACCTTACGAATTATTAATTTTAAGAAAAGAACTTAATAGAAAAATTAAGCTTTCTTAGCCATTTTTTTTTCTTTATCAAGACAGGCATTTAATGAAGCAATAGCAACTTCTAACTGTTTTAAATCTGGTTCCCTTGTTGTCAATCTTTGAAATTGAAGTCCTGGCCAAACGATAATTCTAACAATTTTACTCTTATAGTAATATTTTCCTGACAATCTTATTACTTCAAAACTTACTCCTGCTATTAATGGAAGTAATAATATCCTTACTAAAAAATTCATCCAAAAACCTAAAGATATTGGTATTAACATATAAAATAACATGCTAAACAAAAATACCCAAATAATGAAAGTCGTACCGCATCTTGGGTGTATTGTTGTAAATTTTTGAGCATTTTTCGGAGTTAATTTTATTTTTTTTTCGTGACAAGTTACTGATTTATGTTCTGCACCATGATATTGGAAAAGTCTTTTAACATCAGGCATTAATGATATTACAAATAAATATGTTGATAAAATAATTATTTTAAATAGTGCATCTAGAATATTTACTGTGGTTGATTGCTTTTTAATAAGTGGAATTATTGTAGTTGCCAAAAACCAAGGTAATAATTTAAATAATGCAATTCCAAATATTAATGAGAATACTATCATGAAAACTATTTCTTTTGTTGTGATTTTTTCATTTTCATCAATTGCTTGGTTTGATGACCAAGTTATTTCCTTAAATCCAAGAATCATAACTTCTACCAAGCTAAATATGCCTCTTATAAAAGGTATATTTGCTGCTTTGTGTCTATCTGTAAAGGATATGAATTTTCTAATTCTTTTTTTTATGGTGCCATCACTTTTTCTTACTGCTGTAGCAATATAGTGGTTAGAACGCATTGTAACTCCTTCTACAACAGCTTGACCGCCAATTTTTAAATCACTCATATATAAAGGAATAAGGTGTTTGTTTTTAATAGTTTTGATAATTGAATCATATTAAAAAACAAAATTATTGTTACTATTTGATAGTAAATTATCGAAAAATATATAAATATTAAAAGCAACACAACACTAATGGAAACACCAAAAAAAGATAAAAATCCACCGCTTTGGTTCACATGCTTTCATGGACTTGCTCTTAGCAACAATTATAGAGCAATGTTTTATGATTACTTAAAAGAAAAAGGTTTGCCTAAAATTGAAATAAAAATAACAGGCGTAGATCAATTATATAGAATAAGCGATTTTCGTGATAAAATTAAAAGTGCAAAAGTAATTGTTGACTTGCTACCAAAAAATTCAGGGCCCTTAGTAAATGGAAAATTTCTAGAATCAAAGGATTTTGCACCAAATGCAAAAATATTGTATTATGATCAAATTCCTATGAAAAAAAATAAGGAGTATTGTATGAATAAAATTTATGAGTTTTATTTAAATGCAATAAAAAAATGAATAAAAAAATAATTAACAAATCACTGCCAGAAATGTGGTTTTCGTGCATGTATGGTTTAGGAGCAAGCCAATATATGAAAGCAACATATGAACAATTTTTATTAAAACATAATTTACCTATTCCAAACATAAGAATTATGGGTTCTGATTGTTTAGAAAAAAATGTGGGAAACTCAAGAGAACAATTTAGTAATGCTAAAATTATAGTTGATTGGCTTGGAGATTCAAATTATGGCATAAATAAAAAAAAATATGCTCCTGATGGGAATTATTTTTCTTATAATTCAGACAAGTATATTTTTGAAGGAGCAAATATTGAGTCAATAATGTTAGATATTTATAATTTTTATAATGATGCGATTAATAAAGATACTAAATTATTATAAATATTAAAAACACTTAATACATTTACTTTCTTTCACGAACATAGAGTCTTGATATTTTTTCTGTTTTTCCAACTTTTTTTAGAACTTCTTTTTCTATTTCGTTCATATCAGGATATCCTTTTTCAAGTTCCCAATTATCAATATCTAAGTATTTATTGTACAAATTTAGACCTTTTAGTGCTTTTATTAGTTTTGTTCGCTCTAAATCATTTTTTCTTGGGAATTTAAATACTTCTTTTGACCAAATAGTAACTATGTGGGATTTGCTAAATAATGCTTTTGCGCCTATGTATTTCGCATACTTTTTTATCTCCTCAGAAACTTTTTCTATTTCTTCACTGAATTTTTTTTCTTTATTTTTTAATTCAACATATTTATCGACAAGTTTAACACCTTCATCTGCAGAATATTCTTTTGAGGGTAATTCTTTTGTTTCATATAAATGTTTGAATAAGGGACAAATAGATTGGTATTCACAGTAAGGACATAAACCTGATTTTGTAGGTTCATAGTGTGTTGCATTTTCAATTTTTTTTATACTTTCTAAGACTTCTTTTTTTAATTGTTCTAACTCTTCATCAGTTCTTTCACTAGATACTTCTTTATCAAAAGCAAGCATATGCCAAATAAGTTTAACTCTTTTTGCATCAGGATAAAGTTTTTTAACACCAAGCGCATAAACTGCTAATTGTCTATCAGTGTCTGCTTCTTCTTGAGTTTTCATATGAGAATTAGTTTTATAATCGTGAATTTCATATATTCCTTCTTCTGGAGATGCTAGTCTATCTATTCTTACGTGAATTTTGTGTGATTCATCTAATTCATAGTATTCAGTTGTTTCAAGTCCAATTGTTTTTGATTGATTAAAGGGTTTGTAGCGATTGAAGTAATCTTTAATCATTCGCTCACCCATTGCACGATAATTTTCTTGAGTGTATTCTTTTTTAACAATTAGTATGCCTTCTTCCCAGTTTTCTTTCCATAAGTTATTGTAGAATTGAATTAAGTCTTGTAATTCGTTATATTTTTCGAATTTTAAGTCTTTGTATAGTTTTTCTAGGGTTTGATGAACTATGTCTCCCATATAAGTCTCTATTGTACGGACTACATCTGTTGCTATTTTGTCAATATAGGTATATTTGTATTTTAAGCTACATTGTTCAAAGGAAGATATTCTAGAATGAGAAAATGTTGCCATAGAAATTGGTAAATCTAATTCTGTTGGTTTTATTTCTTTGGTTTCTGATTTAGAATCCTTATTTTTTCCAACCCAACTATTCAAATCTGTCATATTCCTACAAATAGGTTTGGGTTAATAAGCGTTTTGATTAAGTGTCCACTGTAACAAAAAATTTCAAAATCCTATTTAAAGACTAAAATAAACTTTATTTTATATTTAATATAGTTAAAAAAGCGTCATTTTTAATTTTATGTGTTAAATTAGCTTCTTTTACCAAAAATATATATTTTCTATTATATATTTTAGTTATTAGAAACATTTTTATATTAGTTATACCAGTAAGTATACAATTGTACATACGTGTTTACGTATTTTGTGTATTCAGAGGCGAAAAATGGGCTTAATAAAATATCTATACGAAGGACTTTTCTCTACAAAATCAAGTCTGACTGATGAAGCAAGAGAATTTCAAAAAAAAGGACAAACAATAATAAAAGTACTAGAAGATTACAAGAAAAATCCTTCTCACTACATAGCAAATGGTAAAGATTTACATGTTTTAAAAGAAGAATACTCAAATTCAAACACAATCGAAAATAAATTAGATAATACCTATCTATACCAAAATATGGATATCTCTAATTCTTATACAAATAAATAGGATTCAAAACTACATTATAGTTCTGCAGCTTGTGAATTTAAGTGAAAGACAAGTAGTATTTTAATTATTATTCCAATATTTATTCATTAATTCATCTATATTATCCCATTTCATATTTACAATCCAATTAACTATTGGAGCAACATCATAAATAAAATGCTCTAAGTTATTTTTTTTTGAATCAACCCATTTTTTTAAAGTATCTTTATCTAAATAATCCATGGTTGTTGCTAAATCTAGTCTTTTAAGAGCTTCTGCATTACTTAATTGTTCAGTTTGTCCGATTTGGGGCTTTACAAGTAATCTTTTACCTATACTAAGTACTTCACTTGGAAATTCAAATCCTGCATTAGAAATAACTCCTGAAGATGTTACAAGATCCTCAAGAAATTTTTTTCTAGAAAATGGATGCCAATAAACATTATCTTTTTCATAATCAGCATCTATATTAGAATAAACATGAAAATCATATTCTCTTTTACAGGACAAAAAATCTTGAACTTCATTATTATCTTCCCAAGGTAAATATACTAGTATTTTGTTTTTGATTTCTTTTTTTCCATATATGTTAATTTTATTTATTATTGGAGGTAATACGGGTTGATCGAAATGATTCCAATGAAGACCAACATTATAATCTGCAGGAGCAAAGTATCTAAGTACAGTATTTGCAATAGGATTCTTTTTGTATTTTGGAATATCAAAAATGAATGCATATTGATGTCCTATACCAATACTTGGTATTTCTTTTCTTTTTGCAATTCTTGAAGAAATAGGTTCAAAATCTGTAATTACAAGGTCGAATTGTTCATTATCAAATGATTTGATATCCTTATACATATTAATTAATTTTGCATCTTTAACTGTTTTAAGATATTTTATTTTACCTTTATCTGTTGAAAAAGTAAGACCATTAAAGTAAGTATATGGTTTAAAATCAGGATATAATGTATTGATTCTACTTCTAGAATTCTTATCTCCACCACTAAATATGATTGAAACATTATGTCCTTTTTTTCTTAATTCCTTTATGATTATATTAGACCTAAGAAAATGTCCATTGCCTGTAGCTTGAACACCATAAAGTATTTTCAATTAAATCACCTCTAATTAGAAAAAACAAGTTCTTTGTCAATAGCTTTTCCTAAATCATTATTTGGTTTTATATAAACTAGCCATCCCACAACATGGCCAAACATTTGATTTGTTAATAATAAGCTATTATGAAATATTTTTTTCTTTAGATAATTGCTTTGAATTTTTTCAGACAAAATATAAGTTACAATAGAATCTAAGGCACGAACTCCATATTGTGGAGTATAATTCATTTTTATTTTTTCAATATTGGAAGTTTTAAATATCTGATCAATAACTGTATTTGCATACAAATATAACTTAATTGGAGTCATATCTTTTCTTAGAATATAATTTTCTCTCGCTTTGACTTTTTCCCAATATTCATCATAATTAGATGCTTTTGCTAGGCTATATGCAGTCCCCGGTTTACCTGTATGATTATCACTTGCTGCAATTATACCTTTTTTGTATTTTTTTGCTAGTTTTATTACTAAATTATTAAGTTCTTTAGGTCTTCCAGCATTTACTTCCACTACATCAAAATAGTTCTTTATTAATTGCGGAATTGCTTTTTTGTTTAATTTTTCACCAGACTCCTGCCAATAAGCATGATTAAGTGGTGCCTTGATATTGTTTTTGTTCACATAATCCATGAACATATCTAGGTCTTTATAATTGGATGCAATTTCTTCTAATACTTCAAAATCTTTTTTTGTAATATCAGAAACAGTTATATGTAATGTATGCATTGGTTCTGAAATATCTAGCTTTCTTGCATATTCTGGTTTAATTTTTATTTCAGATGCCCAAATTACATCAGAATTTTTATTTTTATTAAGCAATTCTAATCCTGCAATTGAATCATGATCAGATATTAGTGGGATTAATCCTTTTTTTCTAAGCCGTTTAACTATAGCTTTTGGATGTGTTTCGGGTACATCAGCAACATCATAAGAAGCACTAGAATGTATGTGTCCATCAACAGCAAAATATCCTTTTTTTATGAGTTTTTTTGCTTTCTTTTTTGAAATAAACAATTTATCCTTCATAAATATACAATTAATAAAGAACATTAATTAATTTGGCTTAATAGTGTAATTAGCAAAAAAGAAAAAATCTTAGCAGTAAATAGTGCTATATACTTATTTACAATCCTATATTTTCTAGAATTTCTTGTTTATTAAATGGTTTTATGTCTGTGTATGTTTGACCTGTTCCAATAAATAATACTGGTTTTTTTGTGACATAACTAATGCTTATTGGAGCTCCACCTTTTTCATCAATATCTGCCTTTGTTAAGAAAATGCCGTCAATACCAATTAATTCATTGTATTTTGTAGCTTGCTCTACGCAATCATTTCCAGTAATTGATTCTCCAACAAACAATTTGAAATCAGGATTGTTAACTTTAATTAATTTTTTTAACTCATTCATTAAGTTATCATTTGAATGAAGTCTTCCAGCTGTATCAATCATAACAATATCTAGTCCCTTAGATTCTGCATGTTTAACTGCATCAAATGCAACTGCGGCAGGATCAGAATTATAATCATGTTTAATTAATTTTATATCAAGCCTATTTGCATGCTCTTCTAGTTGTTGAATTGCTGCTGCTCTAAATGTATCTGCTGCGGCTAAAACTATAGAATATCCTTTTTCTTTAAACATGTGTGCAAGCTTTGCAATAGCAGTTGTTTTTCCTGAACCATTAACACCAATTACTGCGATAATGTAGGGTTTTTTCTTTTTTATTTCAACTTCTAAATCTATTGATTCTGTACTTAGTATTTCATCTAAGGATTTTTTTAAGGTATCAAGAATAATTTCTTGTGTGTTTTTTCGCGATATTTTTTCTGTAGTTAATTCCTTCTTTAAATCTTCCTTTACTTTTTCTATGACTTCAACAGCCATATTATTTTCTAATAATGCCAATTCAATATCCCAAAATAATTCATTAAATTTATCATCGGACAAATGAATTTTTGTGAATGTTTCAGATACTTTGCCAAAGAAACCTTTTTTTTCTTCTTGAGGCTTCTCTTCAAATTTTGGCTCTTCTTTTTTAATTTCTTTTAATTCAGAATCTTTTTTTACTTCTTGAACAATTTCTTCTTGTTTTTTCTCAGCAGTTTCTTGAGGCTTTTCTTTGATTACTTCTTCTTTAGGTTCTTTTATGATTTCTTTCTTTTTTTTACCAAATAATTTTCCAAAAAAACCTGTTTTTTCCTCTTCGGGTTCATCTTCAACTTCTTCAATATCTATTGTTTCTTCATCTTTAGAAAGTTCTTGTTTAATTTCTTCAGATTCCTCTTTTGATTCTTGAATAGGAGTTTCTTTTTTTTCAGGAAATTTTTCTATTACCTTTGTTTCTTTTGTAGGTTTTTTTTCAACAACAACTTTTTCTTTTGGCTCTTGTACTTTTTCTTTTACTGGCTCTTCTTTTACAAGTTCAGGTTCCTTTTTTTCCTCAATTACAGGAGTTGATTTTTCTTTAACTTCTGGTTGAATTTCTTTTTTAGCTTCAATAATTTCTTCTTTTTTTTCTTCTACAGGCTTAGTTTTTTCCTTAACTTCTTTTTTTGGTTTTTTTTCAACAACTTTTTCTTTTTTAGGTTCAGGTTTTTTCTCGATTTCTTTAGGAGGTTCTTCAACAATTTCTTGTTTTGTTTCTTCTATAGGAACTTCTTCTGATTCTTCTTCTACTTCCTTAGAAAACTTACCTACTACACTTTTTAGTTTTTCTTTTAAAAACTTAAACATTTTTTCCTCTTTTACATTTGTTGAAAATAATTCATAAATTCATTAACTTTTTTATCAGCTTCTACTTTTGCAATACTTATTTCTTCTTCTTGTTTTTTTATTAAATCGAGTGTTTCTTTAATTGTTTTTTTAACAACTATACCTTTTCCTACATTTACTAAAAATGTTGATGAATCATCAAGTGTTGCTTCAACAAATATTCCATTTGCAATAGGAGCATATATTTTGCTTCCTTTCTTTGTTTTTTCGAATTCTTTTAAGGATTCTTTTAGAGATGCTAATTCTGATAAATTAATATCGAGTTTCTCAACATATTGTTGTAATTGTCCAAATTGTGATGACATTTGCTTAAGAATTTCTTCTTGTTGCATTTTTATATCTTTTTCATTACTCATTTTTTTCACTCATCCAAAAATCCTAATCCTTCTTCTGCAGTTGTTATTTCTGCTGCTCCAGACGCACTGCCAATAATAAATCCGTTTTTATTACAAACAATTCCAGCTCCTAAAAACTGACCACCCATATTTACAGAGCAAGGTGTTAATTCAAGATCTAAAAATTTACTTATTTCCTCAATAGATTCATCAGTTAAATCATTAGATATTAATCCTTTTTTCTTTTCAGGATTGTAAACAATTAAATTACCAACAGTTGTCATATCGTCTAATTTGAGTACTTTAACCTGAATCTTGAATATTTCACTGATTTTTTTTAATTGCACATCAGAATATTCAGGATTTGCTAGTATATTATATTTTCCTATTAATAAATTATTTCCAAAACATGTTAATTTTGATTCAATTACTTCATATTCAATACCTAAATCATCTAAGATTTTAAGTTCTTCATCAAACACAATGTGTGGCAGTATTATTTTATCATTGGTTCCTGCAACAAATACTCCTATTAAAGATGTTCCAGCAAGACTTATTCTATGAATTGGCACATTAAAAATTTCTTTTAATGTTTTATCTAAACTTTTAGGTACTTCTTCTCCTAATAATAGAAATTTATCATTAACAAACATGTATAGTCCTAAATTGCTATTTCCATTTATATTTAGTAGTGCTGTATTCATAGTTCACAGAAACAGTAAAATGTTTAAAAATGTTTAGTTTGCTTATAATGCATAATCTTTAGCTAAACCATGTAAACATATCTTTATGTCACCAAAATGAATTTTTTGTTCAATTCTTATTTTTCTTTGATTATCTAAAAATATTAATGGAACAAATGTATTAATTTTATCTTCTTTTGATTCAGAAGGAATTAGTTGTTTAAACCATACAACTTTCACATTTTTTAAAGTTATTTTGATTTTTTTGTATAAATCATCAATAATTAATGTCATATCTTTACTTTTTGTAGGTCTTTTTACTTTAACTTTTGATTGATTAGCAAATCTGTTGTAGTTTCTTCTTTGTTCAACAACTAGTGCTTGCTCTAATGCATCAATAAGGTCATATACTGATACTTTTCTTTTTCTTGGTTGAGGAGTTCTATATTTTAATACTGGCTTTTCATGGGCTCTTAATCTCAATTCCATTGAAGCATCATCAAGCATGTCAAGAAATTCTTCAGGATTATCAATAGGATTAATCAAACTATCAAGAAAAGCAATATCTTCTTTTAGTAATTTATCAGATTTTATTTTTAAGAAAAATGCTGCAGCCAAAATAACTTTTCCAGATATTCTAAAATCCATTTTTTGCATTTCAGCAAGAAGTTTAATGAATTTTTCAGAAATAAGTGATACATCAATATTCCATGGATCCATCTTTTCAGTTTTAATTAATTCATGAATTATAGCTTGCCAAGAGATTTCATCTTGATCAAATAAAATATCAAATATTTTATCTTCATTAAAAGCCTCCTTTCCCGTGGCTAATTGTTGCATTTGTTGAGCTTCAGTTGTCATTGTCTATTAAAATGTATCTTGATATATAAATCTTGCTATTGGTTTATAAATATTGTCTTTTTTTCAGTCCAGAAACAGATACACAAACATCTAAGTTTTACCATAGCTTATTTATATAATTATCGAATAACCCTTTTTTCTCGGACTAAAAAAGCGTTAACGGAAATGTAAGCAACAATATATGTCGCTAATTCCAAAATAAAAATATGCCCCATCCGACAAGTAAAAACAACAAATTTGTTTTTGAGCCGTCTGTAGCAAAAAAATGCCCCATCCGGGATTCGAACCCGAGTCTTCGCCTCGAAAGGGCGAAATGATTGGCCGGACTACACCAACGGGGCGTTACTTTTGGAGATTTTTATCTCTTTAAAAAGCTTCCTCTAAACAAATAGAGAAATAATAGGCCTGGGGACAATGGAACCAAAATTCCAAGCCCCCAATTCCCACTATCATGGGCCTGGGGATAAACAAAACTCACGCTTTGAATCCCCACTCCCAAATTATGGGCCTGGGGAGATTTGAACTCCCGACCACTGGCTCTCTTCGAGCATATTTCAAAAGCGAAATATTGTCATATAAGACCAGCGCTCCACCAGACTAAGCTACAGGCCCAACTTCTAGCTTAGCGTGAGAACGTGATTGTAGTATGTTTTTAAAGTTTTCTTAAAAAGAACAAATGCGGACGATGGGAGTATACAGCTACAGTTCTAGAAATTTTAATTGATAAACTGATTATCCTTAACAATTTGCATAAATGAGATTTTTAATTTAGATATAAATTCTTCAAAATTTAAATGATTTCTTTGACGTTTAAGTATTCGTTCAAACTTTTCTAAAAAGTCTTTAATTATTAAATCAGATATTCTCTCTGAAGACTCACAATGTTCCTTATTTAAAATTGCAACAAGATCTTTTTGCCTTAACTCCAACAAATGTTTTACAGTATAAATAAGAAAATCTCTCCCTTCTTTATCCTCAAGATTAAACGATCCAAAATAATCATAAAAAGATTTTCTTGATTTCATATATATTTCGAGAATAAACATTTCAAAACTTTTTATAAGCATAACTTCATTCATACAATCAATCCCTTCCTAGTGGTATGTATATATATAATTTTCGTTTGAAAAAATTAATGAAAATATGCGAAGGACGGGATTACCACAAAACTTTTTAGAAAAGTTTTATCAAAAAGCAGGACTTCGTCGTGCTACTGAAAGTAGCACCTGAGAATGCGTCATACAAGCGTAACTGTATGCGAAGGACGGGATTTGAACCCGTGTCCCAGCCTTGGCAAGGCCAAATACTAACCACTATACTACCTCCGCACGTAACCATAGAATCAATATGTGTCTTTTAAAAGTTTCGTATTTTTATAATAATTATTAAATAATAGCTTAGAGTCTCCACAATATGAAAGTGTATAATATTAGGGATTATTCTTCAAATGATAATTTAGAGAAAAAATTATCTGAAAAGCCAAAAAAGAATCAATCTCTTATAAAACATCTTTTCAAAGGAGAACCATATAAATTCAAATTGTTTAACAAAGAAATTAAAATTATAGGAAAATTATATCATATTAAAAAACGAATGGAATTCTTTGATTCTTACTGGCCAAAATTTGTTAAATTAATTAAGGATATCGATTGGAATTATGAAGCATATATGTATGTTGTGATTGATAGATATAATAATTTTTCAAGATTGGAGAGACTAAAAGTAGATTGGGAATGCTCAGATATTTATGCTTGGAATAATAAGCTAACTCTAAACGAATTTTCAGATGCTGTTTTTAAGGTTGCAAACAAAAAATAATCATTTCTTCTTATTCTTTTTTTTTAATTTTTCTATCTCAGTTACTTTTCTTTTAATCAAGATTTTGTTAGATTTTGTAATCAAATAATGTTGATATACAAAAACATAAAGAACTATTGCTACAAAAAAGGTCTTAACAAAATCTTTTATTTCAGGCGCCAAACTAGTAGAAAAAACTCCTACAACAGATAAAACCTCAAAAATAAAATAAAGGATTACAGCAACTAGCATGTAACCCCAAGGTTTTCTATTTTCGTGTGGCTCCGTTTTCTTAAGAAATATGACTGCAAAAACAATTATGAATAGAGATATGAATACGTTTGCAAATCCTAGAAGATATCCTAAATACTTAACCTCAGGTATCATAATGTTATACTTTAAATAAAGAGTATAAAAAGCTTTTCTTTAATTAGGTGCAAAATTATATAAATAATATACAAATCACAAGAATTACGCCTCCGTAGCTCAGTGGTAGAGCGCTTGCTTGGTAAGCAAGAGGTCGCGAGTTCAACTCTCGCTGGAGGCTTTGTAATTAAGCAGCATTTCTTTTTCCGCACGTGCATTCTCCATATTTTACACATGTCATTTTGCAACTACTGAGTTGTTTGAATTTCCTATTGTCATAGAAAAAACCTCTGTAACTCGCAGTATTAGAATCAAAAATATTTGAATTAGATTGGTAACTCATTTTAGTTAACATCCTCATCTGTTTCTTCAACTTTTCTATCCCTAAGCATTTGTTTAATTCTTTCTAGAATAGGAGTTAAGTGTGCTGAAACAAACTTAATTGTCCCTGCTTGTTCGTGTCCTCCACCATCAACGTTTGCTTCTGGAAAGTCCTTTTGTAGTTGATTTATTATTGTTTGAACAGGTAGTACGGGTTTATTTGCACGAATTATTGTCATGTCAGATAAATATCCTATGCTTAAACAAGCATGATTTGGATGTTCTTCAACTACTTTATCATGTATTGCTCCAATTACTCTGCCTGGTGCTGGAAATGTAAATCTTAAAGTGTATTTTTCTAAGTCAATATGACTAAATATTACTCCTTTAATTTCAGTCGTTCTCAAGTAAGGTAGTGTGCTTTGAAGTTGTGTTTCTGTTCCTTCCTTAACTTTTTCATTTATCATAGCAACTAATTCAGGTTTAACATATAATTCTTCAAAAATTCCTTTGCCTGGATCAAATCTTAAGTGATAAGCAGTGTAATCTATTGCAACACCAATTGCTCCTAATTCTTCTCTTGTTTTCCCAGATTTTTTTATGTATCTATCTGTTTCTGGAATATCACATCTATCTGTTATTGCTGCAATTGCAGGCATTAACGGATTGTTAAATTCCTTATTTATCATTTTTCCTACTTCATAACATAGCATTCCTGCTGATGTTTCGGAGTCTAGTCCGTAAATATACGGATTTATATGGTCTAATAAGTATGGACAAACAGCTGTTTTTCCATTTTCAATTTGAACAGGATTATGATGATCTATTACTATTATATCTACATCCATCATTTTTACTGCTTTCATTCCAAAAACATCTTCTGGTGTTGAACCATTATCTAACACTAATACTAATGGTTTTGTTTGTCCAAAGCCTTCTAGTCTTTTGATTAAGCCTAAATCTTTGAAGACATCCTTTACTTCGTAAAATGGTGCTTTACTTGGAGACCTATAAAGATTATAACTTGGTTCAATACCTGAACGCAACATTAAGCCTTTGATTGCTTGTTCAATTGCAAGGCCAGAATTAATACCGTCAGAATCATTATGGTGTCTAATTAGTATTGGTTGATTGTTTAAAACTGCTTTTCTAATCCTTTTTGCAACTCTAAGCATATGTGGTTTCATTGTCTCAAATCTATCAGATTCAATTGAGAATGCTTCCCATTTTGGTTCTGCTTTTTTATCTAGAATTGAATCAAAATCTTTTTCTTCTTTTTCTATTTTTTTAATATCGATTTGAAGTTTTCCAGCTCTTTCTACAACTGGTCCTGCTAAGTAAACAACGTCTCCTTCGTTAAAAGGTGAGTCATTTGTTTTTGCATCCATTGTGCTTGTTCCATCTGTAACAGAAAATATTACTGGTCCTGGCACTGCTTTTCTTGTAATTTTAACGATTCCTTTGAAAAAATCGCCTTCTTTTATATCTACTATTTCTATATTTTTAGTGCTATTTTTAGCACTTTCATTTTTATTCATTTTATCCTCTTTGAAAAGAAATCTTTTTTCTTCAAAATTTATTTTTTGATGTCGAACCTCTTTTTAGGCACGAACGCTTCTTTTCTCGTATAGAGGATAAGACTCCTTATTCATTTATAAAGCTTTCGGTTCATTAAGGTAATTATCCTCCCTAACCTTTTTAAATCATATGAAATTCTATTCATATAATTCTAATTGTGAGGTGCATATATGGATATAAAAAAAATTATGGAAGAAAGATACGCTGTCAAAGCATTTGATGAAACAAAAAAAGTTTCTGAAGAACAACTTACTAAAATAAAGGAAATGATTAAACAAGCTCCTTCATCTTTTGGACTACAACCCTTCAAAATCAAAATTATATCTGACAAAGATACAAAAAAGAAACTATTACCCGCAACATGGAATCAAGCCCAAGTAATAAGTTGCTCACACTTACTAATATTTTGTAGTGATACAAAAGTATCAGAAAGAATAAACAAATACCAAACCATGTTAGAAGAAACAGGATTTCCAAAAGAAAAAGCAGAAATATACACAAACATGATGAGAGATTTTGCAAAAAATACACCAAAAGAAAAACTAGAAGTATGGTCAGGCCAACAAGCATTTATTGCTCTAGACCACGCAATGCTAGGAGCACAATCACTAGGAATATACTCCTGTCCAATGGGAGGATTTAATGCTAGTGAATACAAAAAAATACTTGAATTACCAGAAAATTTGAATCCTTTAGTGCTGCTCCCAATTGGCTACCCTGCAGATAAACCAAAACCCAAAGTAAGATATAATGATTTGTTCATATAATTTTATTTTATTTTTCTTATTTCCCTAAACATTTATAAACTAAATACTAGTTTCTACACAAGATATAATGCGAGGGTAGCAGAAATCAAAACGATTTCTTGACCACCCTTGAGAAACAAGTTTATACGCGGGGGTAGCAAAGCCTGGTCAAATGCGCAGGACTTAAGCTGCACGGAAAAAGACACTCATTTTTCGGAATGAGATATCCTGTCACTTAGTGTGTTCGAGGGTTCGAATCCCTTCCCCCGCATATTGTTACGCTAATATGACGCATTCATGACATTCGAGGAACTTTTAGTTCCTCAGTCTGAAAGTTATATTGAGCGATTGTGTGGGGAAGATCCCAAGTGTAAACGCGGACACCTTCCCCCGCATGCGTTTTCGGCTGCATCCACCGAGACTAGCATTCGTGCTTCGCACTTATGCCGTAAGTTAAAACGGAACATGTGAGGGAAGGTTTAGAACGAAAGTAAAATTACCTTCCCCCATACCTCCATTTTGAATTCTTTCAAATCAGTCATTCATAACACATATAAAGTGCCCTTTTGGTCTAGTTACTTGGTGATAAACATGAAGACAATGACTTGTAAACAATTAGGCGGAGCTTGTGACTTAGAATTTCACGCAGAAACATTTGAAGAAATTGCAGAAAAAAGTAAAGCACATGGTATGGAAATGTTTCAAAAGGGAGATGAAGAACACATTAAAGTTATGAATGCAATGAGAGAAATGATGAAAGATCAGGAAGCAGTACAAAAGTGGATGAGTGCAAAAAAAGAAGAATTTGATGCACTTTCAGACAACTAATATTCTAATGCTTCCCTATCGAGTCTGCTTTTTGCTTTGTGACATTCTTTACACAAAGTTCTAAGATTGGCTTTTTCAAAAAGTTTTCCGCCCATTCTAACAGGAATAATGTGGTCAACATCAAGAAATTTTTTTCTAAATCTTTGTTTACATATACTACATCTATAATTATCTCTTCGTAGAATGTCTTTTCTAACAAAATACCAAGAATTATTACGATTAAATTCATTCATGCATTTTTCTGAACAATAATGCCTTCTGTTTCCACTAACAGTTTTGTCGCAGTTTCTGCAGATTTTATTGCCTTTTGCATCAAATTTATCTGGAGTATCTTTAATTCTTGGATAACGAGGCATTATTTACAAAATTATTTAGACATATATAATTTTACCGCAAAATAAATAAATACATAACAAAGCATCAAGAGAATGGAAACCGACTTTAAGAACAGCATAATTGAACTTGCAAAGAAAAATAAGAAAAAGATTTTGTTTCCCGAACAAGATGACAAAAGAATACAAAAAGCTGCAAAAATACTTAGAAACGAAGGAATTGCAGAACCTATGCTTACAAATGACGTAGAACAAGCATTTAAATTGTTAGCTGATGGAGAAGCAGATGGTCTTGTAATGGGCGCAATGCATCCTAGTAAAGATACATTCATAAATGCGATAAAAAAAATTGGAACAACAAGTTCTAGAAAAGCTTCATCATTTTTTATAATGATTCATAATGAAAAAATATTGTTCTTTGCAGATTGCGCAATGAATGTTGACCCAACAAAAGAAGAATTGGCAGATATAACTATTCAAACAGTAACTTCCGCAAAAGCGTTTAATGTTGAACCAAAAGTTGCATTAATTTCTTTTTCTACAAAAGGTTCAGCTAAACATCCACTCCTAAAAAAGATAATTGAAGCAACTGAAATAGTACAAAAACTAAAACCTGATTTAATAGTTGATGGCGAATTGCAATTTGATTCTGCATTTGTTCCTGAAATAGCAAAATCAAAGGCTCCAAATTCTAAGATTAAGGGTGATGCAAATATCTTCATATTTCCTGATCTTAATACAGGTAACACGGCATATAAAATTGCTGAAAGAATGGGTGGTGCTCAAGCTATTGGCCCAATAACGCAAGGTTTTAAAAAACCGGTAAACGATTTGAGCAGAGGTTGTAGTGTGGATGATATTGTGTTAGTTACAGCAATTACTGCTATTCAAGCAAGTTATACATCAGAATAATTTTTTCTAATAAATGGAGTTATGGTTATTGCTTTCCAAATTAACCAAACTACAGTAGTTGCAATTAACATTACAATCCAATCAGTTACATTAAGAAATGTTGTTCCAAAGAATTTGTTTAAAGGAGTATAAATTACTACTAATTGCAATATAAATGATGATAAAATTGCCAGCACCAATATTTTATTACTAAACATTCCTAATTTGTATTCAGATCTTATTACTTGAAGTCTCACTAGTTCCATTAACATAAGCAGTGTAAATACTATTGTTTGAATTTTTATTAATTGTATTTCCGGATTTATGTTTGGATATGCATTTGCTGTCCAGCTCATAACTCCTAATACTGCTGCTGTAATTAAAATTGCAACAAGCACCACATTAAATAATATTCCTTTATCCATTATGGCTTCTGTTTTTTTCTTTGGAGGCATATTCATTACGTTTTTTGGAATTGAATCAAGACTTAAAGCTACGGCTGGAAGTCCATCCGTAACAAGATTAAGCCACAGTATCATTATTGCAGTCATTGGAAGAGGCATTCCTATTAATATAGCAATAAAAATGATTAATACTTCTGCAAGATTTGAGGATAATAAATAGTTAACAAATTTCTTTATGTTTTGATATATTCCTCTGCCTTCTTCAACAGCATTAACAATTGTGGTAAAATTATCATCTTCTAATATTAAATCAGATGCTTCTTTTGTTACATCAGTTCCTGTTATGCCCATTGCTATTCCTAAATCTGCAGAACTGACAGCAGGCGCATCATTAACACCATCACCAGTCATAGCTACTATTTCTCCTCTTTTTTTAAGAATTTTGACTATTTCCATTTTGTGTTTTGGTTCTACTCTTGAAAAAATAGATATTAAATCTATTGTATCTAATTTTTCTTTTGGAGAAAGAGCCGAAAAGTCTGAACCTTGCATCACGTTACCAATTATTCCTACTTCAGAAGCAATTGCTTTTGCTGTTAAACCGTTGTCTCCTGTAAGCATCATTACTCTTATTCCTGCTAATTTGCATTTTCTGATTGATTCAGCAACTTCTTTTCTTGGAGGATCCATCATTGCTTGTAAGCCCAAAAATATTAAGTTGTTTTCAGAATGATCTTTTTTTGATACGGTTTTATATGCAAATGCAAGAACTCTTAATGCGTCTTTTGCATAAGAATTGTTTTGATTCAAAATTATATTTTTTTCTTTAAGTGAAAGTTTCTTGATTTTTCCATTAATCATTATTTGAGTGCATTTTTCAAGAATCATTTCTGGCGCGCCTTTAGAATACATTATTTTTGATTTAGAGGTGGTGTTTTGAGCAACAACACTCATCATTTTTCTTAGTGAATCAAAGGGTATTTCAAATACTCTATTCCATTTTTTTTCTATGTTACTTGGTCGCAGTCCTACTTTTAAACCGCTGGTTATTAATGCGGTTTCTGTAGGTTCACCAATTACTTCTGTACTATTGTTGTTTTTTAGTTGAGCATCATTACAAATAAGTCCTGTTCTAAACATTAATTCTTGTTCTTTATTTAAAGAAATTTTATTGTTCTTTATTGATAATAAATTAATGTCTTTAGTGAATGTAAAAGCTTTTCTAACACTCATTTTATTCATTGTAAGTGTTCCGGTTTTATCTGTACATATTACAGTTGTTTCTCCAAGAGTTTCAACAGAAGGCAATTTTCTTACTAAAGCATTTCTTTTTAGCATTCTTTTTACACCAATAGCAAGCGCTATTGTAACAACTGCTGGAAGGCCTTCTGGTACTGCGGCAACTGCCAGACTTACTGCTGTTAAAAACCATTCTTTCATGCTTAAAAAAAAATTTGGCCAATCACCCATAGTAATAAATGATACTGCTCCTGCTCTAAATTCTCCTGCTATAAAAACTAATACACAAAGAGCGAGTGTTATCCAAATGATTTTTTTTCCTAAAATGTTTAGTTTTCTTTGAAGTGGAGTTGATTCATTTTTCTTTTCAGTAATCATTCCTGCTATTTTTCCTATTTCGCTATTCATCCCAGTGCATATAATAATTGCTTTTGCTCTTCCTTTAACAATTGCTGTACCTGAGAAAAGCATATTTTTTTGATCTGCAAGAACTTTTGTGCCTTTAATTACTGAATTTGTTTTCATTACAGAAACACTTTCTCCTGTAAGCATGGCTTCATCAACTTTCAAAGATGCTGATTCTATTATTCTTGCATCAGCAGGAACTTTGTTTCCTTCTTCTAGTATTAATATATCGCCAGGAACTAAAAGATTTGAGTCGATTATTTTTATTTTTGAATTTCTTATAACTTTTGCATTAAGACCTGTTAATTTTTTTAAGGCTTCAATAGCTTTTTCTGCTTTATATTCTTGTATAAATCCAAAAATTGCATTAAATGATAAAATTATAAGAATAACTATTGCATCAACATATTCTCCAGATAAAAAAGATATTGTTACTGCAAATAATAGGATGTAAATTATGAAACTGTTAAATTGACTTAAAAATAGAATAAATGGATTTGTTTTGTGTTTGTCTTCTAATATGTTTTTTCCATATTTTTCTAATTGCACTTGTGCTTTTTGTGTAGATAAGCCTTCACTTTCTGTTACACCAAAGGAATTTAAGACTTCCTTAGAGTTTTGATTATAATAATTCATTAAATTACCTCTTTTTTTAAACCCCAACAAAGGTATTCTCGTCTTCACATTTATATAGTTTTCTTTAATAAAATTTATAAAACAATCAATCAACATTATTTATGAACGGGGTGATTTGGATGAAATTAGGATTTGTCGGGCTCGGAAAGATGGGCTATCATATGGTAGAAAAGCTTCTAGAAAAAAATCATGAAGTAGTGGTATATAATAGAAGTCCTGAAAAGGTTAAAAGAATCTCTGATGAAAAAGGTGCTATTCCTGCACAATCATATGAAGATTTAGTAAATAAATTGGAAAAACCAAGAGCAATATGGCTTATGGTTCCTCATAAAATTGTTGATGAAGTTAAAGATCAAATTATTCCATATTTAGAAAGTGGTGACTTACTAATTGATGGCGGAAATAGTAGGTACACTGAGTCTATAAGAAGAGGAAAAGAACTTGAAGAAAAAGGCGTTAAATTTCTTGATATTGGCGTATCTGGTGGTTTAGCGGCAGCAAAATCTGGCTATTGTATGATGATTGGGGGTAATGAAGAAGATTTCAAAGTTATTGAACCAGCCATAAAAGACATGTGTGTTGAGAATGGTTATGGCCATTTTAATAATCATGGCGCAGGACATTACGTAAAAATGGTTCATAATGCTATAGAATATGGCATAATGCAAGCAATAGGAGAAGGACTTGATATAATAAAAAATGGACCATTTTCACAAACAGATCAAATTAAATTAACTGATATATGGAATAATGGAAGTATAATTCAATCAAAATTAATTGGTTGGACTCATGATGGTTTGGTGCATAATCCTGGACTAGCAGATGTTGATGGTTTTGTTCCTAATTCAGGAGAAGGGATGTGGGCTGTTGAGGACGCAGAAAAATATGGTGTGAGTATTCCTGTTATTAAAAAAAGTTTAGATGTTAGAGTAGAGTCTGATACAAAGAAAAATTATGGAACAAAAGTTGTTGCAGTTATACGAGATGAATTTGGTGGTCACGGCATAAAGAGGAAAGAATAAAAAATGAAAATATTAAAAGATAAAAATGTTAATGAATTATTCAAATTGACTGCTAATATAATTTTTGATGATATAAATGAGCTTGCTAAAAAACAAGATAAAATAGTAATTGGACTTGTAGGAGGCAGAAGCGTAGTTTCTCTTTACAAAGAACTTTCAAAAAAAGATTCACCTACGTGGAAAAAGTGTCATTTTTTTATGATTGATGAAAGATATGTTCCTATTGATAATTCTGAAAGCAACTACAAACTAGCAAAAGACACATTACTTAATCCTCTTTTAGAAAGAAATCAAATACAAGAAGAATATATTCACCCATTAAGAACTGAACTTTCTGGAAAAGAGGCTGCGGAGGATTACTCAAATCAGTTTAATGAATTTGCGAGTAAATTTGATATTGCTATTCTTAGTAGTGGTGAAGATGGTCATATCGCTGCAATTTATCCAAATAAAGAATGTAATTATGTTGATACCTTTGAATACATAGAAGATTCTCCAAAGCCTCCAAGTAAAAGAATAACAGCAACTTCAAAGACTCTTCGTTCCGCTTCTAAGGCATATGTGTTATTTTTAGGTGAAGGAAAACATGAAGCATTAAAAAAATTCTTAAACAATAAAACTAATTTAAACTGTCCTGAAGAAACACTTCGTGCAATTAATAATTTAACTATAATAACAGACCAAATTGGTGTGAAATAAATGAAAACATTAACATTTGTAATTTTTGGTGGAACTGGAGACCTTGCTAGGAAAAAACTAGGAGGTGCAATATCTCTTTTTGCCAAAAAAAACATTGATTTACAGATTCAGTTGATTGGTGTTGGAAGAAGCGATTATAATGATAAAACCTATAAAAAACTTCTCGAATCATCTGAAAAAAAATTTAATTTTCCTAAAAATATTTTAGTTAGATATTATAGAGGTGATGTTTCTGAGCCAAATGCAATAATTAACCTTGAAAAATTTATGATTAAAGATGAGAAAAACTGTGTTGGAAGAATATATTATCTTGCAACAAGTTCAGCATTATTTGGAGTTATAACTAGGGAAATTGCAAAAATTAAAGAATCAGGATTCACAAAAATAATGCTTGAAAAACCCTTTGGTCATGATGGAAAATCTTCAGAAGAATTAAATAAGCAACTTTATAAGAATTTTAAAGAGGAACAAATATATAGGGTTGACCATTACTTGGCTAAAGAAACTGTTAACAATATTCTTCTTATGAGGTTTTCTAATCCTTTATTTGAAAATGTTTGGAATTCGAATTTTATTGATAAAATAAAAATAAGAGTTGCAGAAAATTTTGGAGTAGAAAAAAGATTAGCATATTATAATAATACAGGAGCAATCAAGGATATGATTCAAAACCATTTGTTTCAAATACTTCTTTTTATATTAATGGAACCTCCAAAGGCGGTTGATTCAAAATATATTCTAAAAGAAAAGTATAGTTCTGCAAAAAAGATTAAATTTGAAGGAAAATTAACACTAGGCAGATATGAAGGGTATGATAAAGAAATTAAAGATGCTAATTTACCAGATATTGAAACAGAAACTTATGCAAAAGTATTCTTAACTTCAAAGCAAAAAAGATGGAAAGGAATTGATATTATTTTAGAAACTGGAAAAAATCTTGATGAAAAGGAAGCGCATATAACTTTGGAGTATAAAAAAGAACCTTGCATATTATATTGCTCATTTGATTCTGTTCCAAATAAATTAATTTTTAGAATTCAACCAACACAAAATGTTGAACTTACTATGAATACAAATGAACCAGGAGATAATCCTAATTTAAAACCAGTTAGAATGACATTTTATCATGAATTCAAATTTTCAAGTAACACAAGGAATAGTTATGAAATGATAATTTCAGAATGTTATAAAGGAGAAAAAGAACTTTTTATGTGTGAAAATGTTTTAAGAGAATCCTGGAGAATAACCGATAAAATGTTACGAATAAAAAATAAATCAAAAGTTATTGTTTATAAAAAAGGAAGTAAAGGTCCAAAAACATATAAATAAAAAACATGAATGTGATTAATATGGAATTAAAACAAGTTATAGTTGTAAGAAATGATCTTAAAATGCCAAAAGGAAAATTAGCTGCTCAAGTTGCTCATGGAAGCGTTCAAGCAGTAATGAATAGTGATAATAAAATAGTGCAAGATTGGGCAAGACAAGGTATGAAAAAAGTAGTACTAAAAGTTGATGATATTAAAACTCTAAAAAGACTTCTTGTAGATGCAAAAAATGAAGGATTAGCTGTTGGTTTAATAAATGACGCAGGAAGAACTTTTTTAGCTCCTGGAACAACAACAGTTCTTGGAATTGGTCCTGATGAAGAGTCAAAAATTGATCTTATCACAGGCGATTTAAAAATGTTATAATGAGCAAATTATATAAATAAAACACTGATTCTAAGGTATATGGACAAAACGTCTAAAAGTAAAGGAAATATAAAGAAAAATGAATTTTCACCTAAACTTGTTATAGGTATGACCGAAAATGTTACAATTTTTGGAAAAAAAAAAGAATTAAAATTAGTTGGAAGAATTGATACAGGTGCTGCGAAAAGCTCGATTCATTCAGATATTGTTAAAGATTTAGACTTAGGACCTGTTTTATCTGTAAAACAAGTAAAAAATGCTAATGGTATTTCACTAAGACCTGTTATTGAAGCTCAAATATCTATTCATAATAAAAAAATAAAAAGTTTATTCACAGTAACAGATAGAAGTCATATGAACTACCAAATTTTAATTGGAAGAAATGTTTTAAATCAAGGATTTTTAATTGATCCTTCATTAAGTGATGAATAAAATGATAAAAGCTGCTATAATAAGTCAAAGAAGTGTAAGCTCTCAATGGACATATGAAGCAATGAAAAAATACTTTGATGAAGTAGAAGATATTGACATAAAAGATTTAGAAATAAATATTTCTGGAAATAACGCTGAAGCATTATATAATGGAAAACCTCTCAGAAAATATGATTGTGTTTTTATCAAAGGTTCATTTAGATATGCTCAGTTACAAAGATCACTAGCTACACTTTTGGAAGGAAAATGTTATTTGCCTACAAAACCTAATGCATATACCATTGCGCATGATAAATTATTAACACAATTAATGCTTCAACAACATAATATTCCTATGCCAAAAACATACATTAGCAGTACAATTAGTGCTGCTAGAGAACTTCTTTCAAATATGTCTTATCCGATTATTATGAAGTTTCCACAAGGAACTCAGGGAAAAGGCGTTATGTTTGCAGATAGTTTTGGTTCTGCTTCAAGTATTCTTGATGCTCTTTCTGCGTTAAAACAGTCATTTATTATACAAGAATATATTGATACTGGAACATCTGATATAAGAGCTTTTGTTGTAGGAGAAAAGGTAGTTGCTGCAATGGTTAGGCATGGAAATTCTGATGAAAAAAGAGCTAATATGCATGCAGGAGCAACTGCAGAACCAATTATTCTTGATGAATATACAAAAGAAATATGTGTTAAAGCAGCAAAAGCAACAGGTGCAGAAATATGTGGTGTTGATTTATTAGAAGGTTCTAAAACTCCATTAGTTATAGAAACAAACATAAGTCCAGGACTTAAAGGAATTACTAAAACCTCTAAAATTGATATTGCAGATAAAATAGCAAAATCACTTTACAACAAAACTATTGAATGGCTCGAAAAAAAAGATTCAAAAAACAAAAAAGAAGTCATGGCCGATGTTAATGATGAAGGTTCAGTTATGACTACTCTTGATTTTAGAGGAATGAAAATACTTCTTCCTGAACTTGTTGGAAAATCATCAAAACTAAACAGTGAAGATCAAGTAGAAATAAAATTCAAAAAAGGCGAAATAAAAATTAAGAAGCTAGATATTAATTAATGTCAAATCCTTCAATTTTTAGAAGTAATTCTTTTTTATCTAGTCCTCCTGCATAACCTGTTAAGGAATCATTCTTTCCGATAACTCTATGGCACGGAACAATTACAGCTATAGGATTTTTGTTAATTGCACCGCCGACAGCTCTTGAAGCTTTAGAATTACCAACCTTTTTAGCAATTTCGCCATAAGTAATTACTTCTCCAAAAGGAATTTTTAACAGTTGTTTCCAGACTTTTTGCTGAAAATTTGTTCCAATAGGAGAAAGAATTAGGTTAAACTCTTTTCTTTTTCCCAAAAAGTATTCTTTGAGTTGTTTAATTGTTTCTTTTGTTACCGCATTGGAATTGTTTTTACCTTTTGATTTTACAAAATTTATTTCACAAACCGAATTATTATCTGTAACTATTTTAAGATATCCTAAAGGGCTTTTATAATATTCAGTATATTGCATAAAAATCCTCTTATTTTTTCTGAACTTTATCACTAATAATAGCACTGTTTCCATTAGGATCATTAAGAGTAATCTTTATCTTCTCTTGACCCCAAAGAACCTTATTTAATTTTTTAAGAATATTTTTTGCTTTTTTCTTCTCAGAATTATCATCGGTACTATCTTTAATAATCTCAACTTGTCTTTTTATTCTATTAAGAATTCCCTCAATATTAGTAATATATCCATTACTTGCTTCACCAGATTCTATACTTCCGATATGAGCAATTTTAATAGTTGCAGTTGATGATTTAACAACTCTAATCTTTAAATCTTCTTCAGAAGATATCTCAATAGAACACTTTGTAGCAGATCTTTTTTCTTCAGCTTCAACATCTGCTTTATGATATCCGCATTCTTCGTTTTCACAATCCATAGAAAAAACAGCAAGTTTTCCAAAAAAAGGAACTTCTCTTTCTGCTTGTCTTAATGTTAATGTTTTCTTATTACAAAAAGGACACAATTCTCCTTCTAAAACTTCCAAATTAAATTCTTCTGCACCCATAAATATAATTGAAACTTATTGCTTTAAAAATATTGTTGTTTACAAGAATACTAAAAACTAAATTAAAAATGTTTAGAAACAAATGAAAAAAAATAAGATAAAAAAAATAAAAGTTTATTCTTCGAAATCTGATGTTTCGCCGCCTGATCTGTATATTTCAGCAAAACTTGACGCTATAACAATATAGTCTTCTCCAAAGCCAGCTATATCTCCACCAATTGCTTCAATAGTCTTCTTAAGCTTATTAATTGCTCTTTTTAATTCAACCATATCTTTCTCTCGTAGTGGCCTAATGTTAAGCAAACATATTGTATATCCTTCTCTTAAAACATCAATAACATTTTTCACATCAGAAAAGTCATCAAGCACAAATGGCCTTACAACAATTTTTGATGAAGTAGCATTTTCCGCATCCGTGTTTAATTCTACATACTCATCTTCTGCTTCTGACATATCATCATCATCAAAAGATGATTTCTTAAACCGCTTCATTGAAAAGAATCTCTTCATAATTATTCCCTCCTAGTTCCCTCGTTGATTTTCACTTACTCATAATAGTAATTGTGATATTATATACCTAAATTAAATTCCCCCATATTTAAACCTTTCGATTTTATGACGACAATTAAAAGTATTATGCACCTAATATTTTTGACATATAGGGCCCTTCTTTTGAATAGCCCAATTTTTTATAATATTCTTTAACACCTATTCCGCTTATAACAAGCATTTTTTCTGAGCCTTCATTCTTTGCAATTTCTTCAGCTTTATACATTAATTTTTTACCAAAACCTTTATGTTGTGATTTTTCTCCATGTTTTCCAATCGCAATCGCTTTTCCATAAACATGAAGTTCTCTTATAATTGCAGTTTTTTTCGTTATTTCTTTACGTAAACTTTCACTAACAATTCTAAGTCTTACAAAGCCAATTAAATAATCCTTTGAATCTTTTAAACTAATAAAATAATCAACACCTTTACTCGAATCATATTTAATAATTTCAAAATCTACAGGCAAAGTTATTTCTTTTCTTCCTATTTCTCTTGATCTTATATCTTCTAATTTAAAATTTTTTTTCTTAATAACCTCTTCTACTAATTGTCTAAGATTATTTTTATTAACTCCTCCTTTAGAATGTTTTGTAGGAATATCTCTTTGAACTCTCATTATTCTGCAATACCTAGGAACTTCATTAGTAGCCAGAGCAATTATATCAGCAGCATCATTTGTGTCCAATGGAGAATAATTGCCTTGTTTATAATCTAAATAAAGTTTTGTTCCTGGCATAACCATTGTAGGATATATTTTAAGCATGTCAGGACGATAATCAGGATTGTCAAACAACTCTTTATAGCACCACACATCTTTTTCTCTATCTACCTTAGGAAGACCTGGCATCATATGAAAATTTAATTTAAAACCTAAATCTTTAAGGATTCTTATACTATCCTTTGTTTCCTGTAATGTGTGCCCTCTATGGGTTTCTTTTAAAACATCATCATAAAGAGTTTGAACACCAAGCTCGACACGTGTACATCCCAGTTTTAACATTTCATTTCCGTGTTTAAGAAGCCCCCAATCAGGTTTTGTCTCAATAGTTAGTCCTATACAACGAATTTTTGCAGTTTCATTTTCTTCTTGACACTCAATTAATGATTTTTTGTTTTTTACCTTTAATTCAAGAAGTTTTTCCTGTATTTTTTTTGTTCTTTTTTTATCTCCTAGACTGCCTGGAAGCAAAAAGAATTTTTTAAATTTAACAATGTCTAAATCATTTAATCCTGATACTTTATATCTATAAAATAGCTTAGAAAAATCATTCATTGCCTGAAATGTATCTCTGACAAATTCTTCTTTATATTCTTTTGTATAACTCGGAAAAGTGCCCCCCATAATTATCAATTCTACTTTGTCAGGATTCTGACCTATTGCAATGTATTGTTCAAGTCTATTCATAACTTGAAGATAGGCATCATAATTATTTCTTATTCCTCTCATTGTAGCTGGTTCATGACCAGTATATGATTGGGGAACATCACCAAAATAACTATCAGGCCCACCAGGACAATATGTGCATTTTCCATGAGGACATCTAAAGGGAGCAGTCATAATAGCAATTACTGCAACACCAGAACTTGTTCTAACAGGTTTTGTTGTTAAATAAACTCTTAATTCCTCTAAATCTTCAATTTTAGCTCTTAGAAGAATCTCAATATCGGTTGGAATTTTCTTCATAGAATGCTTCTTACACATTCTAACCTTTTCTTTTGCAAGCATATCTTTATCAGGTTTATTCTTTAAAACATATGCTATTATTTCTTCAAAAAAACTGTTTTCGGACATTTTAAATCGAAAATTAGAGTTGTATATATAAATTTGCATTAGATAGAGGAGATAAATTTATATAATTCCTGACAAATGAACTAATATGAGCCAGCCAACAGAGGAAGAAATAAAGAATATGAGCCCAGAACAAACTGCAGAGCTTCAAAAACAAAACTGTATTTTCTGCAAAATTATTGCTGGAGACATCCCTTCAAAAAAAATATATGAAGATGAAGATTTTGTGGGTTTACTAGATATTAATCCTGCAGCTCAAGGACATGTAATTGTTTTACCTAAAAAACACATTCAAATAATGCCTCAAATGTCGCCAGAAAGTTTAGCTGCGATGGCTAAAGTGTGTCAATTCATTTCTAATAAGCTATTAATAGGATTTGCTGCACAAGGAACAACTATTTTTGCAGCAAATGGAATGGTTGCAGGACAAAAAGCACCTCATTTCATGATGCATATAATTCCAAGAAAGGAAAATGATGGATTAAAATTAAATCCTGAAGCAAAAGATGTTCCTGAACAAGAATATGATACTATTAAAAAAAAGCTATTAACACAAATTTATGGCTCTGCACAACCACCACAAATGCAACAAAGTGTGCCTAAAACTCAAGTAACTTCTAAAGAAATTGAGGAAAAATCTAAAAATAAAAAAGAGGAAGAACAAAAACCTGTAAAAGACAATAATGGTCTTGAAGAATCTGTAGATAAGACAGAAAAAGAAACTTTGTCTGAAGAAACTAAAGTTGAAAAAACTCAAGAAGATGTTAATGAAGAAGAATTTGAAGACGATAAAAATGAAGAGGGTCCTGTTGACTTAGATAAGATAGCTAACTTATTCAAATAAAATGGAACAAATGACAATAATGAAGGATGAGGATATAACAGTAATAGCTCCAACTAAAGCTATAACTAAAGGACATTTAGTTGTTATTCCAAATAAAGAATATTTGATTATGGAACAAGTGCCAGAAGCTGTTCTTGCCAAAATGTTTCAAATTGCAAATAGATTATCCTCAATACTTTTTGACTCGTTAGGAAGCCAGGGTACAAATTTTTTAATTCAAAATGGAACTGCTGCAGGACAGGTAAGCAAAGTGTTTTCTATTAGTGTTATTCCAAGATTTGAAAATGATGGTGTGTCACTTGAATGGACCCCTTCTCAAGCTGATGAAGCCTCTTTAAAAGCTGTTCAAGATAGATTTAGTGCTATTGATGAAGAAGAACAAGATAAAAAAAGAATTGCGGAACAAAAGAAACAAATAGAAGGAAAAAAAGACGAAGAAGTAATAGATTCGGATAAGGAAAATTACATTGTTAAATCACTTGACAGATTGCCCTAAAATTATAAACAAATTATGGAAATTTCTAAAAAAGTAAAAACCAGTTACCTAGAATAATTGTAAGAATGTAAGCAACAAAAAAACTTGGTAAAAAAGGCATGCCATATTTGACATTTACAAATTTTATTTTATTTTTCTTGAGAAGAGCTATATCTTTTGCAGATATACCTGTTTTTTCTGATGCAAATATTTTATTGTTTTTTAATTTAATCTTGCCTGTAATCCAATCTCCTTCCGTTAATTTACTTAGAGGAATTTTTTTAATCATACAGCTTTTTTCTACAGCTTTAATAATCATAGATAATTGGTATAAAAAATATATTAACACAACAAATAAAATAAAACAAGTCTTAAAAGAATATTAATTGGCAATAAAAATAGAATTATAAGCAATATAGGAATTAGAATTAAATATGTTTTTCTAATCATTTTATTCGCTTTGGTTGTTCTTATATCTTTAAATGACTTTTTGAACTTATTCTTATTTAAAATTGCAAGATAAATTACATATATCAATCCAAGTAAGGCGCCGACTAAAAATATGTTAATAAAAAACATGATTAATGGAGGAATTGTATTGAATAATAAATTAATATTTAAACCCATTAGAGCGCCCATTCCCATTAGTACTTTTGTATCTCCTCCTCCCCACTGTCCTGAAAAATAAAGCAAAAATCCTATTATTATACCTGCTAAAACACCAAAAAAAGCATTAATAATGGGTTGAAATGAATTCATACTAATTGAATTAACAATCGCAAGAAAAGAACCAATACCTATCATGGAAAAACTTAGAAGATCGGGTATTTCTCTTATCCTCATATCTTCATAAGATGCAAGAGCAAGAGACAACAACGCAACAAGAGTATTTATTAACATAACCCTTATTGTCAAAGTAAATATTTATATAGTTTGTTGTATTGCTCAAAATCATGCTATTACCATCCATACTAAAAGGAAAAGATATGCCAAAACACATGGCTATAAACCTTGGAAATGCAGAAAAATGGGCTATTAAGACAAATTCAGATACAAATAAAACTATTGATAAAACAAATAAAAGAGTTTTAGAAGCTATAGATTTTCAATTAAAAAAAGATATTCCTGTACTAACATTAAATTTGATTGAACCTGATAATTCTAAATTTAATATTGTCAACAACATTATCAAATCATTGCTTGATAGCAAAGTAATTTATGAGGAAAAGGTGAGAGTTTATGTTGTTGGAGATTGGTATGGCGCGGATATTGATTTAATTGAAAACATTAAAAAAATAATGGATAAAACAAAGGATTATGATAAGTATTTTTTGAATCTGTGCATAAATTATACTGGACAAAAGGAAATTTTAACTGCACTAAAATTACTCGTTAAAAAAACAATAGCTGATAAATTATCTATTGATGAACTAAAACTCGAAGACATAAAAGATAATTTGTCCACAAGTTATTTTATACCACCAGAATTAATAATAGAAACAGAAAAAGATTATTCTGGCTTACTGTTGTGGGACTCAGTTGGAGCAGTTATTTATTATGTAGAGAAATATTTTCAAGAAATTGACAAAGGAGATATAGAAAAAGCTGTTAGCTATTTTAATAAATTAAATAACTAATTACTCCAGTCACTTCTAGATGTTTTTGGATGTTCATAACCCATGATTTTCTTATTTTTAAGATTTTCAATATGAAACAATCTCTCTTTTAAGAATTTGTCAATATCAAGACCAAAATTTTCAAGCATCATAGAAGTGTGTTTTCCTCCTAGGAAATGAGGCATCACCACATATGTTGCTCCTGCATCATATAAACTTGTTGCTTCATCTATTTGATGAGATACTACTATAGTTATCATCATTTCATTTTCATGATTAGCTTGATTAACAAGAAGCAGATTTGTTTCCATATCAGGAATTGTAGATATTATCATTTTAGCATTTTTAAAATCTAAATCAGTTAACAATTCAAGATCATTTGCATCTCCATACTTACAATTAATGCCTTGTTTAGTTAATTCTGCTATAGTGTCTGGATTATAATCAATAACAAGATATTCATTTTTCATTTTCTTTAATGATTCTAAAATATCATGCCCAATTCTATTGTAACCAAACATTATTATTTCATATTTGGTTTCTTTGTGAGTGTTTTGATTATCTATCTTAGTTCCTTTTCTTTCAAATTTAGATAAATGCTTAGACATTTTAGGATACAGAGACGTTGCATATTTCATAATATATGTAGACGCAGCAATACTAATTACTGCAATCATTGTTACAAGAGATAAAATTTCATCACTAAGATGACCAACAGCAACACCTAAAGATATTATTATAATAGAAAATTCACTAATTTGAGCCATGGTTGCTCCTGTTAAAAAATTTGTTCTTTTAGAATATCTCATCCAGCTCAATAATAAAAGCACAATAAAGGGTTTGACAAATATTACAAATAAAGACAAAACAATTATTGGAACAACATATGCAGATATATTAGTAAAGGTCATATGTGAGCCTAATAGAATAAAAAATAATACTAAAAAAAAGTCTCTTAAAGGCCTCATTCTGCTACTTATTTCATGTTTAAATGGAGAAATTGCGAGTGTTACTCCTGCTAATAATGCTCCTATTTCCATTGAAAAGCCCATTAAATAAAATCCTACTGAAAAAAATAAACACCAACCTAATGAGAACATTAAAAGAAATTCTTGAGATTTTGCTGCCCATTTTGATAACGATGGTAAAACATATGCCCCTAATAAAAAAGTGATTAATATTAAACCAAAACCTTTTATTATTGCTTCAAAAATCATAATAGTTATATCTCCCTCTCCTGAAGATGAAGATATTATTAATAAAACAAATATAGCCATCAAGTCTTGAATAATTAATAGACCTACAGTAATTTTTCCGTGAAGACTGTCAAGGTCTTTTCTATCTGTTAAGAATTTCATGATAATAATTGTACTGCTAAAAGATAATGCGATTGATACATAAATAGATGTTAAAGCATCAAAACCCATAAAATATATCAATACGAATCCAACTATTGATGTGAAACCTATTTGAGCTAAACCTGCAATTAAACTTACCTTTCCTACATCTTTTACAGCTTTAGGATTAAGATTTAATCCTACTAAAAATAATAGAAGTACGACACCCATTTCAGCAAAAGTAGCTAGTGAATCGTTTGATCTTACAATATTTAGCAAATAGGGGCTTGCAAGTAAGCCTGTTATAATATATCCTATAATTAGGGGTTGTTTTAGAAGTCTCATTATGGAAGATACTGCTATTCCTAATACAAGAACTATTGTCAATTCAATAAAAACTTGCTCCATTTCCCCTTTTTTACCTCACAACATTAGTTTTTAACGATTTATTTATATTTTAACTTAATTATATATTTTATCATTTTTTAGCCATATAAACTCTAAATCCTGATTTTTTAGATAATACTTCTGTTTTACCATAAACTTCGTTCATTTTTTCTTGAAGAACTTTTCCACCCTTATTATGTCTTGCAACAATTTGTAAAGTTCCATTTGAATTCAAATGATTGTAAGAATCCTCTATAAGCTTAAAACAAGTTTTTCTTCCTGCAGCCATAGGAGGATTAAGTAAAATGCAGTCAAATGATTTTTTAATTTTTTCAAAACCATCAGATTTTATTACTTTTCCTCTTAGTTTAAGTTTTTTCAAATTATTTCTTACAAGATTAAGTGCACGTTCATTAACGTCTGAAAAAGTAACATTATATTCGTTCTTTTTTCTTAATACTGCTAATCCTATTACGCCATATCCACAGCCTAAGTCCAAAATATCTCCTGATTCAGGTAAATTTGCAGATTCAATTAACAATTTTGAAGCAGAATCAAGTCCTCCTCTTGCAAATACGCCTGAAGCTGAATTAATGTAAAAAACATCTTCATTTAAGGATATTTTTATTTCAGATTCCAAATATTTTGATGTTGGTTTTTCTGTATAATAATGTTCCATATCAGTAATAAGAAATTAAATACTTTTAATTGTTTCTATGAACCGTAGAATATTTTTCTGCTTTTTTTTCTTTGGTCATGTTAATTACGCCAGTTATCTTATATGCCATTAAATCTGCTAATACAACTGTTTCATTAAGGTCTGTAACTTCCATTATAGCACAAAAAATGTTTTCTTTTGAAGAATAAATATTATTTTCTTTTCCAAGTCTCATTTCTAATACATAATTTGTACTTGAAGCATTTGCACAAGAAACTAAAGAAAAATTTCCTCCTTCTATTTCTCCTGTAAAACCCGCTGAAGTTTCCATTCCGAATATGTAAGCCGCAATTTTTGACATCTCCAGACCTGCAATTGCAGGAAGACCTGTTCCTGGAATATCTGGATTTGCTAATTCTGCTCCGTAAGCAACAGTAAATTTTCCGCCTCTTTCATAAACTATAGAAAACATTTCATTTATTCTATGATCATATTCTAAGTTATCTAGTTCTGAAGGATGATAATAAAAAGGAACTTTTCTATCTCCTTGATATGTATTCATAGTTGTAACCCAATGACCATTTTGATCTTTAATAAACTCAAAACTGTTATAAGGAAACTCATTAATAAGAGCTTTTTTTTTATTATTTTTATCAATATTAATACCTATTATAGCTACGACAACAAGTAAAACTACGACTACAATAGCAATAATAGTAGAATAATCTTTTAAAGATTTTTCAGAAATTTTAGGTTTTACCTCTGATTTAACTTTTTTTTTATTTGTATTATCTGTATTTTTCTTTACACTTTTTTTCTTCTTTACTTTTGTAGTCATTTTAGATATAAACTTATTGTACTCCTGTAAAAATATATAGTAATTTATCTCTCATTTTAATAACATTAAGTCCTGAAGCAACTAAATCATAACAATATTCCTTGTCAGTATCATAAATTCCCAGAGGCAGACCTGAATCACTTTCACTTTTTAACACCAATACTGGCTGATTTTGTGTAGCAGATTCACAATTATATACAGGATAATCATTAAATAAATCTTTACTAAGCATTCCTCTTATTATATTTTTTCCTGAAGAAGTTTGCAAGTCTTTAACCAGATAATCAAAATATATTTGATCTTGACCAATATTTTCTTCAGGAGATAATGTAGGCGCACTAAAAACTATACTTTGATATGCCAACGCGTTTTCTTTAAATGAGTCACTTACTGTTATATTCTCTATATCCGCTGGATGATTGTAAAATGGAACTTCTTGACCATTTATTATTCCTACAAAAATATTGTTGTTATTAACTGTTGCATATCTAAATTCGTAGTTATTATAAGAAAAATTAGCATAACTACTACCATGGTTGGTATTTGAATTAGCAGTAAAACCATAACCTACAATTCCAAAAGTCATTAAAAATATTAATATCGAACCCAGAATAATAGAGTTTCTTCTTCTTTTTTTATCTTCTTTAGATATTTTAGGTTTGTGTTTGCTCATATAATTTTTAAGAGATAAATCTTGTTTTATATATTTTATGTTAATATACTAACCTAAATTTACTTAAATACCTTCCTTAAGCCTAGCAAACCTATAATTATTACGATAAGACCTACAAGAAGAAATGTTGTACTTATACTCAAATCAAATAATTCAGATAAAAGTATTCCCAAGCCAATAAAAGCAATTAATGCTCCTACAGAAATGAATGAAATGCTAATTAGTCTTATAGTTATATGATTAATTAAGTCATTAATTTTTTGTTTTGTATCTTCTATAGTTTCTTCTACTTCTCGTTTTATGTCATCTACAGCTCTTCCAACTTCACTACCTATAATAAATTTTTTTACTGCAGACATAGAACTATGAACTGTTTTTCTGATAATGCTCTCTTCCTCTTTTCTTTTCATAATTTGTTGCTGTTTTAGTTCTTTAAATATTTGTTGATTTTAAAAGCTCATCTTATCAAATTGTGATTTCAAAATGATTAAGTTTATAAATAGAATTATGAACCTGAAAAAAATTGAAATATTAAGAAAAAAAAATGCCACACATAACACTAGAAGAGCACTTGGAAGAATATTGCCCTAAATGCGGACTAAAACACGGCGCTAAGTGGAAAGCTCAATTTGAAGGACAAATTCTATATGTAACTACAAAATGTGTTGAATGTAGCTATCTTATATTTAAGAAAAGAGATTTTCATTCTTGCGGAAGCATAGCGGAAATGCTTTAATTTATTTTTTTGTGCTGTGAAGAAATATGAATATTGCTACTATTATTAATATTGATGCCATCACAGGGTAATCTCCTAGCATGGGAGGTGTGTCCTTTAAAATTATTGCAGCAAAAATAAGTATAATGCCTGCTCCAATAAGTATTGCTTTATCTTGTGTTTTATGCATGTTATTTTCTAAATTTGACAATTGTTCAGATAATTCTTTAATCTTTTTTTGTTCATTTAAAGAATTTTCAAAATATTCTTTTGCAAGAACAGGAAGTGCTTCTAATTCATTTTTTGTATCTAGAAGTTTATGAATTCCTTTCGAAACGATTTCTTTTGGAGATAATTTATTAACCATTAACTGAGTAATAAAGGGTTTTGCAGATTCAACCATATTAAATTCAGGGTAAAGAATGGAGCATACACTTTCAAGAGTAATCAAAGATTTGCCTAAAAGCACATAATCTTTTGGCACTTTTACATTGTGTTTTTTTGCGACCTTTAAACTTTGACCAAATAATTTTGGAACATTAATTTGTTTTAGAGATAATCCATAATAAGGTCCGAGCATTTCCCTCATATCTCTTCTGAGTTCTTGAGAATCAAGTTCTTGAGAATCAGATTCAATTAAATGAAGCTCAGACATTGCATTAATTATTTTTTCTAAATCTTTGTCAAACATTGCTAAGAACAAATCTAAAAGTCCTTTTTTTACTTCTTCAGTTATTTCTCCTGTTATTCCAAAATCAAGAAAAGCTATTTTTTTATTCGAGTCTTTTGTTTTTTTTAGAACGAATATGTTTCCAGGATGAGGATCTGCGTGAAAAAAGCCATCTATAAAGACTTGTTTGAAAAATGCATTTACTATTTCATCAACAATTTCTTTTCTTCTTTCAATTTTAACTTTTTTGTCCATGTAATCTATTAGTTTTTCTCCATTAATGAATTCCATAACTAGTATATCATTAGAACAAAATTTTGTTATAGGCATAGGTATTTTTATTGCGGTGCCCTTAAAAGATTCATAAAATTTTAAGATTTTATTTGCTTCATGCAAATAATTTAATTCAGTTAAGGTGTATTCTTTTAATTCTGATACTATTTCTTCAGGGTCTGCTACTTGATAGTAAGATAATTTTTTTATTTCTGATGCAATTAATGTTAATATTTCAAGATCAGTTTTAATTATTTCTTCTATTTTTGGTCTTTTAACTTTTATTGCAACTTTAAGTCCTGTTTTTAATCTTGCCTCATACACTTGTCCAATTGATGCAGAAGCAATAGGTTTTTTATTAAATGAAGAAAATATTTTTTTTATACTAGCACCAAATGATTTTTCTATCATTTTTTTTGCATCTTTAAAAGGAAATGGGTTCAGTCTGTCTTGAAGTTTAGATAATTCCTCACAATATTTTAATGGAATTAAATCCGGTCTCAAACTTAGAAATTGACCTAACTTAACAAACGTTCCACCTAATTCTTCTATTATTTCTCTTAAAACTTGAGGTTCGTTTATTTTTTCTAGTTTAGAAGTTTTTGGATTGAGTTTTTTTTGAATAAGATAACCTAATTCGTGTTTAGTTAGAACTTGCAAAACTTGCTCAAATCTTTTTAGTTCTTTATATTTCATTAAACTAGACATCAAACACCTCTCCTTAAGAAAATTGTCCTCTCTAAAATATATAAAACTATCTATTTAGAATCTAAAAAATTTGAAATTTCTAACTGATTTTTGTCTCATAATAAGATAGGTTCCATAAGAAATCATCAGCAAACCTATAAATATTTTTATAAAATCAATAATGTATTCAAGTAACAACAACATTCCTACAATTATAAGAAGTGTTCCAACAATAATTCCTACATACCTTGCCACATTTGGTTCAATTCTTACAATTTTAATATTACTCATCATCATCAACCTTAGTAAAAACTATTGGCTTATCTCCTATAATAATTGAGTGTTCTGCTTGACTTACTAATCCTTGAGCTTTATCTAATAAAGGCGGATGTTCTTGTAGCATTTCATTCACTTTTAATTCTCTTAAAGCAAAAGCAGTTTTTCCAGCACCAAATTTTCTTGCAAGCCATCTTGTTGTAAAAGGAAGACCATGATATGTTTTTATTTCTCTTAATACTTCTCTTGTTATAGAACTTCTAACTGGTTTTTCACTTACTAAACTAAAAATGGTTGGGTTTGAACTTTCGTATACTACTCCTGCACCTGTGCTTGCAAAAGGTTCAATTGCAATAACATCATCATAATCTAATTCTGAATCATCTCCTGTGTCAAAATTTGGAATTGTAGGTACCTCATGAACCTCATAACGCCCTAATCCGTGACCTGAAAGATTTCTTATAGGTGAAAAACCATAACTTGTAATTACTTCTTGTATTCTCTTTCCTATTGTCTGAAGTTCAGTGTCTGGTCCTATTATTTTCAATACTTCATTTAATGCTTCTCTTGAACATTTTTGAAGTTCTTTATGTTTATCTCCAATAACAAATGTTCTTGCATTGTCTCCTATATATCCATCAACACAAGCTCCCACATCTAATTTTATAACATCTTCCTCTTTTAGAATAACATCGTTTTCATCTGTTGGACAAAAATGTGCCGCTACATTATTTATTGAAATTTGAGATGGAAATGCAGGTATTGCTCCTTCTTTTCTTATAAACTGATCTATTTCATCAAGAATTTTAACTACTGATTCACCCTCTTTAACTAGTTTTTTTCCAAGAATCAGTGCTCTTCCTGATATTGACCCTGCTTTTTTGTATTTTTCTAGTATTTCTCTTTCCATCAAATACGATGATATAGGTTTAACTTAAATAGTTTTTGACTAAAAATTACTATTAATTAGTATAGAACTCCTATTACTCTTCTTTGAATTTGTTCACATCTTATTTTTCCAGGATCAGATGAAGGGTTGTTATCTCCTTTTAGAATGAAGTAAGGTCCTTTATTATCTTCACCAATGTATACTATTCTATGAATTATGATTCCGTCAGCGTATTCAGAAACGTATGAAACAATGTCTCCAAGCCTTATTTCTTCTGGGCATTTAGGTTCAACTTGCAATGCATTTGCATCTTTGTTTATTATTGGAAGCATGCTTTTTGTGTCTTTAAATGCTGCCCATTTTATGTTTGGTGCGTCTATTATTACTTTATCTGCATAAACTTTTATTTGTGATTCTGCAAGATAATTTTGGGGAGAAGGCCTATCTCTGTTATCTAAAGCCTGGCCTTGATTTAATGTTAAGGGGGTGTCATTATTTGGATTTGTAGCTTGAGTTAGTACAGGTGATAGTGATAAAATTACTAGAATTGTTAGTGCACCTAGCATAAACATGCTCATCGGCTTAACAACTGCTCTTTTTAATGACTCAAATATAATTCGTAACATCTATAGATGGAAAGAATGTGCAATATATAAAGTTTTTGATAATTTTAGTACTGCGTAGTAGCAAATAAACATCGGAAGGATTAAAAAGAATAAGTTAGTCTGCTAAATGCATGCTACATTTTGAAAAAAAAGAGATAAAAGAATTGGTGCTGGCCTGGTTTTTGTTAACCATTGCATTTACAATAATGCTATCAAATGTTCTTTCTAATGGCTTTGAACCTATTATGATTACAATATTTATAATATCAGCAGTAACAGCAGGATTAGGATTCATATTACACGAATTAGGTCACAAACTTGTTGCCGAAAGATATGGTTGTATAACTGAATTTATTGCAAACAAAAATATGCTCGGATTAGCCATACTACTTAGCTTATTTGGTTTTATTATAGCCGCACCAGGAGGCGTTCACATAAAAGGAACACTAAATAAAGCAAGACTTGCAAATATAGCGGCTGCAGGGCCACTTGCAAATCTTTTACTCGTAGTGGCGTTCATACCAACAATATTATTTAGCACAGGAATAATCCAATCAGCAGCAATATATGGCTTTTCAATAAATGCATGGCTTGGACTATTTAATATGATTCCGGCACAAGAATTTGATGGATATAAAATACTTCAAGGTCACAAAACCACATATTATATACTCGCAATTGCTCTTTTGATTCCATCACTAATTTCTTTCATATTTTTCTAAGCACAAAATATCTCAAATTTTATAAATAACACTTAGTTTTTCTTTTTTATGGATTGCGCAATATGTAAGAAAAAAATAGAGAAAACATTTCTAAACAAAATAATTGGTAGCTACGTAAAAAACGAGAAAGGAAAGAAAAAAGCAATTTGTCCAACATGTCAGAAAGCAAAAACAATTGACGAAATCAAAAAAGAAATCTAAATTATGCCTCTGTAGCATAGCAGCTATTGCGTCTGCCTCGTAGCAAATATGCGAGCGAGCAGAAGGTCGGGAGTGCAACTCTCCCCAGAGGCTTTTTTATCACTAATTAGCACTTAATGATAGTGCGATTTATAAAGAGACAATATTTTTTTTTCTATAAGAAAAATTCTACACATACTTAAAGGAGAAGAT
>Ga0114931_10000279_pt1 | contig 59846 bp, 47 predicted proteins | sample 2SBtaG_FD_89579 | JGI IMG/M metagenome (GOLD analysis project Ga0114931, IMG submission 89579) | Deep subsurface microbial communities from Kolumbo volcano to uncover new lineages of life (NeLLi) - 2SBTROV14_V59a metaG | ecosystem: Environmental > Aquatic > Marine > Volcanic | place: Kolumbo... | reverse complement strand
CGGCCATCGCCTGGGCCTGCGCGATGTGCGCTTCGTCGATCGCCATGGCGCCCGACGCGAACAACCCGACAACGAATGAACTCATACCGATAACAATGGCTTGCCGCATGGCGGAGCTCCTTATCAATGGCGACCGGTCTCGTGGTGATGCTACCGGCGACAACCGGGAAAAGCCGCACTCACGGCTTCAAACGGGACCCCGGCGCCACAATCCGGGAAGTCGTCATCGAGCGCGCCGGCGGGGGAACATCAACGGAGCCGTTGATCCGAATATGGATCCGCCTCTTCATGGCGTGAGCCGCATCGGGTCCCGGGGGCTGAAGGTCCGAAAATCGGCTGGTTTGCCGCCCGGAATACCGATACAAGAGCCGTTGTCAGGTTCAGTTCCCGACCTGTCCTGTCGATGCTTTCTCCGTCTGCGCCGGTGGTTTGCCGGAGCACAGGTTAGGGGAGGCGATGCCCGAGGGATCCAGCGAATCTGTTCAGGAGCTCGGCCTCGACGAGCAGGTGCAGCAGCTTGTCGAGTCGATCGAGACCACGACCAAGGGCATCACCGCGCGCAGCGCCGACGACTTCGGCGATGACCTGCTCGAGACCCCCGAATCGGTTGCTGCGCACGCGGATGCGAAGGACGCCAGGTCGTATTCGCTTCCGCCCGAGACGCCCGAGACGCCCGAATCGGTCGACCCGCGCGCGATGCTGTCTGACACGAGCCAGATCGACGAGACGGAGTTCGACTCCCCGGAGAACGTCGAGACCGAACCCGTCGAAGAATCCGGGGTCGCCGATGCGTTCGAGCGTGTTGAGGACATCCCCGGGGCCGAAGACGACGAGGTCGTTGAAATCGCTGAACCTGCCGAGCATGTCGCTCCCGCTGATGAATCCGTTAACGAAGGCGAGGCCGATCCTGTCGACACTGTCGAAAGCGTCGAGAGCGTTGACACGGTCGAGGCCTTGATTGAAGCCGAGCGTACGGAAGACGCCAAAGCATCGGATGAGGCCGACGAGGGTGCCATTGACGAGGTGGTTGAAACCGTCGACACGCCGTTGGCGGCAGAGGCCATTGATCCGGTCGGCGCCATTGAGGAGGCGTTCGAGCAGATCGACGACGCGGTGGATCGGCTCGTGGAGAACGCGGTCGATTCCGTGGATCCCGTCGATCCAGTCGATCCGGTCGATCCGGTCGATGCGGTCGATGCGGCAGCAACCACCGAGGCGCCCGAGGCCGAGGTGGAACCCGTGCTCGAGTCAGAAGCTGAATCCGAAACCGAGGCAGATGTCGAATCTGAAACAGTCGCCGAGACGATCGCACAGGCGGCCGTCGAAAACGCCGAGGCCGAGACACCGGCGAAAACAGGGGACGACGCCCAGACGGTTGAAGACGCAATCATCGACGACGAAGCCACACCGCCCGTCGCCGAACCCAAGGATGCAGCGGACAGCGCTGATGCCGTTGCCGATGCCGATGCTCCTGACGCTGCCCCCGACGCGCAGGAAGCCGGGAGAGACGAACCAATCGCCACCAAGGCCACCGAGGCTTCAGCCGGACCCTACGACGAGTTCGCCATCGAGGGTGACTTCGACTCGGTCGGCATCGATGATTTCGAATCGGCGCCAGGCGACACGGATGAAAGCGACGCCGGGAACGCCGACGCCTCTGCGGTTGATCCGGACGCTCTCGAAACACCGGCGCCCGATGCCGAGCCGAGCGCGGCCCCCGCCGAGGCCCCGGCGGAGACCGGATCCAACAAAAAAAAGACCAAGGCGACGAAGGCCAAATCGAAGAAAGCCAAGTCTAAAAAAACGACGTCGAAGAAGAAATCATCCAGGGGCGGGAAGCGGACCCCGGCGTTCGCCGGCGCCCTGCTCGGTCGGATGGCGCCGACCGCGGCGCAGGCCGTGCTGCTGGTCAACGCGCCGATCCGCCGCCTGGGACCTTCGTCGGGGCAGCTCATCGGCTGGGTCGCGATCAACACCGCCTTCCTGGCGATGTGCGTGCTGATCATCACCATCATCCGCGCGCTCGGCTGACCCGGCGCAATCCAGACACCCGGGTCCGCTCGCCCTTACCATGTGGCGATGCCCCGCAGACTCACGCTCGCGATCTTCAACGAACCGAAGCGATGGTCGCTCGATGAGGCGCACGCTGGCTGGATCGCCGACCGCGCCCCCGATGGTGTCGAGGTCGCCGCCGTCACCAACCGCGACGAGCTGCTCGCGGCGCTGCCCGGGTCCGACTATCTCGTCGGGTTCCCGCTGGCGAACGCCTCCGACGCCGACTGTCACCAGCGGCTCCGGTGGGTCCAGCTCGTCGGCTCCGGCGGTGAGGCGCTGGCGCCGGTCCGGGCGCTCGTCGAGCGCGGCGTCCGCATCACCTCGGCCTCGACGATCCGCGCCGCGACGACCGCCGAGCACGCCGTCGCGCTCGTGCTCGCGATGACAAGGAGCCTCAAGGGCGCCTTCGCCGCCCAGCAGGAGCACCGGTGGGCGACCGACGAGATCGCGCCGGCGATCACCGACCTCGCCGGGGCCACGCTGGGGATCGTTGAACTCGACGCGCTCGGCGCCGAGATCGCCGACCGGCTGGCGCCCTTCGGCGTCGAACTGCTCGCGACAGCGCACGAGGACACGGACGAGCGGCTTCGCCGATCCGTCGGCTCGGTCATGCCCATCAACCGCACCGACGAACTGCTCAGCCGCTCGGACATCATCGTCGTCGCCAACCCTTGCCCGGCCAACAAACCCCTGCTGACGCGCTCGGACCTGTCCCAGCTCAAGCCCGGCTCGATCCTGATCGATGTCAGCCTCAGCGGCGTGCTCCGCCATTCCGACCTGGTCTGGGCGCTCGAGCGCCGGGTGCTCGGGGCCGCGGGGCTGGACGTTTTTGAGCAGGAGCCGCTCCCGTCTGAATCGCCGCTGTGGTCGATGCCCAACGTGATCATCACGCCGCACTGCGCCCCGGTCAGCCCGCACTACTGGGACCGCGCCAGCGAGATCATCGCGACGAACCTCGACCGCATCGAGCAGGGCAAACCCATGATCGACGAGATCACCCACCGCTGGGCCTCCCGGGGCGCCGTCGCGCGCTGCATGTGAGCACCGACCGGACCGCGCCCGAGATCCGACCGACCCCGGCGCGGGCCGTGCTGGCGTTTGTGTTCGTGTCGCTTGGCATGGCCCCCGTCCTGATCGCCGCCTCCGGGGATGCGCTCGAACCGATCGGCGCGTTCATCCCGCTGACGATCGCGGCGCTGCTGGCGCTGGCCGCATCGGTCGGGGCGCCCGGGTGGAGAAAAACCGCGCTTGCGATGGCGGCGATCGCCTTCGGGTTCGGCTGGGCGACGCTCCGCACGTCCAACACGCCGCCCGACTTCCTCGGCGCCCGGCTCGATCCCGGGTCCGCGCCGATCATCACCGTCGAGGGCCTCATCACCACGCCCCCGACGGTCGTGCCCGCCCAGCGCGCCGGCGCCCTGGCGCGCTACGCCCCGCCCATCACCGTCACCCGGTTCCGCTTCAGCGCCGACGCGCTCATCGCCCCGGGGGGCGGCGCCACCGGCGCGACGGGCTCGTTCCACGTGCGCACCGACGAGCCGGTCGAGCGTTTCCGAATCGGCGACCGCGTCCGCATCACGGGCAAGGCGATCGCCGTCAGCGCGCCGACCAACCCCGGCGAACCCGATTACCGGTGGCGAGCAACCGAGGAGCGGGTCGCCGGGACGCTGCTGGTCCCCGCCGCCGGGCTCATCGAGCCCGCGGTCACGCCCCCGCCACCATGGCTCGCCGTGCGCGCCACGTTTCTCCGCGCCAGGGCCGGCGCGAGGGGCTTTCTCCGGAACTGGATCGGAACAACAACCGGCAGCGACGCCGGCGCCCGCGCCCTGCTCGGGGCGCTGCTGCTGGGGGAGCGCACGGGCGATTCGCAAGAGATCCACGGGGCCTTTGCCCGCATCGGGCTGGCGCACCTGCTGTCGATCAGCGGGCTGCACCTCGTCGCCGTCGCGTGGGGCGCGCTGCTGCTGCTGCGGCTGCTCGGCGATCGCCCGCGCCTCGAGACGGTCATCGTCCTGCTCGCGGTCCTTGGCTACTGCTTCATCGCCCCGGTGCGCACGCCCATCGTGCGCGCGGCGATCATGGTGATCGCCTTTCTCGGCGCCGAGCTGGCCGGCAGACGCTACCACCCGCTGGCCGTGCTGGCGCTGACAGCCTGCGCGATCATCATCTGGAAACCGACCGAGCTCGCGTCCACCGGCTTCCAGCTCAGCTTCGGCGTCGTCGCGGCGTTGATCGTCCTGACACCCCGGATCGAGCGGCGCTGTTTCAGATTCGACCCCCCGCCGGACGAACGGACCACCGGACAGTTGATCGCGCAGCGGCTCCGCCGGCTTGTGATCGCCGCGCTCGTCGCCTGGGCGATCGCCACGCCGCTCGTGGCGCACCGGGTGGGCGTGGTCAGCCCGCTCGCGCCGGCGCTGACGGTCCTGCTCGCGCCGCCGGTGACGATCCTGCTCACCGGCTCGCTCTTGGCGGTGGCGCTGAGCGCCATCGCGCCGCCGCTGGCCCCGGTCGCGGGCGCCGCCCTGGGGCTGCTGGCGTCGGCCATCACGGGTGTCGCGCTCTTCGCCGACAGCCTGCCGCTGGCGGTGATGCGCATCCCGCAGGTCAGCGCGCTGTGGGCGATCGCCGCGACGCTTGTCATCGGGTGGTGGTGCGCCGTCGGCGACCGCAGGGACACCCGCGCGATCCTCGCCACGGCCCTGATGATCGCCTGGACCGTCGTCGCCGTGTCGCCGCCGAGGCTGGCGCGCGACGTTGCGCTGCGCGTCGATTCGCTCGATGTCGGCGACGGCTCGTGCATCCTCGTCCGCTCGGGCGGTGACGCGCTGCTTTTCGACTCCGGCTCGGGCTACTACGGCTTGGGGCTGCGCACGATCCCCCGGGCGCTGCGCGCTCTGGGCGCCGGCCGGATCGACACCGCCGTCATCACCCATGCGAACCTGGACCACTACAACGCGCTGCTCGACACCGCCGGACAAATCGGGCTCCGTCGCGTGCTGGTCAGCCCGGACTTCATCGCGCGCGCCGAGGCCCATCCCGCGGGCCCCGTCGCGGCGCTCGTCGACGGGCTGCGCCATGGGAGTGTCCGCGTCGAGCCGATCTCCGCGGGCGACACGATCCGGCTCGGCGACCTGACCGCCGAGGCGCTCTCCCCGCCCGACCCAAGCCCGTTCGACGACGCCAACGACAACTCCGTCGTCCTGCGCTTCACGGCGCCAACCGACGCGGGAAATCGGACGCTTCTGGTCACCGGCGACATCGAGCGCGGCGCCATGGACCGCCTGTTCGCCGAGAATCCGGACCTGCGCGCCGACATCGCCGAGGCCCCGCACCACGGCAGCGCCGTCACCGGCTCGGGCGATTTCCTTCTGCGCATCGACCCGCGATGCGTCCTGCAATCCACCGGCCCCAGCCGGCTCGACGACCCGCGCCTCGACAACGTCAGGGCCGGCAGGACCTGGCTCTCGACCGCGCGCGACGGCGCCGTCTGGGCGTCGATCGGACGCGACGGGTCGATCCGTTTCGGCTCATTCAATCATTCAGTTCGGGGATCGTCGCGGTCGCCGTGAACGTCTTCTCGGGACGGAAGACGTCCGCGTCGAAGAGCTCCTCGGACAGGCGGCTCGGCGTGAGGTACGTGAGCCTGCCGCGGATCGTCACCCGGGCGCCGGGCTGGACACCCGCGCCGTCGGGCGCCGACGCGGGCAGCCGGATCACCGCCTCGCCCCGCGCCGGGGCGGTGGCCTCGGCGCTGCGGACGCCCTCGAAGACCTGCTCACCGTCGACGCTCACGGTGTAGCGCGCCTCGGCGAGCGGCAGGTCCACCGTGTCACGGTTGACGATAGTCAGCTCGAACCACAGCACCGCGCCGTCGGGCTCATCAAAGGAGACGGTCATCTCGCGCAGCGCCACGCTCGGCGCCTGCGCCGTGGCGCAGCCGCTCACCGACGTCACGAAGACAAGCAGCGAGGAAGCAAGAATCATCAGGTTTCCGAATCTGTTCAGCCGCATGATGCGCCTCCTGTTGCCCCGCCGGTCGTTCCGCCAGTGATGCCGCCCCCCGTCCGCACGACCGCGACGCCCCTGCTCCGCGTGCCCTGCATCGTCGCAGACGCCGTCATGTCCTGCAACGCCGACACCGACCACTCGCCGGCGCGGAGCGCCTCGATGGCCTGCGTCACGGCGACGGCGCCCGTTGCGGTGGTGATCATGGGGACGCCCAGCCGCACGGCCGTCGCGCGGATGCGCCCCTCGTCGGTCGCCCAGCCGGTGCGGGTGGGGGTGTTGATGACCAGCCCGATCTCGTCGTTGGCGAGCATGTCGAGCACGTTGGGCCGGGCGCCGTCGGTGATCTTCTGCAGGCGGTTCACCCGGAGCGACTGCGCCGCCAGCGCGTCGGCCGTCCCGCCGGTCGAGTAAACGCCAAAGCCCATCGCCAGCAGCGACCTCGCCACACCCACGATCACCGCCTTGTCCTCGTCGCGCACGCTCAGGAAGACGCTCCCGGTCAGGGGCAGCTCCACCCCGGCGCCCATCTTCGCCTTGGCCAGCGCGATGGGCAGCGACCGGTCGAGGCCCATCACCTCGCCGGTCGATCGCATCTCCGGGCCCAGCTCGAAATCAACCCCCGGGAACTTGGCGAACGGGAAGACCGGCTCCTTGACCGCGTACCAGCCCGTGTCGGCGACCTCCCCGACGCCCTGCCCGCGCAGCGACTCGCCCAGCATCGCCCGGGCCGCGACCGAGGGCCACGCGACCCCCTTCGCTTTGCCGACGAAGGGCGCCGTCCGCGAGGCCCGCGGGTTCACCTCGATGATGAACAGCCCGTCCTCGGTCGCCGCCAGCTGCGCGTTCATCAGTCCGCACACGCGCAGCTCCTTCGCAAGCGACCGCGCGATCCGCTTGATCTCCTCGACCGTGCGCCCGGGCAGGTCGTAAGGCGGCACGGTGCACGTCGAATCGCCCGAGTGGACGCCCGCGTGCTCGATGTGCTCCATCACACCGCAGACGACCGCCTCGCCGGCGCCCGCGGCGTCGAAGTCGGCGACGACGTCGACATCGATCTCGATCGCGCCGGCGAGGAACTTGTCGATCAGGATCGGCGACCCGGTCAGATCGCTCGCGCCCACCGCGCGCGCCATGTACTGTTGCAGCGCCGCCTCGTCCGAACAGATCTCCATCCCGCGCCCGCCGAGCACATAGCTGGGCCGGACGAGCACGGGGTACCTGAGCCGCCGGGCCTCGACGACGGCGCCGGCGATCGAATGGGCGATCCCGCTCTCGGGCTGCACCAGCCCGAGCCGGTCGAGCATCTCGCTGAACCGCTCGCGGTCCTCGGCCAGGTCGATCGAGTCCACGCCCGTCCCGATGATCGGGACGCCCGCCTGTTCGAGCCCGTGCGCCAGGTTCAGCGGCGTCTGCCCGCCGAACTGCACGACGACCCCATGCACGAGCGAGCCGTCGGGACCACCCAGTATTTCGAGCACGTTGAGCGCATCTTCGAGCGTCAACGGCTCAAAGAAGAGCAGGTCGCTCGTGTCGTAATCCGTCGAGACGGTCTCGGGGTTCGAGTTGATCATCACCGACTCGAACCCGCACGCGCTCGCCGCCTGCGCCGCGTGGACGCAGCAGTAATCGAACTCGATCCCCTGCCCGATCCGATTGGGCCCGCCCCCGAGGATCACCACCTTCTTCCGATCCGACACCCGAACCTCATCATCCACAAACTCTTGCAGCGGGACAGGATTCCATCCCGCCGTCTCCTCCCCCTCCCCATCCTCAGTGGCACGGGCGTCCCGCCCGTGTCCTCCCCGATCTTCTCCCTCTCTCCCCTCTCCCCCACCAACAACCCGCACCGGCGCCTCGTACGTCGAGTAAAAATAAGGCGTCAGCGCCTCAAACTCGGCCGCGCAGGTATCGACCAGCTTGAAGACCGGCTCGACGCCCATCGCCTTGCGCACCGCCCGCACCTTCAGGATCGTCTCGGACGAGATCTCGCCCAGGTACAGCCGCGCGAGCTGCGCATCGGAATACCCCAGCCGCTTGGCCCGCTCCATCAGCCCGCGCGTCACTTGTTCAAGCGATCCCGCTCCGGCCAGTTCGTCCTCGAACAGCACGAGCTGCGCGATCTGATCGAGGAAGAACGGGTCGATGTTGGTGAGCTTGTTGATGCGCTCGATCGACCACCCCATCTTCAGCGCCGATCGGATGTAGTACAGCCGCCCCTGCGCCGGGACCGCGAGCTTGCGCGTCAGCTTCGCCTCGTCGATGGGCCACTCGGCGCCGGCGTCGCCCCGCTCGCTGGCCAGCCAGTTGTCGTTGTGATCGAGCCCCAGCCCGAACCGCTTGACCTCCATCGAGCGGATGACCTTCTGCAGGCTCTCCTTGAACGTCCGCCCGATCGCCATCGCCTCGCCGACGCTCTTCATCTGCGTCGTCAGCGTCTCGTCGGCGTCCGGGAACTTCTCGAACGTCCACCGCGGCATCTTGGTGACGACGTAATCGATCGTCGGCTCGAAGCACGCGCTCGTCGTTCCCGTCACGTCGTTGCGCAGCTCGTCGAGCGTGTACCCGATGGCCAGCTTGGCCGCGATCTTCGCGATCGGGAACCCCGTCGCCTTGCTCGCCAGCGCGCTTGATCTTGACACGCGCGGGTTCATCTCGACGACGACCATCTCGCCGCTAGCCGGATTCACTCCGAACTGCACGTTCGAGCCACCCGTCTCGACGCCGACCGCCCGCATGACCACGATCGCCGTGTCACGCATCCGCTGATACTGCTTGTCGGTGAGCGTCAGGATCGGCGCCACCGTGATCGAGTCGCCCGTGTGCACGCCCATCGGGTCGATGTTCTCGATGCCGCACACGACGATGCAGTTGTCGTGCCTGTCGCGGACGACCTCGAGCTCGAACTCTTTCCAGCCCAGCAGCGAGCGATCAACCTGCACCTGCCCGATCATCGACGCCCGCAGCCCGCGTGTGACGGTGTCGCGGAACTCCTCGAGGTTGTACGCGATCCCGCCGCCCTCGCCGCCGAGCGTGAACGCCGGCCGGATGATCGCCGGCAGCCCCACCTTCTCCAAAAACGCCTCGGCCTCCTCCAGGGATGTCACCACCTTCGACTCGGGCGTCGCGACCCCTGCCGAGGCGCACACCTCGCCAAAGAGCTGCCGATCCTCGGCCCGGTGGATCACGTCCCGCGTCGCCCCGATCAGCTCGACCCCGAGGCGTTGCAGATCCCCGCCGTCCCAGAGCTTCGCCGCCACGTTCAGCGCCGTCTGCCCGCCCAGCGTCGGCAGCAGCGCATCGATCGGATGGCCCAACTCCGCCTCGCGATCGATCACCTTCCGCACGGCCTCGGCCGTCACCGGCTCGATGTACGTCCGGTCGGAATACGCCGGGTCGGTCATGATGGTGGCGGGGTTGGAGTTGACGAGCACCACGCGCAACCCCTCTTCCCGGAGAGCTTTACAGGCCTGAACACCCGAATAGTCAAACTCACAGCCCTGCCCGATCACGATCGGACCGGAACCCAGAATCAAGATCGTGTGCAGATCGTCCCGGCGTGGCATGGATGTCCGATCCAACCCTTAAGAACCCGCGCACCGGGCTCACCCGGACCGCGCAAACCGCCGGAGGGTACGCCTTCCCGGCAAGGGCTTCAATGATCCAATCAAGCAACAAAAAAACCGCGGCGACAGTCAACTGAAGCAATCATCCCGCTCAAAGTATAATTATTGTCGGAACCCGCAGGCTTGTGTGGGCTAACATAGGCCCAATGACTATGTGGGGCTTCCTCCTCATCCTGATCCTGATCTTTGTCCTCGCCTTTGCGGTCCGCTGGGCATTGGTGGCTTCCACGCGCGATGACATCCTCACCGGCGTCGTCATCCGCCTGATGCAGGTGTACTCCCGAGCCCTGCACCGCCTCCGGATCGAGGGCGCCGGGAATATCCCCCCCTTGAAGAGCCCCGGGCCGCTGATCGTCGTCGCCAACCACACCGCCGGCGTCGATCCGGTGCTGATCCAGGCCGCCTGCCGATTCGAGATCCGCTGGCTCATGGCTCAGGACATGAAGGTGTCCTGGCTCGACCCCGTCTGGGACTGGTCGAAGATCATCTTCATCGATCGCACCCAAAAAGGCGGCGCCGCCGGGCTCCGCCAGGCCATCAACCACGTCCAGTCCGGCGGCGTCATCGGTATTTTCCCCGAGGGCCGGATCGAACGGCCCACACGGACGCTCTTCCCGTTCCTCCCGGGTGTGGGCGTGCTGATCGCCCGCACCGGCGCCCGCGTGCTGCCCATCGTCATCGACGATGCGCCCCACGTCGACCCGGCGTGGGCGAGCCTGTGGACGCCCAGCCGGGCCACGATCCGCGTCATGCCCATCATCGACTACGCCGCCGAGCAGCCCAACGGCGATCGGCCCTCGCCCCGGAAGATCGTCGACGACCTCCACGAGCGGTTCCTGCAATGGACCGGCTGGCCCGAGGGCGAGACGGCCCCCGAGGACGAGGACGCCTTCCGCGAGCCGGTGGCGCCACGCCGACCCCGCGCACGCTGGCGCGCCGCCCGGTACTTTGCAGCCGGAAGGCGCAGAACCGCCGGCGCCCGCCGGCGCTGAGGTCCCGATCATGCTCGTCAGACTCACAGGCCGAATCGAATCGATCGAACCCGGCGCGGTCCTCGTCACGCTCCCGGTGGGGATGACCTACCGCGCGATGCTCCCGGCCAGCGCGACCGAATCGCTCGACGGGCGCCTCGGCGAGAGCATCACCCTCGAAACCCTCGAAATCTACGAGGCCTCCGGGCAGGGCTCTCACCTGACGCCCCGCCTGATCGGCTTCACCACCGAGACCGACCGCCGGTTCTTCGAGCTGTTCACCACCGTCAAGGGCGTCGGCTCACGCAAGGCGCTGCGCGCCATGGCCGCCGCCACCGGCGACATCGCCGCCGCCATCGCCCGCAAGGACACGGTCTTCCTCCGCACGCTCCCCGAGATCGGCGCCCGACTGGCCGAGACCATGTGCGCCGAGCTCGGCGGCAAGGTCGACCGGTTCATCAATCCGGGCCCGGGCGACAACCTCATCGAACCCAAACCGGGCGCCTCGACCGGCGGCATCGCAGCGCAGGCCGTCGCGGCGCTCGTCCGCCTGGGTGAATCCCGCCCGGACGCCGAGCGGCTCGTCCATCTCGCGCAGGACCGCGACCCGACGATCGATGACGCCGACGCCCTGCTCGCCGCCGCCTTCGCGTCCCGACCCGGGTGAACGACAGATTGATTTGATATCCGGAGAAGGACGGGATTCCACCCCGCCGCGCGTTTCAACAAGATCTCCAAAGCAAACCCTACCACAACACGCTAAGTTTTCTTTATGCGACACGCGATGATCATGGCTGGCGGCGCCGGCACGCGGCTCTGGCCCATGAGCCGGCAGGCCATGCCCAAGCAGCTCGTCCCGTTCATCCAGGGGCGATCCCTTCTGGAGATCGCCGCCGACCGGCTCGAAGGGATCGTTCCCGAGGATCGCCGGTACATCTGCACCAACGAGCGCTACCGCGAGCCGATCCTGTCCTCGCTCCCGGGATTCACCGACGACCGCCTCATCGGCGAGCCCGCGCTGCGCGACACGGTCAACGCCGTCGGGCTCGCCGCCTGCGTCGTCGCCAAGCGCGATCCCGAAGCGGTTTTCGCCGTCTTCACCGCCGACCACCTGATCCGCCCGGCCGACGTCTTCCAGCGGTGCGTCGATCTCGCCTTTACGCTCGCCGAGGAAGATCCCTCGCGGCTGGTCACCTTCTCAATCAAGCCCACCTTCCCCGCCACCGGCTTTGGCTACGTCCATCGCTCGGCGCCCATCGACAACCACCACGGCGCGTTCCATGTCGAGCGCTACGTCGAGAAGCCCGACCTCGAAACAGCCCAGCGGTACCTCGACAGCGGCGACTTCGGCTGGAACTCGGGCATGTTCGTCTGGCGCGCACAGACCATCCTCGACGCCATCGGCGCGTACCTGCCCGAATCCCGCGCGGGGCTCGACACGATCGCGGCCGCCTGGGACACGCCCGATCAGCAGCGCGTGCTGGGCGAGGTGTACCCGACGCTGCCAAAGACAAGCATCGACTACGCCGTCATGGAGCCCGCCTCGACCGACGATCGCTTCAGCGTCTGCACCGTGCTCACCGATGTCGAGTGGCTCGACGTCGGGAGCTGGCCCTCCTTCGCCGACACCCTCGAACCCGACGAACGCAACAACCGTCAGTCGCTCATCGACGGCGCCCACGCCACGCTGTGCGATTGCAGCAACACGCTCGTCGCATCGTCCGATCCGGATCACCACATCGCGGTGCTCGGCGCCGACAGCCTGATCATCGTCCACACGCGCCAGGCGACACTCGTCATGCCCCGCGACCACGCCCAGCGCCTCAAAGACATCCACGCCATGCTCCCGGACGAACTCAAATAACCGCCAGGCCCATGCGACGGTCACTCGGCATCATCCCTGGCGTCATCCTCGGCGTCTTCGAACTCGCGCGGCTCGGCGCCGTGACACGCTGCCGGTTCCGTGGCCCATACTGGCGGTGGCGATGGCGGACCGCGCTCGGCCCCGGGCCCAAACCCGCGGGCCGCGAAACCGTCCGCCGGTTGATCCGCTATGGCGCCTGGGCGAGAAGGATGCGCACCGGCCGGTGGTGATTCACTGCCCGGCCTTCTCGAGCAGCAGCCCGAGGAACCGCTCCTCGGCGAACTGATAATCATCAAACGCGGCCCCCACGCGCTCGGACAACTCCGCGACCGTCTGCCCGTCGAGCGCCAGCCTCGACCCGTCGGTCATCGTCGCCGCCTCCAGCGACGCCGACGCCCCGCGAAGGTTGCTCACCGCGTCCGCGTACGAGCGGGCCGCGTCGTAGAGCAGCTCGTACTCGAGTTCCTTGGTGTCCGGGCGGTACAGCAACCGCCACGGCGCCCGACGGATCTCCATCGATGCCAGCTTGAACTGGTCCGCCGTCAGCCGCAGGTTCGCCATCGACATCCGGATATTCGGCGTCTGCTCCTGGATCAGCGCGTCGACGCGGTTCATCGTCTCGCGCGCGTCGGCGACGGCGTTGCGGCCGTCTTCGAGCATCCCGATGGTGGTGTCGACCATCTCGTCTTGCACGCGCGTGGCGATCTCGTCCGCCTTGCCGGTCGCGCTCCGGGTGTTGGCGATCGTTGTATCGATCGAGGCGCGGTTGTCATCGACCAGTGAACGGAGGCTCGCGACCAGCTTCTTCGTGTCGAGCGTTGTCGCGTCGATGTGATCGAGCCAGGGCCCCGAGTGTTCGCGGACGTCCCCGACCATCTGCTCGACGTCGGGCACGATCCCGCTGTTGAACCGGGTCACGATGTCGTCCATCCCGCTGAGGGCATGCTGGAGCTGGTTCCGCTGATCGGGCCCGTAGCCGGCCGACGCGAGGAACGCCGGCGCCGCCAGCCAGCCGTGCACGACGCCGTCGTGCTCGATCGCCGGCGCCGACGCATCGCCGATATCCGGGAAGTTCAACACAGACGTCGATCCCAGCAGCGGGACCTCGAGCTGCGCCAGCGCCCCCTCGTGGAGTTCGAGCCGACGCGGAATCCTGATCCTGACATCGACCGACGTGGGGATGCCGTCGCCGTGGCTGGATGTAAATCGCACGCTCGACACCTGCCCGACCTTCTGGCCGCCGATGCGAACCTCCGAGCCCTCGCTCAGCCCCCGGGCGCCCGTCGCCAGATCGAACCGGACGATGTAAGTGTTCGCCGGCTTGAGCTTCTCGCGGATGCCCGAGAGCATCACGATGATGAACACCGCGAGCAGCACGCTGACCACCACGAACACGCCCGCCCGCACCGCGTTGGATTGTTCTCGACCAGCCATCCTGCTCCCTTTCGGTCAGCCGCCGGGCGACGCCACTCGCGACGCCACTACTCCTGCTTGTCATCCTTCGAGACGATCTTGCTCTTCGTCACAACACGCGTCGGCTCAATACTCGGCGCCCGCGGCTTCTCCTCGGGGCTCATCCCGAGCAGGTCTTCCGCGTAACTCACCGCGGCCTTCCGCTCTGTGATCGGCCCGTCGGCGTCGCCGCGTAAAAACTGCCGGATCAACCGCTCGTCCCCCGAGCTCGAGGCCGATTCTTCCTCGCCCCGATCCCTGATCCCGCGGTACGCTTCGAGCGTGTCGACGCGCAGCATCCGCCCCTTGTCCAGCATCGCCATCCGGTCGGCGATCGTGAACGCGCTGTCCATCTCGTGCGTCACCACCACGCTCGTCACGCCCAGCTTCTTCGTCAGGTCGATGATCAGTCGGTCGATCTCGGCGCTCGTCACCGGGTCCAGCCCCGCGCTGGGCTCGTCGTAGAAAAGAATCTCCGGGTCCAGCGCCAGCGCCCGCGCCAGCCCGGCGCGTTTCTTCATGCCCCCCGAGATCTCCGCCGGGTACTTGTCCGCGTGCTCGCGCAGCCCCACCAGCTCGAGTTTGATCTTGACCGTGATGTCGATGATCATCTGGTCGAGCTCCGTGTGCTCGGCCAGCGGCAGCGCCACATTCTGCGCCAGCGTCATCGAGTTGTACAACGCGCCCGACTGGAACAGCACCCCGAACCGCTTGCGGATCTCGTTCATCCCGGATTCCGGCAGGCGGCAGATGTTCTTCCCGAAGATTGAGATCTCGCCCTCGGTCGGCGGGAAGCTCCCGATGATCAGCCGCAGCATGGTGGACTTGCCCGAGCCCGACCCGCCCATGATGACCATCGTTTCGCCCTTGTAGATGTCCAGGTTGACATCGCGCAGCACCGTCGCGTCGCCGAACTTCTTCTTCAGCCCGCGGATCGAGATGATGGGTTCCGTCTCGTTCACTCGCTTCGCTCCGTCAAGCGCGCCCGGGCGCGGCCTCAACCAAAGACAACGCCCTGCGCCAGCGGCAGGCCCGACCCGTAGTTGACCGTGTTCGTCTGCCTTCGCATGTACGCCTTCCACGCGTCCGACCCGCTCTCGCGGCCTCCGCCCGTCTCCTTCTCGCCGCCGAACGCGCCGCCGATCTCCGCGCCGCTCGTGCCGATATTGACGTTGGCGATCCCGCAGTCGCTCCCCTCTGGCGACAGGAACCGCTCGGCCATCAACATATTGGATGTGAAGATCGCGCTCGACAACCCCTGATCGACGCCGTTTTGCATCCCGATCGCCCGCTCCAGACCGTCGACCGCATACACATACAGGATCGGCGCGAACGTCTCGCGCTGCGCCACCGGGAAGTCGCCACCGCGGGGCGCACGCACGATCGCCGGCGTCACGAAGTTCCCGGGCCGGTCCAGCCGCTCGCCGCCAACAACCACCTCGCCGCCCTGCGCCCGGGCGTCGTCGAGCGCGGTCATCATCGCGTCGACCGACGACCCGTTGATCAACGGGCCGACGAGCGTCGCCGGGTCCAGCGGATCACCGATCGTCGCGCTCCGGTACGCCTTGACCAGCCGGTCGACCAGCCCATCGACGATCCCCTCGTGCGCCAGCAACCGCCGGGTCGATGTGCACCGCTGCCCGCACGTCCCGATGGCGCCGAAAACAATCGCCCGCGTCGCCAGATCGAGATCCGCGTCTTCGAGAACGATCATCGCGTTGTTCCCGCCGAGTTCGAGCAGCGCCCGCCCGAGCCGACCGCCGACGACCTCGCCGACGCGCTTGCCCATCCGGCACGAACCCGTCGCGCTGATCAGCGGCAGACGCCTGTCCGCGATCATCCGCTCGCCGATCTCCTCATCCGTCCCGATCACCAGCCCGAACAATCCCTCGGGCGCGCCCGCCTCCATCGCCGCGTCGTTGCACAGCTTGTGCGTCGCCATCGCGCACAGGGGCGTCACCAGGCTCGGCTTCCAGATCACCGGATCGCCGCACACGGCGGCGAGCATCGCGTTCCAAGCCCACACCGCCACCGGGAAGTTGAACGCCGTGATGCACCCGACCGGACCCAGCGGGTGCCACTGCTCCATCATCCGGTGCTCGGGCCGCTCGCTGGCGATCGTGAGCCCGTACAGTTGCCGCGACAACCCCACCGCAAAGTCCGCGATGTCGATCGCCTCCTGCACCTCGCCGATCCCCTCGGCCCGGATCTTGCCCATCTCCAGCGCCACCAGCTCCCCCAGCGGCTCGATCCTCGCACGCATCGCCAGCCCGATCCGCCGAACCACCTCGCCCCGGACGGGCCCCGGGGTCATCCGCCAGCGCACGAACGCCTCCTGCGCCCGGCCCACCGCGGCCTCGTAGGCCGAGGCGTCGTCGAGCGCGATGCTCGCGATCGCCTCGTTCGTCGAGGGGTTGATCGTCTCGACCGCGCCGGCCGCCCCGGCCAGGCGGGGGTCAGAGGCGATCCCGAGTGTTTCGAGCAGCGGGTGCGTGATAGGCTTCGTGTGCGTCATAAGCCCAGATCGTAGCCGATCCGTCGAAACCCGCCCGGGGATCGGCCCCCCACCAGGGTCAACACCCGCCCCAAACGGGCCGATATCCGAACCGTGACAGGCGCCGCCAGGATCATCCCGGAGAATCACCCCATGCCGAGGTGGCCCGGGGTCGTGCTCGCAGCGCACGTCGCGCTGCTGATCTCGCTCAAGCTCGCCCGGGGGCAGGAGGCCGAGCTGCTGTGGATCTCCCACGTCTCGCTGGCGATCGCCGCCGCCGGATTCCTGCTGCGGTCGACCAGGCTCCTGGCGCTGGCGTTTGTCTCCATCGCGGCGTTGCACGTCACGTGGATGTTCGATGGCATTGTCGGCATGACCACCGGTTCGTTCCCCGTGGGGATGGCCATGTACCTCCCGCACACCGACGCGTGGACATGGATCGCCACGAGCCACCACGCCTACCTGACGCCGCTGCTGGCGTGTTTCCTCTGGAGGCGCGACGTGAACGTTATGGGGACGTTCTGCGCGTCTTTTTTCCTGTTCGCATACCTTGCAATCATCAGCCGGTTCTTTCTCGATCCCGCGCTCAACGTCAACCGATCGCATGAAATCTTCATCGGCTGGGACCACCCGTTTGCGCACAACTCCAACGCGTTGCCTGCGAGCAAGTATCTTCCCGGACTCGCCGCGACCGTGGCCGCGCTCTTCCTGGCGCCCTCCGCGCTGGCGTTGCGGGCGTTGACGCGTCCGATCAAAAAATATTCGCGCGTGGGTAATCCACCCCACTTGAGTGAACCGATACCGGATTCATGATCGGGACAAACCTCAGAGACCAAAGCAGAAACCACCGCGCGTTCACGCTGATCGAACTCGTCGCGGTGATGGTGGTCCTCGCGGTCCTCTCCGCCGTCGCGATTCCGAAATACTTTGATTACGCGGACAAAGCAAGAGAATCCGCCGATAAGGCCTCGATCGCCGCGATCGAAACCGCCCTCGGCAACGCGCAGGTCCAGCACCGTATCGATGGGGCGCCGAACAGCCAGTGGGTCACAAATGTCAGCATGATCGCGCCTCTGATGGAGACCAACGAGCTCCCGTCGGGCATCACGATCAGTGGCAACTTCCTCAAAGATCAGCGCGGCAACACGTACCTCCTGATCGCCGAGACGAAAACGACACCAGCCCGATTCATCTTTATCTCCGTGAACAACGGCTGGTCATAACCGCGCGCCGGACCTTTGCTCCGTCTATTTTTTCCAAGACTCCTGCAATACACCGGTGATCGACCCGTTGACCCTGCGGGCCCGTTTCCGTATCACCGCCGCGAAGCCGCCGATCAGCAAGGCGCCCGCGCCGCACAACCCAAGGAGCAACACGATGTCCATCACCACACCCAGGCTGTCCCGCGCGCTCGTCCCGTTTCTCGCGCTGGGGCTGACCGCCCTGATTCCCGCCGCGACCGCAGCCGCCGCCCCGACCCCGGACGAGGTCGTCGAACGCTGCGTCAACCATCTCGAGCACGCCACGCAGCGCACCGTCGAGGCGATCCGCGCCGCCGCCGCCGACGGCGTCCAGAAGATCGAGACCCTCGACGCCAACGACAAACCACCGCGCGTCATGATCAAGGCGGCCAAACGGGCCTCCGCGAAGATCGAAAAACGCGACCGGAAGGGCGCCCGCGTGATCAACAAGGGCGCCGACAAGTGCCTGCGCATCCTCGCGCACATCGAGGCCGGGCCCGCGTTCGGGCTGCTCGTCGACGGCGCCCGGGCACGCGCTCTTGAGGCGATCCACACCGCCGCCGGCAACGCCCACGATCGCGTCCGCGCCGCCCTCGAAGCCGCCCTCGAAGACGAGGAAACACCCACCGACGCCGGTGGCGGGGTCGCCCCGCTGGACCCGACCAGCCCGCGCTGATCGCTCCGGCTGATCACCCGTTCCTCATTGACGCGCTCGCCCGACCGTGATCACCTTCGGCACGCGCGCTCACCCCGCAGGCCCCTACCGGCCCGCGGGGCTTTTCTGCGGCTGCCCGTTCCGTTGACGCCGCAGCGTCGGCCCCGGCTCACTCACCCGGCCCGCGCACCGCGAGCAGTTGCAGGCTGTTGGCCACCACCAGCAGCGTCGAGCCCTCGTGCCCAATCACACCGACGCCCATCGGGATCCAGCCCAGGACCGCGAACACCGCCAGCGACGCGATCACCAGCAGCGCAAACCACAGGTTGACGAACATCACCACCCGCACCCGCCGCGCCAGGCGGAACCCCCAAGGCGCCACGAGCAGGTCGTCGTTGAGGATCACCACGTCGGCCGTCTCCATCGTCGCGTCGGCGCCGACGCCCCCCATCGCCAGCCCGACGTCCGCCGTCGCCAGCGCGGGCGCATCGTTGACCCCGTCACCGATCACCGCCAGCCCGGTGTGCCGACCGCTCGCGTGCATCTCGTCGCGGATCTCGCGCAGCCGGTCGACCTTCTGCTCGGGCAGCAGCTCCGCGTGGATTTCGTCGATCCCCAGCCGCTGCGCCAGCCGCTCGGCGATGACCCGGTGGTCGCCCGTGAGCATCACCACCCGCCTGACGCCGGCCTCGTGCAGCTCGCGCACGAACGTCTTGGCCCCGGGCCGCTCGGTGTCGGCCAGCTCGAACACGACGCCCCGATCGCCCCACCGCATCGCCGCGCTGATCGCCCCGCGGGCGCGAACCTCGCCGACGACCCGCTCGAACCGCGCCCGCATCGCGCCATCGAGCCTCGGCCCGACGAACTCCACCGTCCCGATCTGCACGGGCTCCCCCCCGGACACCGCCGAGATCCCCATCCCCGCGAGCATCTCGAAGCCCTCAACCGCCGCCGCCCGGGCGCCGCGCTCCTGCGCGTACGAGGCGATCGCCGTGGCGATCGGATGTGTCGACCGCTCCTCGACCGCCAGCGCCACGGGCAGCAGCGAATCGACATCAACCCCATCGATCGCGTGCAAGGCGACGACCCGCAGCTCCCCGGCCGTGAGCGTGCCGGTTTTGTCCACCGCCACGGCGCTGACCCGCGCCAGCCGCTCGAGCGCATCACCGCCCTTGACCAGCAGCCCGGCCCGGGCCGCCCGGTTGAGCCCGCACAGAGTCGCGGTGGGCGTGGCGATCACCAGCGCGCACGGGCTGGCCACGATCAGCAGGGTGATCGCGCGGTACGCCGCATCGGCAAAGAGCATCCGCTCGCCGTCGATCCGGTGCACCAGCCCGAAGTACGCCAGCGCCAGAGCCGTCCCGATGAACACCGCCACGGTGTAGGGCGTCGAGAACCGATCGATCACCCGCTGCAATGGCTGCCGCTTGCCCTGCGCCTCGATCACCAGCTCGAGGATCCGCTGGAGGCTCGATTCGCTCACGGGCCGGGTCACGCGCACCGTGATAGCGCCGTTCTGGTTCATCGTCCCGGCAAAGACGCCGTCACCGACATCGACCGCCCGCGGCAGCGACTCGCCCGTCAGCGTGCTCTGGTCCACCGTGCTGTGCCCGTCGATCACCTCGCCATCAGCCGGGACCGTCTCGCCGGCGCGCACGAGCACGTGGTCGCCCGGCGAGAGCTCCTCGGGCCGGACCGCCACCCAACGCCCGTCCCCGGCGTCGCCGTCTTCAACGCGTTTGAGCGCCTCCTCGGGCATCAGCTTGTGCAGCCTCGAGACCGCGTCCTTGGCCTTGGCCATCGCCCGGTGCTCGAGCGCGCCGGCCAGCGTGAACAGGAACAGCAGCAGCGCCCCCTCACCCGGGTGCCCGATCATCGCCGCGAGCCCCGCGCCGACCACCATCAGCACGTCGATGTTCGGGCGCCACTGCGCGACCGACTCCCACGCCGCCTTCAGTCCGTGGATCGCCCCGAGCCCCAGGCTCACCCACACCAGCGCGTGCCCGGCCTTGTGAAACCCGGTCGACCACCGCCCCATCGTGTCATCGACAAGCACCAGCAGCGAGTACCCCACCAGCAGCGCCACGCCCGTGGCCATCGCGATCGGCAGCTGCCACTCATCGCCGATGACCCGCTCGAAAAACGTTGGTTCAGATCCGTCCGGTCGCTGCATCCGGGCCACGATAAAGAAAAACACACCAACTCTCGAACCGGCCCGCCGGCCTCGCCGCACACCACCGAGATGGCTGAGGACAACGATTGCTGCTCAAACTTCCTCCACCCGTCGCTGTCCGGGCGCCGGAAACCGCAGGGATCGCGTGTCGGCGTTGGCGCCGATGTTGCTTCAGGCCCGGGACAGAGCCACCCGGAGGATCCCCATGCAAGCCAGAACGATCTCGATCGCCGCCCTGCTCCTGAACGCCGCCGCCGCCGCGATCGCCGGCCAGACCAGCACCGGCGCCACGCCCCTGTCCGACATGCTCCCCGGGCAGACCTACCAGGGATTCGAGGGCGGGCTCTACCCCGGATCGTCATCGACGCCGCCCCCGGCGCACCTGGCCGCAGCCGCGATCCTCGCCCAGCAGGTCGCGCCGCTGAACGCCCTGGGCCAGCGCAGCCTCGACGGGGTCGTCGTGATGCTCTCGATCGGGATGTCCAACACAACCCACGAGTTCGCCGTCTTCGAGCGCCAGGAGGACGCCAACACGGACCGCAACGCCAGGCTCGTGCTGATCAATGGCGGGCTCGGCGGGCAGGACGCCGCCACGATCCAGAACCCGACCGCGCCGTACTGGACCAACGTCAATGAGCGTCTCTTCGCGATGGGCCTCACGCCCGAGCAGGTGCAGGTCGTCTGGCTCAAGGAGGCCAACGCCAACCCGCCCGACAACTTCCCCATCCACGCCCAGCAGCTCCAGGCCGATCTCGCGCAGGTCGCGCGCAACCTCCACGACAAGTTCCCCAACCTCAAAATCTGCTACATCTCCAACCGCACCTACGGCGGATACGCGACCACGACGCTCAACCCCGAGCCACAGGCGTACGAGACCGGCTTCGCCGACAAGTGGGTCATCGAGCAGCAGATCAACGGCGACCCCGCGCTCAACTTCAACCCCGACGCGGGCGACGTCGTCGCGCCGCTGCTGCTGTGGGGGCCCGACCTCTGGGCCGACGGCCTCGTCCCACGCAGCGACGGGCTCATCTGGGAGCAGAGCGACTTCGAGAGTGACGGCACGCACCCATCGCCATCCGGCGAGCAGAAGGTCGCCAACCTGCTCTCGGGCTTCTTCGGGAGCGACCTCACCGCCGACGCCTGGTTCAGCCGCAGCCCCCGCGTCGTGCTGCTCAGCGCCAACACCATCGAGGACGCCTCTGTCCTCTCCGGCTCGCCCAACGCCAACTTCGGCGCCGATCCGGACCTGCTCTTCGGCGGCTCCGACTCGCTTGCGCGGACGTATCTCCAGTTTCCCGGCGTCAACCCGATCGGCACGGTGCTCTGGGCGAAGCTCAGCCTCCGCGTCCCAACCTCCAGCATCGCGATCCCCAGCCAGACCCACCGAGTCGATGACATCGCCTGGGAAGAAGAGACCATCACCTTCGCCAACGCCCCGGGCGCCGTCGGCGAGGCCCTCGCCACCAACCCGACCGTCTCGCGCGACGGGACCTTCGCCGCCAACGCCATGTCGCAGGTCAACGCCCCGACCGCCCAGCTCGGGCTCAGTTTCGTGATCAGCCCCGACAGCGCCACCGGCGGCCCGACCGGCGCCCTCGAGAGCAAGGAAGCCGTCGCCGGCGCCTTCCCCCCGCGACTGGTCTTCGCCGTCGCCCTCCCCTCGCCCGACATCAACGGCGATGGCGTCGTCGACACCGCAGACCTCGGCATCCTCATCAGCCTCTTCGGTTCATCCAACCCCATCGCCGACCTCAACGGCGACGGCGTGGTCGACACCGCCGACCTCGGGATCCTCATCGCCTTCTTCGGACAGACGATCCCGGGGTGAGTCCCCTCACCCCGCCGGCCGCCCATCCACCGCCGGCAAAATCATCAGCGTCTGCTGCAGCTGCGCGCACTGCTTCGTCAGCTCGCCGTTGTCTTCGATGAACACCTCGGCCGTGCAAACGCTGATCGCCTTGCCGCTGCGGAGCACGCGCCCGAGCGCCACCACCGCGTCGCCCACGCCCGGCCGCATCAGGTTGATCTTGAACTCCACCGCCAGCGCCGTCATGCCTTTCGGCGCCATCGACAATCCCGCGTACCCCGCCGCCGAGTCCGCCACGCTCGCGATCGCCCCGGCGTGGAAATACCCGTGCTGCTGCGACACGCCGTCTGAAAACGGCAGCCGGATCGTCACCTCGCCGGACGCCACCGACACCAGCTCGGCGCCGAGATGCGCCATCAACCCCTGCCGGGCGAAGCTCTCGGCGATTGTCGCTTCGATTCCTGATTGATCGGGACCGGCGCTCAGAACTCCACCACCGCCATGTCCGCCTCGACCAACGAGGAGCCGCCGGGCGTCCGCACCTCCGTCTCGAACATCGAAAGCGCCGGGACCGCCGCCGCCATCTCGCTGCGCACGCCCGCGGCGTTAAAGATCCCCTCGCGCTCGCCGCAGGCCGTCGCGGTCATCGCCATCGCCGTCTGCCCCTCGGGCCGCGTCCCGTCCAATGGGTGGATCGCCCGCTCGAATGCCTGCAGCACGCCGTTGACGTTCTCGAACGCCCCCGCCTTCTCAACCCATGTCGAACCCGGCATCACGACATCGCACACATCGTTTACGGGGCCCTCGATCGTGTCGAGTGAAACCGCAAAGCGCGAGTCGCCCCGGCAAAGCTCAACCAGCCCTGTCGGCGCCCACTCGCTCGGGTAGTTGCCCGTCACGATCACACCCCTGGCGCTCCCGGCCGACCGCGTCCACGCATCGAAGTCGAGCACATCACCCGACGACAGCGCCTCGAGCACGCGCCGCACGCCCCGCGCGTTGGGCGCCTTTTCCGCCCGCATCACGAAACCGTCCTCCGAGCCCTCCGGGAAGACGCGGTCCTCGCCATCCACCGGCACAGGCCCGACGCCGAAGACCGCCTGGCTGTCGATCCTGATCGCCAGCTTCGCCAGCGCGTACGCCTCTTCGCACGAGAGCATCGGTGACACCAGCGTCGCCAGACGCCCGCCGCCCTTCGCCGCCTCGGTCAGCCCATCAACCGCCTCGATCGTCGCCCGGCGGAAGTCCGTGTCGATCTGCACGCCGTGCTCGCGCCGGCGCGGGCCGGTCATGCGCTCCTCGGCGTGGACGCGCTGATAGCTCGCACGCACCTCGTCGGTGATCCACCACTTGTTGATCTCGGGGTTCGTCCGCGGCTTGATCCGGTGCGCCACGTTGTCCGCGTGGCAGACCCAGATGTTGTCGCCGCTGCTCGTCAGTCCGTCGATCGAGGGCGTGTCCGTCAGATCCCACACGCGCTTGGCGAAGAGGAAATCCTTTTCGAGCAGCGCGCCGACCGGGCACAGATCCACCACGTTGCCCGCGATCGGGTTGTCCAGCGCCCGCCCCGGGAAGACGTCGATCTGCTCGTGCGCCCCGCGACCCTCGATCATCAGCTCCGCCGTCCCGCTGATCTCGCGCGTAAAGCGCACGCACCGCGAGCACATGATGCACCGGTCGGAATACAGCAGCACGTTGGGCCCGAGCTCCTTCTTGGGCTGCTTGATCTTCTCCTCTTCAAACCGCGACACCGACCGCCCGTACTTGTACGAGTAATCCTGCAAGCCGCACTCGCCCGCCTGGTCGCACACCGGGCAGTCGAGCGGGTGGTTGATCAGCAGCAGCTCCATCACCGACTTCTGGTTCGCCAGCGACTTGGGCGACTGCGTCGAGACGACCTGCCCGTCCCCCGCCGGTGTCTGGCACGCCGGCAGCAGCTTCGGGATCGCCTCGAGCTTGTTGTCGTTGCGCGGGTTCGGCGCCCACACCTCGGCCAGGCAGATCCGGCACGACGCCACCACGCTCAGCCCGTCGTGGTAGCAGTACTGCGGGATCTCGACAGCGTGCTCGTTGGCCACCTGCAGGATCGACTGCCCCTTGGTGAACTCGCACGCTTTTCCGTTGATCGTAATGGTCGGCATATCGGGCCCATGATACCACCCGCACGCGCTCTGACACGCCTGGGACGAGCGAGTCTTCGAGCGAATCCCGGGATCTCTCCAAACCACATCGCTCACGCGATCTGTCGTTGCCCCAACCAACCGCCCATCCCGGTATCCTGCCACCAGATGACCCCGTCCAACAACCAACCCAAAGACCAAACCCACGTCTTCCAGCCCCCCAAAGGCACGCGCGACTTCTACCCCCTCGAACTCGCCCGCCGAAGATGGATCGAGGACAAGTGGCGCCAAACCGCCATCCGCCACGGCTTCGACGAGATCGACGGCCCCACCTTCGAGCACCTCGACCTCTACACCGTCAAGTCCGGCGAAGGCATCGTCTCCGAGCTCTTCTCCTTCACCAGACAAGGCGGCGACAAACGCTACGCCCTCCGCCCCGAGTTCACCCCGACACTGGCGCGCATGGCCGCCGCCAGAGCCAACTCGCTCCCCAAACCAACCAAATGGTTCTCCATCTGCCCCTACTTCCGCGCGGAAAACCCGCAGCGCGGACGGCTTCGGGAGTTCCTGCAGTGGAACGTGGACGTGATCGGGGATGATTCGCCGGAGGCGGATGCGGAGTGCATTGCCGCGTGTGCGGGGATGCTGGAACAACTTGGATGCACACCAGAACAGATCAAACTCCGCGTGAGCAGCAGGCCCGCGGTCGCAGGCATGCTCGAACGCGCTGGTGTGACCGTCGATCAGACAGACGCTGCATTTGCGCTGCTCGACAAGCGAGATAAACTCGACCCCACAGAGTTTCAAAGGCAAGCGGGCGCCATCAAGCTTGACATCAACGCCTACGACCGAATGGCAAGCGACACCGGATCAATCGAATCGATCAACGCAGTTGAATCCTGTCTTCGATCGATGAGCGCTTTTCAATGGTGCGAGATCGATCTCTCCATCGTCCGAGGCCTCGCCTACTACACCGGAACCGTCTTCGAAGTCCACGAAACCACCGGCGCCGAGCGCGCCATCGCCGGCGGCGGACGCTACGACAACCTCATCGAACTCTTCAACGGCCCCCCCACCCCCGCCGTCGGATTCGCCATGGGCGACGTCGTCCTCTCGCTCGTTTTACAAGACAAGGGTCTGATGCCGTCCGACGAACAGATCGCGCAAGACCTGGGCCTGCGCCCGGATGTCTACGTCATCCCCACCAAAGAAACCGAGCGCCTCGTCAAACCCCTCGTCGCCAAGCTGCGCCGGGAAGGCATGCACGCCCGCCACACCTACAAGTCCACGCGCAACGTCGGCAAACTCCTCAAAGAAGCCAACAACGCGCACGCACGCTTTGCGCTGATCCTCGAATCAGACGCGACCTGCACAATCAAGAATCTCGACTCGGGCGAGCAGGAAGAAAACGTCCCGACCGACGAAGCGATCGCGCGGATCACACCACCGTTCACCGAATAAACCGCATCTTCCCGAAGTTCGGGACCGGGACCTTCCCGAACGCTTTCTCGGGCGCCGGGAAGTACACGAAGAACGCCCGCCCCATCATCAGGTCGCCGTCCACCACGCCGACCGTCGGGTCGAACTCCTCCGCGACCCACGGATCGACGCTCGTCCACATCCGACCGTCCTTGCTCGCCGGGCTGTTGTCGCCCAGCACGAAGAACTGGTCGGGCCCGAGCGTGAACACCGTCTCGGGGAGCGTCGTCCGCCACGGCGCCCGCCCCGTCTGGTAGTACAGATCCCGGTCCAGCCCGACGCGCGTCAGCGTTGCGTCCGAACCCGTGAAAAGCCACGAGATCACCGGCCGGCGGTAGTATCGGGCCCGGCCCAGATTCGACGTCCGCGGCGTCTCGTACGCCGTCCCGACCGGTTTGATCTCGATCCCGGTCGCATTGCGGATCCGCTCGATCGGGCCCCAGTCGTACGCCGCCGAGCAGACTTTCTTCCCGCCAACCCAGACGCTCAGCCGCTGGTCGGCGTGCCAGAACTCCACATCGCTCTGCTTGCCGCTCTGGAAAACGCGCCCGTCCGAGGTCGCGAGCGTCTGCCATTCGATCTCACCGGCCGGCGCCACCGCGCTGTCGTCGGCTGTCGGCGCCGATCGCTGGCGAATCACAACGCCATCCGGCCCGAGCACCGCCTGAAACTCCTGATCGCGCGCCATCAGGCGCGCCGTCGCCGTGAAAACCGATGCATCGTCCGGCTTGATCACCGCGCGCATCCGAACATCCGAGACCGGGAACCGTGTGCCCTGGCCGACCGGGGAAGTCTCGTTGTAAGGCGTGTCGTCGCTGACCGGCCAGGCGCCCGAGTTCCACCACAACGCCGCCCGGCCTGTTTCGCCGATCGGGATGCGGTACGACTTGCCCGTCGTCACCACCCCCTCGGCAACCCAGGGCCCTCGCCACGGCTTGCCGTCGTGCTCATCAACCCTCGGCGCCCACTCACTCGAAAACAGCGTCCGCCACAACGCCCGCTGGATCCGGTCCGGCTTGCGCGCCACATGCCAGGCGTCGTTGGTGTTGGCGGGCCTCGTAAACAGGTCCCCGTCGGCGATCCACAGCTCCTCGTTGGGCAGCCCGGCGAGCCGCTTGATGTAGTTCTGCTGCGGCTGCTCCGGGTTCTTGAAGACCACCACGTCCCACCGCCTGGGCGAACGCACCGCGTACAGGTATTTCAGCACCAGGATCCGATCGCCCGCGTGCAGCGGCACGTTCCATTCTGCAAGGCTCAGCTTCGACATCGGGTCCGTCGCGGCGATGTGGCCGCGCGGGTTGTTCCGCATCCCCTGGATCGGCGCCGGCGCCTCCGGGCTGTTCGACAGGTAATCGCGCGGGTTCGATGTCCACGTGTACCCCGTGTACGGGCTGCGGAACTCCATGTGCGCCCCGAGCAGTGTCGGCGCCATCGAGCCCGTCGGGATCACGAACGGCTCGACCACGTACGACCGGAACACGAACGCCAGCACGAACGCGATCAGGATCGACACCAGCGTCTCGCGAAGCGATTCATCTTCCGCCTTGCCACCAGAGCGCCGCCTGGAGGCCGTCGTTGTGTTCGTTGATTCCATAGGTCGCACCACCATATCGGCTTCCGGCGAGCCTGACCCACACCGGGACGCCGATCAACCTCCCGAACCGGCGCCGGTGTGACGATCAGGAGGGGCTGTCGCCACCGCCACCGCTCCCGCCGCCCCCGCCGCCCTTGCGACGACGACGACGGCGTTTCTTCTTTGGCGTCCCCCCCTCGCCGCCCTTGGGCCGGGCTCCGCCGCCGGGGCCGGACCCGTCACCGCCCGGCTTCGTAGCCGCGCCGCCAGCGGGGCGACTCCGGCCGCGCCGAGGCTTTCTCCGGCTCTGTTTCTTTTTCGCCGAGCCCGAATCATCGCCGCCCGATTTGGACCCGGAACGAGCCCGCCCGCCGCCATCGCGCCCCCGCCCGCGCGCGTTCCCACCGCCGCCGCCGCCGCCGCTTCGCCGCGAGCCGCCGGAGCGTCTCGACTCCGCCCGCGCCGCGAGCCTCGCCTCCTCGAGCTCGCGCTCGGTCTCCAGACGTTTTTCCTCGACCAGCTTCTCCGCCTCTTCCGGATCGATCAGGTTCTCGATGGGCACGGCGATCCGCCGCCGGTCCGCGTCCAGCTCGACCAGCGCCAGTTGCGTCAGGATCTGCGTATCAACCACGATCCCGGGGCCCTCGTCCGTCCCGACCCGTGATTTCCTGTGCGGCAGGTTCTTGCGCAGCTCGGTGTACGTCTCGTCCTCGTACCGCAGGCAGCACATCAGCCGACCGCAGCGCCCGCTGATCTTCAGCGGGTCCAGCGTCGCCTTCTGCACTTTGGCCGAGCGCATCGACACCGGCTTGAGCACCTTGAGGAACTGCTTGCAGCAGCAGTACTGCCCGCACCGCTCGTAGTCCGCAGTCAGCCTCGCCTCATCACGAGCGCCGACCTGCCGCAGATCGATCCGCGTGTGGTGCGTCCCCGAAAGCCGCTTGGCCAGCTCGCGGAAGTCCACCCGGTCCTCCGCCGTGAAGTAGATCGTCAGCCGCTCGCCGCCCAGCAGCGGCTCGGCGTCGATCACTTTCATCGCGAGGCCAAGCGCCGCGACCTCCTCGCGCGCGCCGCGCACGATCCGGTCGATGCCCTCTTCGAGCTTCGATTGCCGGGCCAGATCCTCGTCCGTCGCCACGCGCAGCGCCCGGCCGTCAGAATAGAACGGGTAATCCCGCCCGCCCGAGGCCTCGATGTAGCTGAGCATCTCCTGCCGGGTGACGCTCGAACCGCACCCGGCGTTCTTGCACATGCTCGTCAGCAGCGTCGCCATCTCGGTCCCGCGGTGGGTCCGAACCACCAGCTTCGACCCGCACCCGGGCTGAACCTCGCCCTTGAACGGGTACTCCCCGATCAGCCGTAGGAGCCCGAACCGGACAACCACCGTCCTGGGCTGCTCGCGCTGCACCCGGGCGCGTTCCTCGGCCTGACGCTGCTGCTCGGCGACATCGATCTCGAACTGTTCAAGCGGAAAAATCGACATCGGTCCGGACCGCCTCGCGCAGGCTTCGATCAACACAACGCACGCGCACGATCCGGGCGATCCGGTTCGGAGCGGTGGGCAATCTGATCAGATGGCGTCGGGATGGGTTTTATGTCCCGCCAGATCCCCGACAGACCGGACGGCTCCAAACGCGAGACTTGATCCGACAAGCATACCCGCGGCACACCATGACGACCCGCCCCGGACACCGGTCCCGGAGCCGGGTGGGGATTCGCTGGGGATCAACCGCCGCCAGCGTGGCGCCTGTCGTCAGGGCCCGCCCGAACCGCCCGAAGCGACACGGGCAGTCTCGAACATCTCCGGCAGCTTGTAGCTCTGATGAATCTCGAGTCTGCCCCGGCTGTTCACGCCGTAGATCAACAACCGCTCGGCCCGGCGATCCAGCACAAGCAGGATGTCCTGGTTGGCCTGCCCGAGGGCTGTCAGCACGGTCAGATCACCCACCGATGACTCGATCCCGGCCACGGCGCTCGACGGACCACCGGTGAGCCGCCCCGCCTGCGTGATGATCATCGCGAGGATCACGAACGCGCTGGCCCACAGCGCCGGAGACAGATTGACGCGATCTCTGGAGGGTGTCGCCGGGGATTGTTTCTGAGAATCCGGGTTGTTCATCGCCCGCTCCTCTTGGCGGCCTTGGCGTCTGACGCCAGATCCCGGTAGCCGACATCCGTCAGCCGTTTCCGGCTCTGGTCCCACGTCACCGCAACCAACTCCTGGTTGGTCCCGTCGACGATGTAGATCACCGAAGCGGGGTTCCCCTGCACAACGCCCGCGACCATCGTGTAGTCGCCCGGGGCACGCGCCGGCTGCTGCGCCGTCACGGATGACGAGAACGTCACCGCCGCCAGGCACAGCGCCAGCAGGGCGTTGAGACCAATCAGACCCCGGATCGCTCGCTTATTCATGGTTTCACCGCTTTCTCTGTCGCGCCCTTGAATGAGTCAACCGATCAAACGCCAAGGCGTTGCGAACCCGGCCCGAGGGTCATTTCCTGACTTCGCGCTTGCTCTTTAAGATGCTCAGGCCGAGCACCCCGAGCACCAGCACCGCCAGCACGCCGTACTGGATCAACAGCGGCGGTTTGCCCATCGACCCGGGGGTCGGCGGCGATTTGACATCCTCACCAAACTGCGCCATCGCTTCCGGCGCCACCAGCAGGAAGGCCGAGACTCCGACCAGCAGGGCCACTGCCAAGCACGCCGATCGATGTTGACGGATCAGTTTCATCACCGCGACGATACGGGCCGCGTCCCCGCCTGTAAAGACAGTGCTGGCAATGATTCCCGAAGATCTCCGGGCGTGGCGCCGGGAGACGGCGCCTTGACCACGCCACACAGGGGTTGGCTGATCCGCTCGAACGCCTCGGTCGCGATGTGCACCGTCCTCCACCGAACACTCCGCGGTCGCATTGCCTCCCGGTACGCGTCCAGCCACACCGCCCGGACCGCGTACCACCGTCCCTGGTGCTCGAATACCTCCTGGAAGAGCGCCGCCGGGGGCTGCGCCTCGCACCGGTACAGAAACACAAACGCCGATCGGAATCCCTCCCCGAACACCGATTCCCAAACCCCCAGTGACGCCACGTCGTCCTCGGTCACCCAGCTCTCGAGCCGACCCGGCGAGCACGACCCGCTCGCCCGGCGGGCGCCGATCTTCCGCCCCTTGACGTCAACCAACAGGTGCGTATCGGGCCCGTAGACCACGAAGTCAAAGGTTTTCAGCGTCGCCTTGCGACCATCATCGCGGCTCGGGAGCTCCAGCCCGAGCCCCAGCCTCGCCCCCTCGGGCAGCAGCGCCCGGCGGGCCTCGTTCACCGAGACGTAGGGAACCCCCAGCTCGCGCAGGTGCGCTTCGAATGCCCGCTCGTACTCGCTGCGTCGCTGAGCCATCCGGCGCACCATACACCAAACGCCACCCGAACGAAAGCACGATTTTCAGAATCCGGCCCCGGCCCGGCCTCATTGGATCTGGACCACCCCGGTGTTCGCCTTGACGAGGATGTCCATCGTCCCCGAGGCGTTGCTCACGGTCACCGTGATGTCCGCCATCCCCGCCAGGCGCCCGAACCCGTCGAACTGCACCTCGTCGCTGGCCTGGGCCACGCTGACCGAGACCCCGGTCAGCTCCGCCGCGGCGCCTTGGCCGAACGTGATGGAATACGGATCGTTTGAATACATCGAGAGGATCGGCGCGTTCGGATCCGAAGCCGTCGCGACCCAGTACCCCGTCCCGTCGGTGCTCGCCTTGAACACCCCCGGGTCCGCCGGGTCCGCCAGCGCCACGGACTGCGCAAACTCGATGTCCGATGCGACCATGTTCGCCGCGCCGACAAGCCGCGCCCCGTCGTCACTCGAGAGCGACGGGACCGCCACCGCGACCACGATCGCCAGGACCACGACGGTGGTCATGATCTCGATCAGCGTGAACGCTCGCCGGATTGGTGTGAGTGACATCTGCATTGAGAGAATCAGTTGACCATCAGCATAGTTCCACCGCCGAGTTTCGAGATCGACTGTGTCCCCGACCCGGTGTACGTCGCGTCGATCACACCGTTGTCATAAAACTCATCGATGTTAAAGATCGTCGGATCAAGCTTCACGTACAGGTCGTCCTGCAGAACCGCGTTGTCGCCGGTGACCCACGCCCCCGACTCGATCGCCTTGGCGATGAAGGGCCAGAGCTTCTCCCTGGCTCGGCGCTCGCTCCGCGGCGTCGGGTCGCCGATGTTGACCACGGGGACCGGGACAACTTCCGTCAGCACGTTCGCGATGATGTAGTTGCCGAACGCATCGAGACCCAGTGTGGTGTCGTACGAATCCATCGCCGCTGCAAGACCGTCCAGCGGGGCGCCGTCGGTTTTGTAGAACGGCCCATCAAACACGGTGTACCCGGTCTTGTGGTCCAGCTTCTGATCGTAATAGAATGATCCATCGCGCCAGATCGAAATCGCCGAACACGTCACCCGGCCGATCAGGGACGACCCGTCGCGGATTCCGACCGAGCCGCCGGGCGTGTGGGCAACCATCGTCACGATCGATTGGTTCTTGAAATCAAACCAGGGAGCTATCGATCCGCCCGACGCCTGGGACAACGCGTAGAACCGGATCCTGGCGGGATCAACATACTTGTCGAGATCCGAAACTTGCCGGTCCATATCCCTCGCCACCGAGCTCGGGATGCCGATCCCCGCGTTATCGACCGTCACGCTCTGAGCCGCATAAACACGGAGCTCCGACGCGCTGTCAGCCAGCTCAATCGTGGCGCCGCTCATCACGCCGATGGTCCCCATCACACCCAGCGAAACCTTGCCTTTGACAAGCAGAACCGAACCGGTGTCAACCAGGAGTTTACCCTGGACGAGATAAGCGCCACCGGTTGTGTCGTCGAGCACCACCGTGGTCCCGGGGTTGCTCACAGTCAGGCCGGCGTAGACGCCTCCGACCAGTGTGTTCGAGCCCGAGTTGTCGCTGATCTTCAGCCCGGATGCATCCTGCACCGGCAGCGAGCCGGACAGCTTGGTCGGCATGTTCGCCGGGATGCTCGGGATCTTGAACCCCAGCACCGCCCCACCATCAAAGGATCCGTCGCTCACCATGTCCTTAAGCGTCTGCTGCGCATCGGGGCGGACATACAACTCGACGTTCCGCAGATGAGTATCCGAATCCAGCGTCATCGCAGAGGAACTCGTAAACCCCGCGCCGATCTTCACCGCGCCGCCGGACTTGAACGCCGGGCTCAGCGGCCACGGCGCGATCTCGGTGTTGGCCTCCGAATAAATCGTGCTCCCGGCGAAGATGCCGAACTCGCCCAACTCCGGGTCGACCGCGGCGTCGATCGGCACGTCCGGCTGGATCGCCACGATCCGCTGAAGCACCGTCTTGACGCCGTTGACATCCGCAACCACCGTCATCGCAAGCTCCGTCTCCGTGCCGTCGGGCGGGTTGCCCTGGAGGTCCGTGAGCGCGACCGAGACCGCCCCGCCGGCGATCGTGAACCCCTCGAGCAGACTCTCGGGATCGGCGTCCATCCAGTCCGTATTCGTCTGCAACACCGCCAGCGCCAGGTCGGCGCCGCTGCGCGCCGCCCACTCGCTCGCGGCGGTGTTCTGCGCGTTGGCCCCGATCGCCTCGGAGTTGTCCTTGCTCACCAGGTACGCGGTGGTCAGCACCGTCGCCGTCCCCATCGCCACGACCACGAGCATCAACGCGACACCCCGCCTGGCGGGCCGTGCCGAGCCGTGTCCGGAACCCAAACGCATTGTTCGTTTCATGTGCTTCGTCATCGTGTGTCCTCCTGAATCAGCCGCCGATCGATTGATGATTCGCCAGCCCGAACGTGGACAACGTCCTCCGGCGATCGCCCTCGGCGACCTCGAACTCCATCTGCGCCGTCACGCGGGTCACGTCGGTGATCACCGCGTTATCAAAGGTCATCTCGTGCCAGGTCAGCCCCTCGATCAACTCCAGCGTCGCCGTCATCCCGGCGGCGCGCTGCGCCTCCATCTCGGCGAAAAAATCCGAGCCGGTCGGGACCACCGTGTCGAACGCCTGGATCTGCAACTCGGTCCACCCGGCCGGGAAACTCACCCACTCGACGCTCAGCGTCCCGGCGACATCGTCGAACCAGAACACCCGGATCTCCGACAGGTTCACCGAGTCCGGCGTCCGCTGATCGTGCAGCCACACCGCCAGGCCCTGCGCCGCGTCGTACTGGAGCAGGCTCAAGGACGTGTCCAGGTACGAGCGCAGCCGGATCTGTCCCGCGTGCGCCCGCAGCAGCAGCGACCGCGCGTCGCGCGCGTCCTGCGTGCTCGAGCTGATCATCGCCAGCATCGACGCCACGCCGAGCCCGACCATCGCCGTGATCGACAGCGCCAGCATCAGCTCCAGCAGCGTCACGCCCCGCCGGCTCCCGGGATGTTGTTGGTGTGGATTGGTCATGCCGCCGGCTCCGGGATGAATGTCTGGATCTGCGACAGCGTCCGGTTCTCGTCGTACGCCGAGACCGTCACGAGCATCCCGCGCACCATGACGCCCAGGCCGCCGGTCGCCATGTCCGTCTCCACCACGCTCACCTGCCGGCCGATCAGCCAGTAGGTGTCCGGGTAGGGCGTCAGGTCGAGCGTCTCCATCAGCCCGATGCCCTGGTCCATGCCGTTGTACGTGATCAGCTGCGCGTAGGGCATCGCGCGGATCTCGGCCAACAGGTCGTCTGCCGCCATCGCCGCCAGGATCTGTTTCTGCCCCTCGACCGATTGCTGGGTCGATGCGCTGACCGCCGAGGCGACCGCGAAGACCGTCGCGGTCAGGATCACCATCGCGATCAGCGATTCGAGCAGCGTGAACCCGCGCGGCGTCGACCGACGCGCACCGACCGCCACCGGCTGCAGTGAGTCATGTTGGACGATCCTTGTCCGATTCATCTGACGGCCTCCAATCAGTGCTGACGATCACCGGACGCGCTTTTCCCGGCGCCCGGCAGACAAACCCTCTGATTCATCGGCGATCGGCGCCCCCCCGGGCGGGGCCGATCGCGCCCGAAAACACCTCGCGCCGCATCCCAGATCGCGCAGCCCACGCACCCCCAACCCGTGCGTCCGGGAACCGTGTCGCTTGTCCTGAAGGTCGCAACCGACGAACATGCCCGGCCTATGGCCTCACGCCTGATCCACCCACCGATAACCCTCTGGAAGTTCCTCACCGCGGACCTCTGGAAGCGCATCCTCCTGACCGCAGCGATTCTCGTGACGGTCATCGCCTTCGCCGCGGCGATCCAGCCGCTCGCCGACGGGCAGGTCGGCGCCATTGATGCGCTCCGGTTCATGGGTCTGGCCATCGTGCCCATGCTCCAGTTCGCACTCCCCTTCGCCGCCGGCTTCGCCGCGACGCTCACCTACCACGACTTCGCCGCGGACAACGAGGCCATGGCGTGCAGCGCCGGGGGGATCACGTACAAGGCGCTGCTCGGGCCCGCAACCATCACCGGGCTGGTTCTGGCGGCCGTGATCTACCTCCTGACGACCACCCTCATCCCCCGGTTCTTCGCCCAGATCGAGCAGCTCATCGCGCGTGACATCGCGCGCCTCCTCACCACCTCAATCGAACGGGGCGACTCCGTCACGCTCAAAGACCTGACCATCCACGCCGACAACGTCGCCAACCTGGGGCCCGATGCGCAGATCGGCGCCACCGACCGGCTCGTCCTCCAGGGCGTCGTCGCCGTCGCCACCGACAAGGCCGGGAATATCGAGGTCGACGTCACCGCCAAGCGCGCCGACGTCTGGCTCTTCCGGGCGGATCAGGACAACCAGCCAGAGACCCGCATCGTGATGCAACTGACCGACGCCCACGGCAAACAGGCCGGCGCCGGCTCGGTCGATCTCTCCCAGCACCAGCTCGGCCCGTGGTCCATGCCCAGCGGCGTGCGCGACCGCATCAAGACCCGCACCGCCGGCGAGCTGCGCCGGCTCTATCGCGACCCCGACCTCCGCCCGTCGATCGACCAACGACGCCGGGAGCTCGCCGCCCAACTCTCCGCAAGGATCCTCGAGGCCGAGCTCGCCGAGGCCGCCGCACGCGATCAACGGATCACGCTCGTCTCCCCGGAGAGCCGCGTCGATCTGATCACCGCCGGGCTCGTACGCGACGGCCCCCGCTGGTCGGTCGTCCCCCAGGTCCCGGGCGAACCGATCGAGATCATCTGGCGCGAACAGGACGACGGCATCCGCCGGCAGCTCGCCGGCGCGGCCGCGCTGGAGATCGCCGTGGATCCCCAGAGCGCCAAGTCAAAGATCACGCTCCTGCTCGAGCAGGTCCGCTTCGCCGATGCGCAGGGCGAGGCCCTGCGCGAGAGCGTCACCCGCTCTGAACTGACCGCGACCATCGAGGTCCCCACGCCCTTCTTCGAGCAGCCCAGCGCCGCGCTGCTCGGCGCCGCCGACAACCTCATGCACAGCGCCCCGAATGACCCCGCCATCAACCCCATCAAGACGCAGGCGAGAAAGCTCCGCAAAAACATCGTCCGGGTGCGGCACGAGATCATCGGCCACCAGCAGGAACGCTTCGCGCTCTCGGCCGCCACGCTCATCATGACCATCCTCGGCGCCATCCTCGCGCTGAAACTCAAGGACAGCCTCCCGCTGACCGTCTACCTCTGGAGTTTCTTCCCGGCGCTGCTGGCGCTGATCACGATCTCCGGCGGATCCAACGCCGCGACGGATAACCTGATCCTCGGCGTCACCGTCATCTGGGCGGGCGTCGGCGCCCTGGCGCTGCTCACGCTGCGCGAGTTCGTCACGTTGCGCCGTCACTGATGCACGGCGCCACGCGCCCGGGGCTGCCGGCGCACGACGACAACCCGACACCCGGTCGGGACACGCAAACGGTTGTTTGATTACTTGCGCAACCCCAGTGAAACCGGCGCCGACTTCATGTCGCCGTCCTGGCACAACGGCTGCCCCTCCTCGGTCCACTCCACGATGTCAGCGAGCGAGTGCTGGTCGAGCACATCGATCATCGCGCCGATCGCCTTGTCCACCAGGTGGTGCAGCGGGCACAGCAGCGGCTCGCCGTGCCCCTCGATCCCCAGCGGGCACGCATCAATCCGCTCCATCGAGCCGACCGCGCGGATCACCTCCAGCACGCCGATCGTCTTTGGATCCCGCGCGATCTGGTACCCGCCGCCGACGCCGCGACGCCCGGCGATCAGGTTCGCCTTCGACAACAACTGGAGCACCTTGGCCAGGTAATCAGGCGGCACGCACGTCTGATCAGCCAGCGCCCCGGCGGACACCCGCCCATCGGGGAAGGCCGCCAGGCACACCATCGCCCGCAACGCATACTCAACGGTTTGGCTCAGCATCCGGGCGACCCTTTCATCGATTCGGGTGGATGTTGAAACACAGTCTCAACACACACAGACATTCAAAGAGTATCGGAGCTAGACGTCGGATTCAATGGAAGGAAAATACTCTATTTGGGATAATAATGTCTTGTAGAGTCCCGATTTCCCTCCCTCTGGCCTTTCAATCCGTCCCCCGTTGGTCGATACTTCCTGCATGTCCACGCGCCCCAAACGCATCGGCGTCCTCACCGGAGGCGGCGACTGCCCCGGTCTCAACGCCGTCATCCGCGCCGTCGTCAAGTCCGCCATCTTCGATCACGGCTGGGAGGTCATCGGCATCGAGGACGGGTTCCTCGGGCTCATCGAAGACCGGGTCAGGCCGCTCGACCCGTGCGATGTCTCGGGCATCCTCACGCTCGGTGGCACCATCCTCGGCGCTTCGAACAAAGCCGACCCGCTCCGATTCCCCGTCGGGTACAACGCCGACGGCGAGCCCGTCTTCGAGGACCGCACCCGGGATTGCCTCGACACCCTCGCCAGGCACGATCTCGACACCATCGTCGTCATCGGCGGCGACGGCACCATGAGCTGCGCCAACAACTTCATCCCCCTCGGCGTCAACTTTGTCGGCGTCCCCAAGACCATCGACAACGACCTCGTCGGCACCGACATCACCTTCGGGTTCTCCACCGCCGTCCAGACCGCCACCGAGGCGATCGACCGTCTCCACACCACCGCGATGAGCCACCACCGCGTCATGGTTGTCGAGGTCATGGGCCGCAACGCCGGCTGGATCGCCCTCTACTCGGGCGTCGCCTCGGGCTGCGACGTGATCATCATCCCCGAGATCGAGTACGACCTCGGGCTCATCAACGACTTCGTCAAAGAGCGCGCCAAGTACGGCCGGCGCTTCAGCCTTGTGTGCATCTCCGAGGGCGCCAGGCCCAAGGGCGGCAAGCAGGTCGTCAACAAGATCGACCCCACCAGCCCGGACCCCATCCGCCTCGGCGGCATCGGCGACCAGCTCGCCGTCGACATCGAACGCTGCACCGACATCGAGACCCGCGCCGTCACCCTCGGGCACGTCATCCGGGGCGGCTCGCCCGTCGCCTCCGACCGCGTCATGGCCACCGAGTTCGGGCACAACGCCATCGAACTCATCGCGCAGGGCCGGATGAACCGGCTCGTCGTCGTCCAGGGAGGCGCCGTCACCGACGCCCCGCTCATGGCCTCGGCCGACAAACAGCGCCTCGTCCCCCTCGACGACCCCACCATCGCCGCCGACAGGGCCGTCGGGACCTGCTTCGGCGACGTCCCCGCCCACATGCCGACACCCGCCCAGGCGGACTGCAACAACACGCCGAGCGCCTGCCACGGGGCCTGATCCGGCCATTCCGAACGCTGACGTGTCCCATGTCCGAAAAAATCCGCGAAAACGCCTCCGTTTCGCGGTATCCTCCCGATGCCGCCCGATAACCGCGCCCCGTGAACCAGGCGGTGTTCGATCGGCCGATTCGGGAGGATCAACCAATGCCGCCATCTGTTTTCCGCACCGCAGGCGCCGTGGCGATCGTCGCGGGCTCTGTGCTCGCCGCCCAGCACGCCATCGCCGAGCAATGGGTCTTCGAGCGCATCGCGCAGACCGGAGACACGCTGCCGTTCGACAACACCGCTGTCATCACATCGCTCTTCGGCGCCTCGATCGAGAACGGCAACCTCGCCTACTCGGGCATCGCCACCAAGAACGCGCAGCCGACCGACTTCATCGCCGCGAGAATCAACGGCGTCAACCGCACCGTCGCCACCAACGAGACGCCCGTGCCCCAGGGGATCGGCGCGTTCAGCCAGCTCCGCGGATCGGTCGTCGATGGTGACTGTGTCATCTTCGTCGGACGCGACGACGCTCGCGGGATCGCCAATACCGGCGTCTACCGCTTCCACCCCGCCGCCGCGCTGTTTGCGATCGCCGACGTCAGCACACCGGTCCCGTCCCTGCCCGGCTCGGCGTTCACCGACTTCGTCGCCGTATCCGCCGATGACGACATCGTCGCGACGCGCGTCCGGGTTAACGACGGCTTCACGACCGGGGACGCGATCCTCCGCGACGACCTCGGGTTCCAGACCCTGCCCGTCCAGGAGGACGATGCGCTCCCGGGCGGCGAGAGCATCGACTTCCTCGAAGGATTCGATTACCGCAACCGCGCCATCGCCATGCGCGTCCGGACCAACTCGGGGCCCAGGGGCGTCTACCTCTTCAACACCAGCGGGCAGCAGCGCATCGCCGGCGAGGGCGACCTAGTCCCCAGCGGCGCCATCGGCGAGGTGTTCAGCGTCATTTCCTCGGAGCCCGTCGTCGACCTCGACGGTGACCGGACCGCGTTCTTCGCCACCGGCGACATGGGAACCACCGGGCTCTTCACCAAGTCCAACGGCTCCCTCCTCAATCTGGCCGTCAGCAACGCCCTCTCGGCCCCGCCGACTTTCACCGACAACTTCATGCAGTTCTTCGGAACGCCCGCCATCGACGACCGGGCGCTCGTCTTCCGCGCCCGCACCACCGCGAACACCGACCAGAACCTCTACACCACGCTCGGCGGCACAACCAAGCTCGTGCTCGCCGTGGGCGACATGCTCGATGGCAAGACCGTCACCGACGTCGGCTTCCCGTCCCACCAGGCGATGAGCGAGACAACCATCGTCCTCAGCGTGCAGTTCCAGGACAACTCCGAGGCCATCTACACCGCGACGCTCACCCAGGAATCATTCGAGACCGAGCCCAACAACGGCTCCGACACCCCCAACATCATCGAGGCCCTGTCCGATTGCGTGTTCGTCTCCGGCAAGCTCCAGTCCAACGAGTTCCCCGAGTGCGACCCCGACACCGTCCTCGTCGCCTTCGACAAGCTCGCCAACTTCCTCGAAGACAACTCGGGATTCCGGTTTATCAACGACGATGATTCCACCGCGGGCGACGGGCGGGGCTCGGCGCTGTGGAACATCCCGCTCGTCGACGGGGGCGACGGAACCTCCACGCTCCGGCTCGGGGTCACCGGCGCCGGCGATGTCGTCGAGGGCGCCGGCGGCACCAACGGCGACTTCAACGGGCTGATCGCCAACGCCCCGCACCAGCAGCTCGGCGAGTTCACACTCACCGTCACCTTCGTCGACGGCGCCGATGTCCCGCTCGACAGCCCCGCCATGCTCCCCGACGGCTCGCTCGTCGAGAACCCGATCCAGTACGTCGAGGAGTTCCGCACCGGCGGCGAAGCCTTCTACATCAACTTCCCAGCGCCCGTCGGCGCCGTCACCGCGCACGCCGTCGTGGACAACACCACCGGACGCATCGACGCCTGCAACGACGTCGACTTCTTCACGTTCGAGAACCTCATCCCCAACTGCCCCTACTGCATCGTCCAGATCGGTGGGCTCTCCGAAGAGTGCACGCAGACCGACGGGCTGCTCGTCTGGTACGACAAGGACGGCCACATCACGCTCACCGACGATAACAGCGGCGCCGGCGTCTACGCCTCCCTGTGCGACCCCAACCTCCCGGTCATCGCCGACATCAACGGCGTCATCCGAATCGCCTTCACCGGCTCGGGCGACAACAACTTCAACGGGCTCGCCGACGGAACACCCGAGACCGACTACATCACCGCCAACCCGAACTACGCGCTCGATTATCCCGGGCTCGACACCTTCCCCGTCAACGTCGGCAACGGCTTCACCGGCACGACCAGGCTCGATGTCGTCTGCGCCGATCCGCCGCCCGCCCACGGCGTCTGCGGCTGCTACACCCTCAAGGTGTTCCTCGACGCCGCCGCGCACGGCGATCTCGACCCGCAGCAGGTCTCTCTCGATGTCGCCATGAAACGGGGCGACATCAACCGCGACGGCGTCACCGACACCGCCGATCTGGGCCTGCTCCTGGGTGTCTTCGGCTGGACCAGCCCATAACCGGCCCCCCGCTCCGCTGACGCCCGGATTCATCAGAACCCGACTACGCGGACCCGAGCCCGCGACCGAACACCAACCCGATAAAACACCCCCTGAACCGTCTTCAGGGGGTGTTGTTGCAAACACCGGAACCGATGCGGCCCCTATGCATCCAAGAGGGAGACAAGAATCCCAAATGTTCCGCCCCGCCCCCTCTCCCCGAGCCGCGGGGCCGGACAACGCAGCACGGCCGATCGGCGATCCTCCCCCCCGATCGGCCGTGTCGTTGCGCCCACGCGCCGGCTTCAACTGTCACGCCGGTTGCGCGGCCCGCCAGCCCGCCCAACCGGACATCCCCAGGCCCCGCCGCGACAAGCCTCCCGCTGAATCAGAAGCTTCCCAATGGCGCCGACGGAGCGCGCCACCGCACACACGGAGGACTCGCGACATGATCAGCATCAACAACAACGTCAACTCGCTCATCGCCCAGCGGGCGTTCGCACAGAACAACATCAGCCTGATGAACTCGTTCACCAAGCTCTCGACGGGCCTGCGCATCAACTCGGGCGCCGACGATCCCGCCGGGCTCATCGCCTCGGAAAACCTCCGCGCGACGCTCTCCCATCTCGAAGCCGAGACGAGATCACTCGAACGCGCCCAGCACGTCGTCTCGACCGCCGACGCCGCTCTGGGTGAGATCTCCGAACTGGGCGCCCGCGCCGAGGGCCTCGCCGTCGCCAACGCCAACACCGCCGGCATGAGCCAGGAGGAGATCGACGCCAACCAGATGGAGCTCGACTCCATCATCGGCGCCATCGACCGCATCGCCACCACCACCACCTTCAACGGATCCAAACTCCTCGACGGGTCGTTCTCCATGACCGCCGCCTTCGAGACCTCCACCTTCGAGAGCGCCCAGCCCGGCGACCTCGGCGCCGACGTCAACGGCACGACCTACACACTCAACGATCTCAAAACCGGCGGCTCGCTCGCAATCAACGGCGGCGATTCCGCCACCGCGGCGCAGGTCCTCCGCACCGCCACGGGCCAGATCGCCAGCGCGCGCGGTCGACTCGGGACGATCTCCGCCAACACCATCTCCCCGGCGCTCAACAGCCTGAACGTCGCGATCGAGAACATCACCGCCGCCGAGTCGTTCATCCGCGACACCAACTTCGCCTTCGAAACGGCCAACGTCGCCCGCGCCCAGATCCTGGGCGCCGCCTCGATCAACAACCTGGGCATCGCCAACAGCCAGCCACGAATGGTCCTCAGCCTGCTCGGATAAAGCCCACGCCTGGGATGAGGCTTTGCGAAAGCCCAGGATATTCTTATCCCAAACCTGTGGTACTACACAACTACTTCGGTGGTATCGTGTTTTTTATCTCCTTTGTAATGAAGTATGCAGGATCGAATCAATCTCGTCGGTGCTGATCGATCAGTGATTTTACTTTCTCCGGACCCGGAATGCCGCCCATTGAGATTTCAATCCCTGATTGCCCCGCACTTGATATCCCGATAGCGCCAACCCCAAAAATCCGACCAAAAAATGATTGACGAGTCTTCACGCTTCTGACGTCACGGTGCCAAACTTCGTTTAGCGACTTTGAAAGTATCCCACGCCTCTGAATTGTGCGCTTGTCAGTGATTGTGAGTGAGGCGCTTTTGCAACGGAGCCACCATATCACCAAGATTGGAATTCCAATCACCACGAAACACAACAGCAACGTGAAAATAAAGCCAATTGGATTATCTCTGAACATGACTGGATTCGCTTTATAGAGTATCTGTTCATCATTCATTTCTATATCTCCGAATCAATTGAAACCTTCAGCGACACCACCACCCCGGTGGTGTCGTTGTTAACACAATCCCTAAACCCCCAGCGTTTCCTTGATCTTCGCCTGCGCCAGCTTCGCGTCCGCCTGCCCGCCCGACGCCTTCATCACCGAGCCGATCAGCCGCCCGATCGCCGACATCTTCCCGCCGCGGATGTCCTCGAGCACCTTCGCGTTGGCCGGGTCCGCCAGCGCCGCGTCGACCCACGCCTGCATCGCGCCCTCGTCGCGCACCTGCAACAGGTTGTGCCGCTGGGCCTCCGTCTTTGCATCGGCGTCGCTCTCGCACAACACCCCGAAGAGCTCGTCCGCCGCCGATGATCCGATCTCGTCGCCGTGCCGCAGCGCGATGATCCCCGCGACCTGCGATGGCGTGATCCCCAGCTCGTTGGTCAGCACGCCCCGCTCGTTCGCCCGCCTGGCGCCCGATTGCAGGACCATGTTCGCCGACTGCTTCCACGCCGCGCTTGTCGGAACGCCCGCCTCGATCGCCGCCTCGACCGCCTCTTCAAAGAAAAAGCACACGTCCCGCTCTTCGGTCAGCGCCAGCGCCTCTTTCGCGCTGAGCCCGCACGCGCGCTGGTACCGGGCCGACCGCTCGTGCGGCAGCTCGGGCAGCCGAGAGCGCACCGCCTCGATCCACGCCGCGTCCACGACCACCGGCGCCAGGTCCGGGTCGGGGAAGTACCGGTAGTCGTGCGCATCCTCTTTCTCGCGCTGGACGAACGTCCGGTTCTCGGCGTCGTTCCAGCCGCGCGTCGTCTTCGAGCCCGGCCCCATCACCTTGCCGTCCTCTCGCCACCGGTCCGCCTGGTGTTTCTGCTCGTACTCGACCGCGCCCTTGAGCGCCCGGAACGAGTTGAGGTTCTTGATCTCCACGATCGGCGTCTTGATCAGGCGACCGTCAGCAAGCTCCAGCACCAGGTTGATGTTCGGCTCGAACCGCATGTGGCCACGTTGCATCACGCCCTCGGTCACACCCAGGAACCGGCACACGTTCCGCAAGGTGCGCGCAAACGCGACCAGCTCGTCCGCCGATCCGAAGTCGGGCGCCGTCACGATCTCGAGCAGCGGGGTCCCGGCGCGGTTGTAATCGACGATCGAGAAATCCGCCGTCCGCCCGCCGGGCAGCTCGTGGAGCAGCTTGCCCGCGTCCTCTTCGAGGTGCGCACGGATGATCCCGATCCGCGTGGTCGTCCCGTCCTCCAGCGGCAGGTCGAACGCGCCGTCGAAGCACAGCGGCAGGTCGTACTGGCTGATCTGGTACGCCTTGGGCAGATCCGGGTAGTAGTAGCTCTTCCGGTCCCATTTCGTAAACGGCGCGATCGTGCACCCCATCGCCAGCCCCACCAGCATCGACATCTCCACCGCCGACTTGTTCATCACCGGCAGCGCCACGGGCAGCCCGAGCACCACCGGGTCGATCAGCGTGTTGGGCGCCGCCCCGTCGAACTCCTCGCACGCCGGCGAACCGACGCGCGTGAACATCTTCGACCGCGTCGCCAGCTCGACGTGGATCTCCAAACCAACCATCAGCCGCGTTGAAACGATTTCAGCCATCCGGGCATCCTACTACAAAGCAATCCCCTCTCCCCCCACGCCCTGCTCCGCGCCACGACCCAGGCTCCGCCGGGTCGTGCTTCCCACCGCTCCATCGACACCCCGGATGTGCCTCTACAAATCCCGGAATCGAATCCTCCCAAAGAACAGACCCTTCCGCCCACCCCCACTGGCTACACTCACACCAGATGCTTGATCGAGACGTCGTCATTACAGGATTGGGCGCCATCACCGGTTTCGGCGTGGGCGCCGACGCCATGTGGCAGGGTCTGCTCGAAGGACGCTCGGCCCTCGCCCCCATCGGCGCCTTCGACGCCTCGGGCTTCCCCTGCTCGATCGCCTCGGAAGTCCCCGATTTCAGCGCCCGCGCCTACGTCCCCAAGTCCTACCGCAAGGCCGTCAAGGTCATGGCGCGGGATATCCAGATCGCCGTCGCGGCCGCCCGGCTCGCCGTCGAGGACGCCGGGTTGATCACCAGGGACCTCGCCGGTGACGACGACGCCACCACCTACACCCCCGACCGCGTCGGCTGCCAGATCGGCGCCGGGCTCATCGCCTGCGAGATCGACGAGCTCGCCCGGGCGCTCGTCTCGAGCCTCGACGACAACGGCGAGTTCGACTTCCGCGCCTGGGGTGACGGCGGGATGGACAACCTCCCGCCCTTGTGGCTGCTCAAGTACCTCCCCAACATGCTCGCCTGCCACGTCACCATCATCCACGATGCGCAGGGGCCGTCCAACACCATCACCTGCGCCGAGGCCAGCGGCCTGCTCTCGGTCGGCGAATCCATGCGCGTCATCGCCCGGGGCGACGCCGACTGCTGCTTCACCGGTGGCGCCGAGTCCAAGGTCAACCCGATGGGCCTCACCCGCATGGACCTCGCCGGGCGCCTGGCCCACACCGACACCAACTCGGGTGACGAGCCGGCCTCCTTCATCCGACCCTACGACCCAGAGGCGTCTGGCGGGCTGCTCGGCGAGGTCGGTGGCATCTGCATCGTCGAGGCCCGCGACACCGCGATCGCCCGCGGCGTCCACCCCTACGCCGTCATGTCAGGCTTCGGCGCCGGCCATTCGCCACGCCAGGGAAACCCCCGGGAACGCGCCGAGGGACTCATCGCCGCGATCGAGGCCGCCCTGCTCCAGGCGGGCGTCAACCCAGACGAGATCGACGCCATCGTCCCGCACGCCTCGGGGATCCGGGCGCTCGATCAGGAGGAATCCGAGGCCCTGAACTCGGTTTTTGGCCCCCGGCTTGGCGAAATCCAAACCGTCACGCTCACGCCCAATATCGGCGACGGCATGGCGGGCTCGGGCGGCGCCGCCGTCTGCGCCGCCGCCCTGTGCCTCAAACATCAAACTTTACCGGCACGCATCCATCCCGGCTCCCCTGCGAACAACATCCAGGCGGGCGCCGTCGCTCAACGCGACGCCCGTCTCGATCGCGTCCTCGTCTGCTCGAACGCGCTCGGCGGCCAGAACGCCGCACTCGTCCTTTCCGCAGCAACCTAGAGAACCCCGACGTTCATCCACGAACACCTACCAGACGGAGCGACTCGATCATGACGACCCAACAGCGACGGGCCATCCCCACCGAAGAACTCGATCCCGAACTCACCAGCGTCAGCCGAGAGGTCATCGGCGCCGCCATCGAGGTCCACAAGGCGCTGGGCCCGGGCTTCACCGCCGAGGTCTACAAAAACGCCCTCGCCCAGGAGCTCAACACCATCGGCGTCGCCTTCCAGCGCGACCACCCCTTCCCCATCGATTACAAGGGCGCCACCGTCGGTGAGCTCACCTTTGACTATTACGTCAACGAACGCTTCGCACTCCAGGTCTGCGCCGAGCACCGCGAGATCGACGGGCTCGATCGCGCCAGCCTCCGCGCCGGACTCCGAGCCGCCGACCTCGAACTCGGGCTGATCGTCAACTTCGGCGAGCGCCGGCTCAAAGACGGCCTCGTCCGGGTCCTCAACCCCGACAAACTCAACGCCATGCGGGGCGACGCCCCGGGCGAGCATGACCACACGACCACCAACGACACGAGCAACCGCGCGTGACCCAAGAGAACAACACATCCCGCACCGACCCCGCCAGGAGCCAGACCCGGATCGTCATCACCGGGACCGGGTGGGTCACGCCCCTCGGCAACACCATCGACGGCGTCTGGGAACGCCTGCTCAGGGGCGATTCGGGCGTCGGCGATATCCAGCGCTTCGACGCCTCGACCTTCGTCTCCAACTTCGTCGCGCAGGCGGTCGAGCCGGAGCTTGTGGATGTCCTGGCCGATCATGACTCCCACGAGGGCGCCGGCGCCAACACGCGCTTCGCCCTGAGCGCCACCGCGCAGGCCTGGAAACAGGCCGGGCTGGGCGATCCGGGCGCCCCCGGGCAGCTCAACGCCGGCTTCCCCGAGCTCAATCAACGCCGCATCGGCATCTACCTCGGATCGGGCGAGGGCCTGCTCGATTCCGACAACTTTTTCAAAACCAACATCCAGGCATGGAGCCCCGACAGCCGAAGCGTCGACATGCGAGCCTGGGCCAAGGCCGCCTACGAAAACCTCAGCGCCATCCGCGAGGTCGAGCAGGAGCCCAACATGCCCATCAGCCACATCGCCGACGCCTTCGGCGTGCGTGGCCCGGCGTTCAACTGCCTCACCGCCTGCGCCGCCTCCACACAGGCCATCGGCGAGGCCACCGAGATCATCCGAAAGGGCGAGGCCGACCTCATGATCACGGGCGGCGCCCACACCATGGTCCACCCGCTGGGCGTCACCGGGTTCATCCGCCTCACCGCCCTCTCCTCGGACCGCAACGCCGGCGGGCCATTCTCGCTGACGCGCGACGGCTTCACCATGGGCGAGGGCGCCGGGATCCTCATCATCGAAACACTCGAACACGCCCTCGCGCGCGGCGCAACGCCCCTCGCCGAGATCGTCGGCTTCGGCTCCAGCGCCGACGCCTTCCGCATCACCGACATACAGCCCGACGGGTTCGGCGCCATCGCCGCGATGACCGAGGCCCTCGACGACGCCGGCATCGACCCGCTCGCCACCGACGACAACGGCAGGCCGCCCATCCACTACATCTCCGCCCACGGCACCGGCACCAAGGAAAACGACGCCATCGAGACCCGCGCCATCAAGGGCATGTTCAAGGACAACGCGCCGGGCATCCCCATGAGCTCCATCAAATCCATGATGGGGCACCTCATCGCGGCGGCGGGCGCCGTCGAGTGCATCACCTGCGTCCAGACCATCCGCACCGGGATGCTCCCGCCCACCATGCGCCTCGACCAGCCCGACCCCAACTGCGACCTCGACTACGTCCCAAACAAAGCACGAGACTGCAACCCCGCCGGCGGCGTCGATGTCGCGCTCTCCAACAGTTTCGACTTCGGAGGCCAGAACGACACGCTCGTCCTCCGCCGGTACACCGGGTAACCTCGACCCCCGGATGACCCGCCACCTAGCACACCGCGCCGCACACCGACGACCCTTCCGCCGCCAGACGCTGCTCGTGCGCCGGCTCTTCCGCGTTCACACCCCCGCAACGCTCCGGGCCCGGGCGCTGACGCTCATCAACCGCGTCTCGCTCCGCGCCGCGCTGATCGCCGTCTCGCTGCTGCTCATCGCGTCGATCACCATCGCCGTGCTCACCGCGATCGCCCTGGCGCGCGACACGCCGACGTGGTGGCGCCAGGCGGACTTCAACAACGACCAGACCCGGGACCTCGCCCGGCGCGTCGAGATCGCCATCGTCGAGCGCGTCCACCAGCCACGCCCCGAATCCGGCGCCTGGCGCGTCTCGGTCGATGTCGAGCAGGCCAACGCCTGGCTCAACGCCAAGCTCCCCGCGTGGGTCGAGAGCCGCGAGCTCGAATGGCCCGACAAGGTCGAGCAGCTCCAGGCCGATTTCAACGACGGGACCATCACCCTCGGCGCCCGGCTCAACAAGGACGCCGCTTCGCAGATCGTCGCCGCCAGCTTCCAGCTCGAAATCCGCGACGATGGCGCCCTGTGGATCAAGCAGCCCCGCGCCCGCGCCGGACGGCTCGATCTGCCCAGCGGCTGGACCGTCGCCAGACTCCGCGAATGGCTCCCGCCGGAGCTCGAAGACTCCGAAGCGATGAACCGCGTCCTGATCGCGCTCGCCGGCGATGGGCCACTGTTCGAACAGGCCCGCCTCAAGCTCGGGGATGGCCGTGTTGTACGGATGCTGCGGATCACCTCGGGCGACGACCGGCTCCTCATCGAGGCAGTCACCGAACGCCCCGCCGCGACGACCGCCCGCAACAACACCGCGCCCAATCTCGCACCGGAACTCAATCCGCGGACGATGGTTGACGGCGCCGGTACGCCGGACGCTCCGCACGAGAAAGCCTCGGCGCCCCGCCGATGACCCGCACGCACCCGGGGGTCAGCGCCCCCTCGATCGACCGGATCATCCCGGGCGTCGGGCACAACTTCGACTTGGTGTCCATCGTCACCACGCGGCTCCCGGTCCGGATCAGCAGCCGCATGGGCGCCGGCTGGGCCGATGACACGTTCCCCTGCGAACGGATCACGCCGAGGAGCATCTGGAGCGCGCTCTCGGTGTGCCCGTTGTGCGCACCCGCGTCCACCAGCACGTCCACCCGCCCGGCGAGCTGCTCGGACGCCTCCTCGATCGGCGTCACCCGGTCCACGATCAGCTGCGCCTCGCCCCGCTTGTGATCGACCTTCCCGACGATGAACACGATCGAGTCCGCCCGGACGCGCTCGCCAGAATCCCGGAAGACATTCGCAAACAGCACCGCCTCGAGCGTCCCGTGCAGATCCTCGACCGTCACGATCGCCATCCGCGAACCCGCCTGGCGCCCGTTGCGGATCACGATCGGCCGCACCGACTGCACCAGCGCCCCGAGGATCACCACCTGGTCCTGCCGCATCGCCTTGATCGTCTTGGTCGTCGCCGTGGCGAACGACGCGATCAAATCCTTGCACTCATCGAGCGGGTGGCTCGACACATAAAAACCCAGCGCGTCCTTCTCGTGCGCCAGCGTCTGCTTCTCCGTCCACGCCTCGGCCCGGACCAGCGGCGGGACCGGCGCCGCCTCGACCGCCGTTTCCGATTCGCCCCCGCCACCGAAGAGCGATGACTGCCCCGCCGCCCGGTCCCTGGCGATCGATGTCCCCGCCGACACCGCGTTATCAATCGTCGCGCACATCGCCGCACGCGCGTCGCGCCCGTGCACGGAATCAAACGCCCCGCACTTGATCAGCGCCTCGGTCGCCGCCTTGTTCACCACGCCCGGGGGGATCCGCTCGCAGAACTCGTGCAGCGACGTGAACGCCTCGCCCGCGCGCCGGGCCTCGACGATCGCATCGATCGCGCGCACGCCAACGCCCTTGATCGCCGCCATCCCGAACCGCACGTGCCCGTGCAGGTTGTCGTGCGGCTCGTCCTCATCAAAGACCACGCGAAACGACGACTCCGACAGGTTCACATCCGGGGGCCGCACCTCGACCCCGGCGTGCCCATCCGGAAAGACCGTCCGCCTGCAGTCGTCGAGGTACGGGATCCAGTCCGACACCTTCTGCGCCTGCGATTCGTACGTCAGGAACGCCGCCATGTACTGGTTCGGGAAATACCGCTTGAGGAACGACGTCTGGTACGCCACGATCGCGTACCCCGTCGAGTGGCTCTTGTTGAACCCGTACCCGGCGAACTTCAGGATCAGCTCGAACAGCCCGTTCGCGTCCTTCGCGTTCAACCCCTTCTTCCCGGCGTTCTCCACAAACAACGGACGGTTCGAATCGATCACGTCCTTCTTTTTCTTGCTGATCGCCTTGATCAGCGTGTACGCCGACCGCAGCGGGATGTCGCCCAGCTCGTGGACGATCTGCATCACCTGCTCCTGGTACACCATCACGCCGTAGGTTTCTTCCGTGAACCGATCAACGATCGGGTGCACCTTCGGGACCTGCTTCGTCCCGTGCTTGCGCTCGTTGTAATCCGGGATCAGGTCCATGGGCCCCGGGCGGAAGAGCGCGTTGGCCGCGATCAGGTCCTCCAGCCGGTCCGGCCTCATCTCGGTGAGCAGCCGCCGCATCCCGCCCGATTCGAACTGGAACACCCCCGTCGTATCCCCCGTCCGGAAGAGCTCAAACACCTTCGGGTCGTCGTAGGTCAGCCGGTCGAGATCGAGCGGATCACCCTCCCGATCCTCATCCCAGCCCGCCGCCGCCCGGATGGCGCCTTGGTCGAGCCCCTCGCGGATCAGCTTCTTGGCCCGCTCGATCACGCTCAGCGTGCGCAGCCCCAGGAAATCCATCTTGAGCAAGCCCACCTTCTCGCACGTCGGCCCGTCCCACTGCGTGACGATGTCCTCCGAGTTGGGCGCCTTGTACAGCGGCACGATTTCGTCCAGGGGCCGCGTCGCGACAATCACCCCCGCCGCGTGCACCGAGCTGTGCCGGGCCTGCCCCTCGAGCGTGCGAGCGTTGTCGAGCAGCCGGTGCACCGTCGGGTCGTCGTCGTACAGCTTCTTCAGGTCCGGCTCGGCCTTAAGAGCCTCATCGAGCGTGATGTTGAGCGTCTCGGGGATCAGCTTCGCCAGCCGATCCACATCCCCCAGCGGCATGTCCAGCACGCGCCCGACATCCCGGATCGCCGCCCGCGCCTTCATCGTCCCGAACGTAATGATCTGCGCCACGTGCCCGTATTTCTGGCGCACATAGTCGATCACCCCGGCGCGCCCGTCCTGGCACAGGTCGATATCGATATCCGGGTACTCGCTCCGATCCGGGTCCGTGAACCGCTCGAAGAGCAGCCCGTACTCGACCGGGCACGCGTTCGACAGCCCGATCGTGTACCCGACCATCGTCCCGACGCCCGAGCCACGCGCCAGCGACGGGATCCCGCGCTGCCGGCCCCAGTTGACGAAGTCCCACACGATCAAAAAATACGCGCTGATCTGCTTGTCGCTGAGGATCCCGAGCTCGCGATCGAGCCGCGCCCGGATCGCCGCGATGTGCGCGCGCTCCGTCTCGTCCTCGGGCGCCTCGGCGCCCCTGGCCAGCGCCGCGCCGTACCGCCAGATCAACCCCGCCTCGCACAGATCCCTGAGCGCCGAGTCGCACTCGCGAGCAAGATCCTCGGCGGAGGTCTGGTCCCTGGTCGCGTCGAACGGTTCGAGCGAAAAATCATCGCAGAACGACTTGAACCACGCCGTCAGATCACCCTCGCCCTTGTAGCGGCGCAGCCGTTTCGGGCGAACCACCCGGACCACCGGCGCGTGGTTGTCAAACCCCAGCTCCAGGTTGCACCGCTCGGCGATCCGCACCGTGTTGTCGCACGCCTCGGGCAGATCCGAAAACTCCTCGCGCATCTCCGCGGGGCTCTTGACGTAGAGCTGCTCCGGGTACCGCAGCCGCTGCTCGTCGGACTTGAGTTTCCCCGTCGAGATGCACACCAGCGTGTCGTGCGCATCATGATCCTGCGCCATGAGGAAGTGCGCATCGTTCGTCGCCACGATCGGCGCCCCGAACTCCTCCGCCAGCTTGAGCAGGTGCGGGTTGATCGCGTTCTGCTCGGGGATGTGCCGCTGCAGCTCGACGTAGAACCGGGGCCCCTTCGGTCCCTCTTTGAACACCGACAGGTGCCACCGCATGACTTCCCGCGCGCGCTCAAAGTGCGCCTCGTCACCCGTCTTTTCGTATTCCACCAGGTGGAACGCCAGCTCCGAGCCCAAATGCCCGTTGATCGCGATCAGCCCGTCGCCGAACTCCTCCAGACACGCCCGGTCCATCCGCGGCTTGTAGTAGAACCCGTCGAGGTACGCCGTCGAGGCGAGCTTCATCAGGTTCGCCCACCCCGTCTCGTTCTCCGCCAGCAGCACCAGGTGGTGCCCGCCGTCGCGCACGCCCGTGCGCGTCTTGACGGTCCGGTCACCCGGCGCCACGTACGCCTCGCACCCGAGGATCGGCTTGATCCCCTCCCGCTTGCACCGCCAGTAGAACTGCAACGCGCCGAAGAGGTTCCCGTGGTCCGTGATCGCTACCGCGGGCATCCCCAGCTCTTTGACGCGGTCGATCAGTTTGTCGATCCGGTTCCCGCCATCAAGCAGCGAGTACTCCGTGTGCAGGTGCAGGTGGATGAACTGCGAATCCGCCTCGATCACCGGGACATCCTCAATCTGCGCACTTCGACCAGCCATGCAACACCCCAAACTCGGTTTCAGATCACTCTCAACGACTGGCCAATGATACCGCGCTGCCCACCACACCCGGCCCCACCGACACCTTTCTCCACACCCCCCTCAGACGCTGGAAAGCACACCCCTGAAACCCGGACTCCCACCGTCCCTACCATAAAGCGAGATGGACCCCCGCCCCGGACAACCCCGCATCGTCGCCGTACGTCCCCCGGGGCCGATCGCCACCACGCTGATCGTCGCCCTCATGGTCGTGCTGCTGGCGCTGCTGGTGGTTTTCGTGCTGCCGCTGGCGCTGATCCTGTTCGCCGCCCTGGTCCTGATCGGGCTGGGCGTCCGCGCCAAGATCGCCCTTGACAATCTGGGCAGACGCCGTCGCGACAACGAAGGCCGAAAAAACGTCCGAATCATCAACCGGTAGCGCGTCCGCAGTGGATCGGGATCCCATCCCGCACCACTGCGATAGCCTCATCACCCCAACCCTGTCTCCCGCGCCATCGCCTCCGCCCAGTGCGCCCGGGCCTGACCGGTCATCACCCCCGGCTTCCCATCCCCGATCGTCTCCGCCTCGACCCGCACCACCGGCAGCACACCCCAGCTCGAGTTCGTCAGGAACACCTCGTCCGCATCGAGCAGCTCCGCCACCGTGCACAGACGCCGCTGGACCGGGATCCCCAACGACCCGGCCCACTCCAGGACCACCGATCGCGTGATCCCGGGCAGCACGGGGCTCGGCAAAGGCGACCCGGCCAGGTCCTCCTCCCCGCGCGCTATCGGTGTGATCAGGGCGCCGCCCCTGACCAGGAACACGTTGCTCACGCACCCGCCGGTCACGTGGTTGCTTACCTGGAGCGTGATCGCCTCGCCCGCCTGCTTGGTCGCGGCGATCTGAAGCTCACGCAGCCGGGGCCAGTACCGCACCGTCTTGTGCCCCTCGAAGGGGTCCAGCGGGTTCACACGCCACCCGGCGATCACCACCAGGACGCCGCGCTCGAACATCACCTCCGGGTACACCGTCGCCGGCTGCACGTCGATCAGCACCGTCGGGTCGGCGGCCCCGGCGCCGCTCCGGTCGGCGAGCATATTCAGATCGCCCCCCGTCACCGTCGCACGGATCCGCGCCCGCGCGAGACCGGACCGCTTGACGCACGCCGAGATCGCTCCGCCCAGCGCCCTGCCGCGGAGCTTCTCGCTGAGCCCCAGCGCCCTGGCCGATTCGGCGATCCGCGCCATGTGCGCATCGAGACGGAACACACACCCGTCGACCGCCGCCATCGTCTCGAACAGACCGACCCCGTGCTGCAACCCCGCGTCGAACGCCGACACCATCGCGGCGTCGCGCTCGACGAACGCCCCGTTGAGCCACACCGCCCCGCCGGCGCTCCCGGTTGGTGACCCGCTCATCACAGCCCGATCCAGACGATCAGCCAACCCAGACCGGCGATCGCCGCAAACAGCCCGGCGTGCATCGCGATCAGCGTCCCGGCCACCCGCGGCGGGCAGCGGAACGACAGCCACACCGTCGTGAAATACAGGACGAATGCGATCAGGTACGCCACCAGCCGCTGGCCGGGGAACCCCCATTGCAGTTGCAACGCCATGATCGCCAGCGACACCGCCAGCCCGATCCGCGCCGCCGCAAGATCACCCTTGCCCGCGCGCACACCGACCGCCCACGCCGTCATCGCAAACGCCAGCATCCCGATGCTCAGATGCACCGGCGCCCGCAGCAGCACACGCAGCGCCTCGAGCGATCCCGGCCCGAGCTTCTGCCAGAAGTTCGCGTTCTCGGCGTACTGCATGTTCGTCACCGCCAGCGTCACCGCCGCGATCATCGCGCCGATGCCCATGACCACGAAGAACTTCCATCCCAGAGCCCCCGGGCGAGAGAGCGCTGCGCCCTCACCGGCCGCCCCGGCGCGCCAGCGCTCGACCCGCTCGCCAACGCTCGCCTTCTTCTTCGACGATCCAGATGGCGATGACGACGATGACGGCTCCACCTCCGACGAGGCGTCCTCGATCGGCTCGCCCGCTTCAGACGCCGCTTGCTCAATGTCCGAATCCGGCGCCGATTCGGGCTCGCCGTACCTGTCCAGGTCGTACGGCTCGACACCCTCGGGGCTGTCGAGCTCGCTTGACCGGTCGCCCTCACTGTACGGGTTGTTTTTTTCTTGCTCGTCGCTCACTCGTCGGCCCCGCCAGGTTGCTTTGTCCGCGCCGGCTTGCGGGTCTGCACGTGCAGCCCCGACAGCAGGAAAAACTCCAGGATCTCGTGCCCCGGCTCGACCCGCAGATCGCTCGCCGCCGCGTCACGCTCGGTCAGCCGCCTGGGCACCTGGCCCTCCATCCACGTCCCGCCCATCGTCACGAGGTTCGGAAAATCCAGCGCCGCCCGGTCGACGCACGAAACCTCCGCCGTCGCCGCCACCATGATTCGGAATCCATCCCCGCCCGGTTCAACCCCCGACCGGGCCTCGGCGCCCGGGCCGAACCGGTCCAATCGATCAAACCGCCGAAGCGCCGGGCCGATGATCTGCGAATCGACCGCCTCGATCGCGCGCACCTTGGCGACCGCGTCGCCGCGGATCGAGGCCTCCGCCGGCGTGCGCACGTGCGCGACGACCAAATCGTACCGATCCAGCGCGCCGCAGACCGCCTCACCAAGACTCGCAAGGCCGTCACCCGTCGGCGCCGGGATCCGATCGAGCCCGATCAGCCGCGCCGATCCGATCGCGTGCTCGGATTCCCCGATCATTGAGCCGCGCAATGCGAACCGCTCGGCGAACGAGTTCCCGGGTTGCATCGCCGCCCCGCCGCCCCAGATCCACGCCACATCAACCGTCGCCGCACCGGCGGACTGACGCGCCCGGTTGACCTCCGATTCCGCCAACGCCTCGGCGCCGATCTCGATCAGCCGGGCGACCGAGGACACGGTGTTCTCCGCCGGGACACATTCACGCCACCGCGCCCCGATCAGATCAATCGGCAGCGGGAGCCCGGTCATCTGCGGGGCATCGCCGGCGCAGCGTTCGACAAGCACACACCCGCTCGCTCCGATCGACGTCGCGGTGAACCGCTCCGCCAGATCGGGCGCCCGCGTCCGCCACGCCTCGACCACAACCGCGATGAGCGCCCGCGCCTCCGGAGCGTCAATCGATGCAACCGATGGCGACTGCACAACGCCATCGCGAGCGCCGAGAAACGACAGCCGCCAGACGCGATCCCCGGGCTCGGTCGCCACGCCCCGCGCCAGCGCCGCGAGTGGCCCCATCGCCGGATCGACCGACGCCGGATCACAACCGAGCAGCGACATCGTCGCCGAGGTCGCCGTCGGACGCATCCCCGTCGGAGAGGCCGCGCACAGACCCACCCGGCCGGCCTGCGCAATCAGATCAATATTCGGCGTGCCAGCCGCCTCAAGCGGCGTCAGCCCGTCCAGATCAACCACCGACCCGTCGACCGCCCCCTCCAGAATGATCAGCGCGTACTGCATCGACACAGGATACAGCGCCCAGACGGGTTACACCGGATTCCCGGGGTTTTCCTGCATTCCAGAGAGATCGAAATCTCTTAGACTGCGCCCGAGCATCAGAAACGGATTGCAAAGGAGAAAATATGAAACCCGTCATCGCAATCGGAGCACTTGGTTGCGCATCATTGATCACGGTCTCCGCCAACGCCGGTTGGAGCTTCTCCAGATGGGAACCTGTCATTAACTCCGGAACACCGGGCAATCTCGATCTCACCTGGAAGACCTTCGACCTGTACCTCAAGGCAGACACTTCAACAGACACGATCAACTTTATTGACGCAACAAACGGGCTCGGCCACGTCGTCTCCGTCGATGTCGGTGTTTTCTATCAGCACCCGTTTGGAACCACGCTCGGCGCCCCAACTCAGTCTATCATCAACTTGTTCCCTGATGCCGAGTTTGACACCTATCTCGCCATCGGAGACGCCACCAATCTCGTGACCACACAGGGACCCACGCTTCTCCAGGGCGGCAGCGATATCAACGGGGATTGGAGTGTCATTCCCGGCGTTTCACCAATCCAGAATCCTATTACGCTGAACTGGGAAGTGTTCATCGGTCGATTCACGGTGGATCTCGGGGCGACGAATCTTGGCGGCGTCATCGACGTCGGCGGCACGGTTGTCATCCCGTTCGGATCGCGCGGTGGCGCTGCGACCCAGGATCTGATCAACATCCCCAACGCCATCCCTGCGCCAACCGCGCTCGCGCCGTTTACGTTCGCCTTCCTCGCATCCAGGCGAAGAAGGAATCCACCGGCGTAGATCGATTCAGTTCCCCGTCGCGCCGGTTTGCTGGGCAACCCACGATGTCAGTGTCTCCAGCGCCCGCGGATCGATTGTCGTCTCGATCACGCCGTACTCCGCCGGCAGGCCCGTGTTCGCCGGCTGGAGCATGTGGTTCAGACCATTGATCGTGACCACCGTGAGGTCCTCGTTCGCGCCGGCCTTGAACGCCTGCTCGATTAGCGCCATGTTCTCCGCCGGGTCGACCTGGAGATCCAGCGATCCGCCGATCGCCAGCGTCGGGCAGCTCACCATCATGTACGCCTGCACCGGGTTGTACGCGAGATAATGCCTGAACCACGGCGTCAGCAGCTGCTTCACCTGCGCCGCGACCTGATCGCCCACGTCGGGCACCTGCGAACGCTGATCGGGCGGATACATCGCCAGGTACGCCTCGGCGACCCGCGCGCGCAGCTCCCACTCGACGTCAGTGTCGTCGGCCCGGTTCATCACGATCTGGTGCGCCGCCTGCGTGGCGATCACCGCCTCCTGAATCTGACCCGCCGGCATCCCGATCGCGCCCAGGATCCGCTGCGACTGCTCCGTGACCAGCTCGTGCCCGGGCATCCCCGCCGACGCGAGCAGCACCAGGAAACTCACGTCGCCGCTCTGCGACGCCGCGATCGCGCCGACCACGCCGCCCTCGCTGTGCCCGATGATCCCGATCGAGCCGCTGTCGATCTCCGGGAGCCCCTGCAGGTACGCCACCATCGCCAGCGCATCACCGGCGAGGTCTGTGTCCGTCGATTGGATCAGGTCGCCCGTCGAGGTCCCGACGCCGCGATCGTCGCAACGCAGCGTCGCGACGCCCGCCCGCGCCAGCGAATCGGCCAGCACCGCGAACGGCTTGTGCCCGAACATCGATTCGTTCCGGTCCTGCGGGCCAGAGCCCGAGAGCAGCACCGCACACGGGAACGGGCCCTCGCCCTCTGGAACTGTCAGCGTCCCGCCCAGCGCCACGCCGGCGCCCTCGACCTTGACCGTCAAACCACGCGTCGTGTACGGGCCGTCGCCAACCGGCGACTGCGGCCTGAGCACATCGCCCGAATCGGTCAGCGCCACGACACGCTCGAGCGTGAACGGGAACTCGTTCTCGCCTTGTTTCATCATCCCCGTCACCACCTTGCCGTCCGGGGACAGCCGCCCCTCGAACACGGCGTCCGTCGGCGGCGGCACGGTCAGCCTGACCTGCCGGGACTCGAACATCACCTCGCCAAGCGTCAGGTCCTCGACGTTCTGGAACGGGATCGAGATCGACCCCCCCATCACGCCGTCCTCATCAGGGGTCAGCGTCACCGTGAACGTCAGTGAGGCGCCGTTCATCTCGAACCGGCCGGCCCATTGCTGTTCGAGCCCGTTGGCAGGCGCTGCGATCGCCGAGAGCCCGATCGCGAGCACCGAACACACCGCCGCGACAATCAAAGTGACGAACCGAATGCCAAACGCCATGGCGTTCTCCTTCTGGATAAGTAGCTCAAGATCCCGGCGCCGCCCCCCAAGGGCTCCGCCGTGCATCTTGTTCTATCGGTCGCTCACGGGCAGGATCCAATCCCGTCCGTATCAGCGACGCAAAAAACAGGCGCGCGCAGGCTCAACCACGCTCCCGGGTGGAGTTATCGGTCGGACCGCTTGAAACCGCGGCCGGCAGCGTCTCCACCCCGGCGATCTGCGTAAACCGCGACGCGATCCGGAGCATGTTCACCTCCCCGAACACCGGGCACAGCAGCTGCACCCCGACCGGAAGCCGCTTGCCGCCAATCTCGGCGAACCCCGCCGGGACCGATACCCCCGGGATCCCCGCCAGGTTCGCCGTCACCGTGTACACATCCTCGAGGTACAGCGCCAGCGGGTCGTCGATCTTCTCACCGATCCGGAAGGCCGGCGTCGGTGTCGAGGGCAGCAGCACCGCGTGCACACCGGGCTTGCCCGCATCCTCTGAAAAGACCGAATCAAAGTCACGCTTGATGAGCCGCCGCGCCTTGAGCGCCGTGTTGTAATACGCGTCGTAGTACCCGCTGGACAGCGCGTACGTCCCGAGCATGATCCGCCGGCGGACCTCCGCCCCGAACCCCTCCGCACGGCTGCGCGAATACAGCGTTTCGAGCCCCTCGTCCTTGCCGATCTCGGCCCGGCGTCCGTACCGGATCCCGTCATACCGCGCCAGGTTCGACGACGCCTCCGCCGGCGCCACGATGTAGTACGCCGCGATCCCGTCGCCCATGTGCGGCAGATCAACGTCCACGATCTCGGCGCCCATCTCGCGCAGCCGATCGACCGATTCCTCAAACACCCGCGCCACGACCGGATCGTTCTCTTCGCTGCGCGCCTGCGCGGGAACGCCGATGCGCAGCCCCTCGATCGGCTCGTCCAGACGCGTGGAAAAACTCGGTGTCTCGACCCGCGCCGACGTCGAATCCAGCGGGTCCTCGCCGCACAACACATCGAGCGCGATCGCCGCGTCTTCGACCGTCCGCGTCATCGGGCCGATCTGATCGAGGCTCGACGCGAACGCCACCAGCCCCCACCGCGAGATCCGCCCGTACGTCGGCTTGACCCCGACGATCCCGCACAGCGCCGCCGGCTGCCGGATCGACCCGCCCGTGTCCGATCCCAGCGCCAGCGGGACCATCCCCGCCGCGACCGCCGCCGCCGATCCGCCCGACGACCCCCCCGGCGCCCGCTCGGCGTCCCACGGGTTCCGCGAGGGCCCGAAGCACGAATGCTCCGTCGACGATCCCATCGCGAACTCGTCCAGGTTTGTCTTGCCGACGATCACCGCGCCCGCATCGAGCAGCCGCCGCGCCGCCGTCGCCGTATAGGGGGATTCGTATTCTTCGAGCATCTTCGAGCAGCACGTCGTCCGCCCCCACTCGAGGCAGATGTTGTCCTTGATCGCCACCGGCACCCCCGCCAGCGCCCCCACCCGCTCGGCGCCCTCGGATTTGATCCGCGCATCAACCGCCCGCGCGTCGGCGACCGCCTTCTCGGCGAAGACCTGCGTAAACGCATGGATCGTCCCGTCCAGCTCCTCGATCCGATCCAGACAACCGCGGACCGCATCCTCCGAGGACACCGTCCCCGAACGGATCGCGTCCCGAATCTCAACCAGTGTGCCGCAGGGTTTGCTCAT